>Ga0247841_10010963_pt1 | contig 12188 bp, 10 predicted proteins | sample LaCruzMarch2015__2_FD_192410 | JGI IMG/M metagenome (GOLD analysis project Ga0247841, IMG submission 192410) | Freshwater microbial communities from meromictic Lake La Cruz, Castile-La Mancha, Spain - LaCruzMarch2015_18m | ecosystem: Environmental > Aquatic > Freshwater > Lake | place: Spain... | reverse complement strand
AGTAGGATAGAAACGATATCGATACGCTCTTTGAATCACACTCTTCACCAAAAAAGAAAATATATTTTAACAATTTAGTGAAGAAAATCTCAAGAGAATTGAAATCAATCTAGCATGTCATCCTAAGATTGATTTGCGCCTTATATCCCGCCCCTGAAGGAGCAGGTTTTACGGCGCATGTGATAAATGACCTTATGAGGCTTAGTTAAAACAGCAAAATTTTCCGATTCAGCCTTAGTACAAAAATCCAAAAAGGAATCTTATTTCCGATTCCCATCTCTATATCATCACAAGCCAAATATCCATTTTTACTCTGTTTAATCTGCTCAAATGTCTTTTTTCTTCCACCAACCTCAAATAGATATTGATCATTCACTAAAAAATCCCCATCCAAAGGAAGTGATACAGAATGATTTTGTGATAACATGAAAAGAAAAAATGTTTCTCGAACTGTACCTATTTCAGGCTTTAACGATACGGATCCGTATGCGGCGGTTCAAAAAAAACTCTAAAGACTCACCTTTTTCTTTAAGCAGTGAAACGAGTTCTAGTTCGGATAGGCTTTATGCTTTTTCACTGCAATCATCCCAAGAAAATCGTATTGATTAGGATCTCCTTGTTCCCAAATCGAGTTGTCCTTCTTAGGAAGATTCATAAAAAAATGATTCTCGACCTCAAATCCAGCCTCTTCTAAAAGCATTGTAAGACTATCTCCGTCTAAGAGTAAAAGATCGTCAGGGAAAAGCTGAGCTACATTCTTTGGAATTAAGGCTTCATCCAGGTTGTCTCTAATATCGTGAAAAAAGCCGGGGATTTTCTCTCCTCCTACCTTTCGCTCTTCATAAAGAGGTTTGAAAGCCGCATAAATCGGATTTTGAATAGGAGCTGTTACCACATAAATTCTCCCCTGATCTTTTAAAGCAGTGTATATCCAAGCCAACATATCTCGAGCTTCTTCCAAACAAAAAAAATGCAGGACTTTATCCAAGAGAATTGCATCAAAGACTCCATGAAGAGACGGAAAATCCTCAGGACCTTTTCCTTTCCATAGTGTTAGATGCTCAAATTTTTCCCGACTTTCCACTCCAAAAAACTCTTTCATTCGAGTTGTCAAGATTTCTAAATGTTCTAAAGACATATCATTAGCTGTAAAATGACCCACATTTTTTTCTAGGGCAAAAGCGGACACATTGCTATACCCAGCTCCAATCTCAAGCACCTCTTTGCCGGGATTTGCTTCTCTATCCAAAAAGGCATTTGCAACAAGAGAAAGGGGCATAAAGATAGCTCCCTTTTGATTTAAGGTCGGATATCGATAACCAAATCCCTGGGGAAGTTCCCTTGATGGCAAATCCATAGGATCTATTATCTCTATAGCTCCTGTTGACGGTGGAAACATTACGGATGCAAAAAGGATTAAACCTGCAGCATAATAAATAGTCATAATCGATTGAATTTAGTCCTGTTTTAGATTAAGGATTCTTTAAATAAGGCTGCACCTTGTATTCAAGCCTTGCTGGGATCTCTATTTTGAGTAGAACATCATTCTCTTCATAATCGGAGAAAAGCACATTACCCTCTTTCATAAGCTCTGCAACAAGCGCATACTCACTTTGTGGTATTCTTAGCTGCACCACTTTTCGAAGCTTTGCAAGCTCCTCGATCATCACTTCAGCTAAACGATCAAGACCTGTTTTGTGCAGCGCCGAAATAGGGACTGTTTTCGGGTATTTGAGTCGAAGCTTTGTGAGCATCATAGAGTTCTCACACTGATCGACTTTATTGAGCACTGTAATCATCGGATGATCGCCAGCACCTAGCTCTTTAATAACCTGAAGCGTTGCTTCCGCTTGTGATTCAGCCGATGGATGGCTTGCATCAATAAGGTGAACAAGGATATCTGTATGGATCGCTTCTTCAAGAGTACTTTTAAAGGCAGCTACAAGCGTTGTAGGGATCTTGCGAATGAATCCCACAGTATCGATAAGGAGGATCTCTTGGTTATTTGGAAGAAGGAATTTTCTTGTCGTTGTATCAAGAGTTGCAAAGAGCTTATCTTCTACTAGAACATCTGCATTAGTAAGGGTCTTTAAAAGAGTCGATTTGCCAGAGTTGGTGTAACCTACGATTGCAAAGGTAGGAATCCCTGAGCGGAGCCTTGCGCCACGTTGTGTTTTACGCTGGGCTACCACTTCTTCGATCTCATCTTTTAACACGTCGATACGGCGTCTGAGTAGTCGTCTGTCGATCTCAATCTGTTTTTCCCCTTCCCCTTTTAAGAAGCCACCACCACCTGTAGACTGGCGGGAAAGGTGGGTCCATAATCTTCTAAGACGGGGGAACTGGTATTTGATCTTCGCAAGCTCGATCTGCAATTTTGCTTCTCTTGTCTGCGCTCTTTGCGCAAATACTTCGATGATAAGCTCAGTCCTATCAATCACGGGAAGCTGAAAAATCGCTTCGACATTTCTTTGCTGGTGTGGTGTGATCTCATCATCGAAGATCACGATTTCACATCCAAGCTCTTTAGCCATAATGGATAGCTCTTGCAGCTTACCAGATCCAAGATAGGTCGCCGCTTCATATTTCTTAATAGGACAGGCCACTTTGCAAGTATCTAGTATGCCGAATGTATCACAAAGACGACTGAGTTCATCTAGGTACTCTTCGCACTGAATTTTGTCTCCACCCGAATTATAAGCACCGAGAAGAAGGGCTTTTTTTACATTTTGGAGGTTATATCCCTGAGGAGGTGGAGGGGTAGGTCTTTCATTAGTCATAAATTATCCTTAGTCGTATTGAAAGGGAACTTCAAGGCCATCATAGGCAAATTGAATCCCTTCAGGCAAAGATGGAGAGTCTCTTTCGTAGTCTACATCGTGCGCTAGGTGAGTAAAATAGGTCGTTTTCGCTGAAACTTTCTTTGCAAAGGCAATCGCTTCATCTATACTTAAGTGCATCGGAGAGACAGTTTGTCTGAGAGCACTTACAATGAGTACATCGATCCCTATAAGTGAATCGATGAGTTTATTTGTATATTCTTTTACATCGGAAACATAGGCAAGATTACCAATCTTTATTCCCATTACCGGCATGGCATTTTGCCAATAACTTAAAACTTCAAAGTCTAGGCCTGCAAAATGTACTTTTTCAAAGGATTTTTGCATTACATGAAAATCAAAATGGATTCCTACCGGACTGCCTCCTGAAGAATCCATAAGGTAATGATGCCTGATACATATTTCTTCAAATGATTCTTTCGATAGCAAGATAGGAAGCTTTTTTTTCTCTGCAAAATAGAATCCCTTTAGGTCATCCACACAAGAAATATGATCGAAATGAGGATGGGTAATCAAAGCGCCAGTTAAGGTATCGGCTGAGGCCGAAAGAAGCTGCTCTCGAATTTCGGGACCTGCATCGATCAAAAGATGTTTATTCCCTATAGAGATCAAAGCTGCACATCTTCTTCTTTTATTAAAACTAGATGACGATTTGCAAACAGGGCACTTGCAGCCAAGTGCGGGAACGCCCATCGAACCGGATGTACCAAGAAATAAAAATTTACCCTGCATCTGAAGCTGCCTTACCCTAAGTTGTTTTTTCCCGATTGTAAGACAACTCCCTGTTCTTGGAAAGCAGTAGCTTTGTAATATCAGGGAAGTGGCTCTCATCATTTTCAAGTATTGCCTTTGAGAGCATCTTAGCAAATAAACCATGGTATAAAAGACCTCTTGAGCCAAGACCTGTCATCACCCATAAATGATCTTTTACCTTACCGATTAGAGGGAAGTAATGTCCTTTAGAGGTAACTCGAATGCCCGCTTTTACCCCAATCGGGTCAAGAACAAGGCCCGGGTAGAGAACCTGCATCTTAGGTGAAAGAGCCTTGAGAGCGGAGGCTAGATCGGGCTCCTGGCATCTATTGCCCCTTTCATAAGTCGCCCCGGCTGAGACACTCTCTTTTGTAGGGCCCTTGGCAAGATAGCCCTTACCGATCAGACTCTTTTCTAAGGCAGGTAAAGAAGAGGGCCAGTTGCAGGTAAGGCTCTGCCCTCTCGTCGTGTCGAGGCGAAACGCTGAAAACTCCTCAAATCCAAAGATCCCAACACCTGCAGAAACAATTACTGCGTCATAGCCTTGAAGCTCTGATATAGATCCGATCTCTTTACATTCAAAAAGAGCTCCAAGATCTTTGCATGCTGCTGCAAGGGCCTCTAGATACGGCGTTGTTTGCACAGTAATCCCCGACTTAATCAGAAATTTCTTTTCCTCAAGGTGGATGATATCGCTATAGTTCTTCGTATGAGAAAGCATAGCCTCTAATTGCTTGTCATCTTGAGCGATCCGCTCAATCCCTAAAAAATCAGCAAGGGGCCCCCTAGCATAACTTGAAGCCACATCCAAAAGAAACTTTGTTTCTGCAAGAGCCTCATCTGCCATAAGGCTCCTTCGGATCTCTTCGCCAACATAGGGGTGGACAAGGCCTGAGGCTATCCCTGAAGCACCAGCTGCAACTCCCTTCTTATCAAAAACAGTGACGGAGCACTTTTGAGAGCTTTGGAGGTGATAGCAAAGTGCTACCCCTGCAAAGCCAGACCCTATGATTGCTATTTTCATATTGAGGACGCGCCCACAGACCTTCGCAGTAGCACATAGCTTTCTGCAGCAAAGTTAAAAAAGAAAATCACAAGCGGCGTGCAAAGAGCGCTAAAAGCAAGTGATGTCACAAGGGACTGGGCAAGTTTAGGTAAAATCCCCTCACCGATCATATACGTGGAGGCTGTTACATGGCCCGCAAGATAGAGAACACCGAGCACAGCTGATACGGAGATAAGAGCAAGGGAGAGCAAAGCCACATGGGTTAACACGCGCTCTTTTATACTTCTTGCGATTCTTAAAAAAAGATCAAGTGAACATTCTGATCTAAGAGCGATCGCTGGCGTTACAAAAAAGAGAACAAGGACATTTACAAGGATAAGAACGATGATACTTAGGACTAAAAGAAAGGGGACGAAGGAAAGAAGAAGGCTCATGAGCACTCCCACTAGCGGGATTTCTTTTAATACATAAAAAAAGCCAATCACCGTCAAAAACATCACGTAGGCCATCGAAAGAGGCAGAGTCAAATACGCTGCGGCAACCATAAGATTCCAAGACTTTTTAGAAAGATCTCTAAAGGAAAAGGCTACCCCTTTGACTTCATTGTGATAGGCCCTTGTTAAAACAATACCCGCAGAAAGAAGAAGGCTTGCCGTAACGAATATGGGGAAAAAGCCAAGGCTGAGCTTCACCCAGTCACCCGCCCCTATGGAGAGAATACGGAATAAATTGATGAAAATCCCACAGCTGGCAACTAAGGGATAGGTAAACAGTAGTTTTTTCTTCGAAAAACAAAAACGAAAAGCACGGTGAAACATCCGATCTATGTCATTCCAGTTCATGAAAATCTCCTAAAGAAAACAATAAGAAGTTAAGAGAGTATCAGAAACTAAAGGATTTTTCCACTAAGGAAGATCGAAGAAGCAATTCCTACCCTCCCTTTAAAAAAAAATTCTAACATTTCGCAAACAACAGAAAATAAACAATTAATAAATAAATCAGAGAACAATAAATTAATTAATATTAAATACAATTGATATTCAATCACTTTAATTATAAAATAAAATTAACATAATTACGAGACAGCTATGTCAATTCCATCAGGATCAGGTTCTACCCCACATGATAAGCCTATTTCTATAGAAGTGACTGCGGCGATCAGCGGGTCAAGACCTAGACAAGGCCATGCTCGGATAACCCTTAATGGAAAGTCTTGGGATATACGTACGCTGAATGATGAAACACCGATGACCCAAGATTTGGCTAAAAAACTTGAAACGTACTTCCAGAGCCTTGCTGACGAAAAAGTATTTAATCCAAACAGCACTCTAAAACTCGTCTTTGAAGGAACTGTAACACCGACCTCACCAGCTCTTGGTAGTGGAAAGAAAATCTTAATTAACAAAATATCACAAGAACACCCAGCCTCAAGGCGTATGGTCGTCGCCTTTGATAGAGCTGTTATAAGATCCTCTACCCCTACTTCGGCTTCCAGCACTTCCTCAGGACATCCTTCCCCCTCCTCGAAACAGCCTTCTACTGAGCGTTCATCCTCAGCTAGCCCTCTTGCATCTGAAGCTAGTGTAACGCCGCCTTTAACCTCAGGTACAACTAGTCCTACATCTTCCCAAGGATCCCCTGCTACCGCAAGAGCAGAGCAACCCCACCAAGCTCAAGCCACACAAGCACCGACTCCCCCTTTTGATGGCTCCTTAAGGGGCAATAACGCCTGGGGGGCTGTCGCAAGAGATTTACTACAGATCCAAGGGGTAAGACTTCCCATGGATCCATCTCTTGTTGCAGCCAAACAACATAAACTTAGGGACCAAGCAATATCCACCCTCAAAAATTCTACGTTCTTAGCAGATCAAGATAACAGAGCCCTTATGGCTCAGAGCATATTAAATATTCATCAGAAAGGAGGCTTTCCCCCTCAAAAAAAGGCCTTGGAACTAAGAAATTTACTAGGTGCTATCCAAGCCGATTCTCGTTTACCCCCAGAAATAAGCGGTAAATTAAGAGAATTTGTCCCGAACTATCAAGGCCTATCTCGTGTAGCACTTCAAACGGCTTTAAACGATTTGATTAAGGAAGCTGATACTGAATCAAATGATATACTAAGAACTGTCACAAGAGCCTTTTCTCCTAGATTGGATACAAAAAACAACAAAAGAATAGAGGGCATCTGTCATTATATTCTTACAACCGATCCAGAAAACCTTTCCCCTCATGCATTTTTTGCTCTAGTGACACAGTCTACAGACCAAGGAGACACAAAACCATTCAAAGTAATCATTTTTGAACATAAGCCCTCTGGCAAACTGGAACCTACTGCCATTTTTAGAAATGAAGGGGTATTCCTCCCTAGTCTTAGCTCCGCAGCAGATATAGATAAAAGCCAAGACCTCTTTATTCTATACGACCCTGCAACAGGAACATACGCAACTGCTGCGAAACAAGATAGTAGATTTATAGAAAATCTTATGAAAGCTCTTCCCCATCCCCCTCCAGCACCCCGTGCTACTGGACCTTTGAAAGCTCCACCACTACCCAGTACCGTACCACCCCTAACAGAAACAGCAATCCCACTACCAGCCGATCCACCAGGAAAACTCATCGTAGACAAAACACCTAAAGGAGAGGGCGGAAATTGTGCACCACTTTCTCTGCTCCATCAATTACAGCAAAGAAATATAAAAAAAACTGATGGAAATCCCTACACCTCTCAGCAAGAAGTTCGAAGTCTTGCTAGCGGCTATCTACGTGAACATATTGAACGGCTTGCACGAGCAAATATCGAGGGGACCACAGCAGATACGCCTGAGGCAAAAATCATGGCAAGAGTTGTTGCGTCCATGAAAGTTGCACGCGAGGAGGGTGTTAAGTTACCGGACGATATTACAAGACTATTAGACACTGATATGAGAGCCACCCCACTATCTAAAGAGCAAAAAAAGACATTACTAAATGCCTATGCAAACTTAATCGATCAAAATAAATTTTGGCTCGATGTTGGATTTTTTGAAGTTGCCGCCACTGCATTAAAAACACAGATCGTCATCTTACAACCTAATGCAACACGCAATGAACTATTAATTATGGGGAGATTCCCTGAAGGTTCTATTAAAGTAGATAGATCCCTGTTCATTTGTTACAACGGCAGTATTGGAGAAGGGGGGGTACAAGGGAACCATTTCTTAAGCACCGAACTTGAACACACTCAAAAATTGACTTCCCTGATAAATAAAGATGAAGAACTGAAATTGAGAGAATTCATCGAATCGATCAATAATCAAAAAGCTCGTATAAAAACACCCAGACAAACGGATCAAGAATTTATTAGAGAACAACTCTCTGGCATGAACAGATATTTAACAGATCTTAATAAGGCTAACCCCGATGCCTATAATGCTGCCATCAGCCTACTGAGTGCTAGATTAGGAACGGATATTAACCCCTATCGAGACCTTTATGATCATGAAATAATGGAATTTTTAAAGCCTGATTTTATTCTCTCAGCTAAAGCTCTTATGGTAAAAATCCGTGAACAAAAGATGTCCAGATAAGATCTGTTTTTCTAAAAAGCCTTAGTAAAGCTTAAGCGTAACATCACTCTGCTGAAACGTCCTGAAAACACCATACACAGCTGAGGTCCATTTTTACGAGATAGTCCTTGGGTAACTAATTAGGCAAGAGCTCGCATCGCTCGCTGCTAAGTTTAGGTTTGGCCTACAGCAGCAAGCAATAACGAGCGAGCCATTTGTAATACGATTTTTTTTTAGTTCTGCTTAGAAATCGAACCTGAATCCAAGTGTTACACCCATCAAAGAAAGGTCCCCATTACTTGTAGAAAAACTTCCAGGACTTCCGCTAATAAACCGCATAAATTGGTTCTGATCGAAAAGGTAGTTAAACTCATAGCCAAGTTTCACACCAAGGTGATACTTCTTATGAGAAAAGAACCTGTCATACTGAAAGCCCATAGCCAGATCAAAAATCGTCACTAGAGTATTAGGATGAGAGGTCACGTTGATATAGGTCGTTCCTCCATTTTCTAAATGCTCATTTTGATGCACATTGAAAAAGCCTGAAAGTAGGCTAAAGGCGCCGTCTGAGAAGATACTAAACCCTTTGCCAAGGCCCCAGAGAGAGTCTGCACCAAATCTCGCGCCTATCCCCCAAAAGTTATTTCTCAGACTCACATCATCTGTATCGGAAGGAACTGCTGTACCACCGCTATAGGTGATATCATATTTTTGGTAGATCCAAGCAGCCCTTACCCCGATGTGAGGACGGATACTGAGCCACTTAGCCACTCCAATCGCCCTACCAAGCTCTAAGTCACCTAATTGAAGATGCATTTTCCAATGCGCTGTAGCCTGCGTTGCATAGCCAGTGCCGCTATATTGCCAAGTAGGAAATATCGCACCAGCACCGCTTGCGTTATCCACTGTATGAGTAGATGTTCGAAACTGGGTATAGCTTCCGGCTAAATCCCAATTATCATGAGGGATGTTATACCCAAAGCCTACTCTAAAACCCCAATTCCAATTGAACTTAGGATCTTTGGTTTTTCCATTTTGTATCGAAGTTTTGCTACTGCTTTTTACCGCGAAGCCAAGATCTTCTTGCTGGGCTTTCCAAAGAAGAACTTCTCCTGTAGCAAAAAGTCTATTCGTTTTTTTGAGCTGCGAGGCCATGAATACTTTTGTTATTTCTTCGGAATGAAGAGAGGGAGTCTCGTTTTGAGCCACCTCTTTGTTATCCTCTCCTGCAGAAAGAAGAATGGGGCCTAGTAAGAAAGGAGCTGCTATTACTAACAAATAAGAAAGTTTATTATTCATAATTTATCCTCGCTCTTCAAATTAACACCGCTACTACTAAAACTAATTCCAAATTATTATTATGTCAATAAATTAAAATTAATAATTGAATAAATTAAGAAACTAATTAACTTAAAAATAAGAAGATAGGACTAAATAAAATGCCCGGCATAAGTTAAAAGCTATGCCGGGCAAAAGGGAGAAAAAAAATTAAGAGTTTCTGGATTTGAACAGGTATTTAGGACGGACAATAGGAGTACCCTTACCGCCTCTAGCTTCTGTTCGTTCATAGACGATCTGAATCGCGATACCAAGAGATCGAGCCAGACCAAAGAGTACTGTATAATACTGTGGAAAGCCAAAGCCTGCGGCAGTAAGAAGCGTTCCAGATATGGCGTCCACGTTTGGATAAGGGTTGGTAATTTTAGGATTTTCAGCTAGCACCTTGGTGCCAGCACTTCGAAGAAGCAAAGCGATCCGAACTAAAGGGTGAGTCGGAAAATGCTTTTGTACATAGGCATATTGGACGGTAGCTCTAGGATCTTCCACTCTGAGTACCGCATGACCAAAACCAAATACGAGCTGAGAAGAGGCCAATCTATGCCGTATGGCATCCTCTACTTGCTTCTCTGTAGCATTCTCTCCTACTTCCTTAAGCATACCCTGTGCAAATTCCAAACAGTCTTGGTTCGCTCTGCCATGCCTTGGTCCGGCAAGAGCGCACATAGAGGAGGCAATCGATCCGTACATATCTTCCAGGCCTGAGGCTACAGCCTTACCCACAAAGGCGGAAAGATTTCCCCCTCCGTGATCGAAATGCAAGATATTAAATAACCGAAATACTTCTGTAAGTTCAGGAGATTTCCCCCCTGGCATCTTGAGCATATGGGCAAAGTTTTCCATGTAACCAAGACTTGGATCTGGATTTGGAGTATCACCCCATCCTGCATGGTGATTGATCACAGCAGCCGTTAGATGAGGGAGCTTAGCGATCAGATTTAAGCAATCTTCTTTGTACTCATTTTTTCCCTCAAGCATCCCAAGGATCAGCAAGGAAGCTGAAAAAAGCTTCATAGGGTGACCCGTGCGAGGAAGTTTTTGTATTGCAGAAACGGTTGCGGGCGACAGGCTTTCTCTTTTTTTCAAGTCACCAAAAAAACTCTCTACTTCAGCTTTAGAGCCTTTCTTTCCTGTATAAAGAAGATAAATTACCTCTTCCGGAGAATGACTTGTTAAATCAGATACTGGAACGCCAGAATAAAACAGCCCTTTTTGAGGATCAACATGAGATGTCGTGCAATAGCCACAAGGGTAACCACGAAGGCCCGTCTCTAACTGCTCTTTCGTAATTTGGAATAATACTTCTTCTGCCATGTTAGGGTCCTTATGCTTTAAGCAAGTTTTCTACAAGGGATCTCTCTTCCAAAAGTTCCTTTTCGGTAAGGGTGATCTTCTCTTTTAAAAAGCTATCCATCTCAAGACCTGGTATGATCTCTAAGTTTCCATTTCCCTTCGAGATGCAGGGAAATGAAAAAATCAAATTCTCATTGATTCCATAGGGGTTGCCTTTAGCGCATTTTGCCATAGAGAACCACTCTCCTTTGGGAGTTGGAAAAACTAAAGAGCGCATCGCATCGATCGCAGCATTTGCAGCGGATGCTGCAGATGATTTGCCTCTTGCTGCGATAACCTCAGCTCCCCGCTTTTGCACTTTAGTGATAAATTCCCCTTCAAGCCAGGCTTTATCTTTGATCACATCTTTTGCTGGATGGCCTTTGATTTTGGCATGGAGAAAATCAGGAACTTGAGTAGCTGAGTGATTGCCCCAGATGGTCACATTAGATACGTCAGTAATTGAAGCACCAGCTTTTTCTGCAAGGAACGCTGCAGCTCTATTTTGATCAAGGCGTGTCATAGCAAAGAAATGATTCGGATTCAGTCTTTTGGCAAAGGACTTTGCAATCAAACAATTGGTATTGCAAGGGTTACCAACAACGAGAACTAAAGCGTCTTTATCTGCCACTTCATCGAGAGCTTTACCCTGTCCTATGAAAATCTTGCCGTTATCAGAGAGAAGCTCTTTCCTTTCCATTCCAGGGCCTCTTGGCTTAGAGCCGATCAAAAACGCGTAATGGATCCCTTCAAAAACCTCTTTCGGATCGGAGCCGATCTTCACCTCTTTTAAAAGGGGAAATGCGCAGTCTTGCAATTCCATGACAACACCCTTTAAAGAAGCAAGAGCCTCGGGCAGGTCTAGTATATGCAAAGCTATAGGCTGATCAGAACCTAAGACATCGCCGTTTGCGATACGAAATAAGATGCTATACGCTATCTGGCCAGCACCACCTGATACAGCTATTTTTTTTATCGGCTTTGTCATGAGATCCTCAAATTGGCGTGTCTTGGCTGAAAAATAGGTAAACTTAATTTTTCTATATCAAGTTTTTGGGATTCTCACAATCCTCTTTTTCGAGATCGTGAAATAAATGAATACTTAGGATTTATTTAGGAAGATCGCTAGTGTAAAAAGGCACTATCAATGCTGCATCAATAATACCATTTTGCTTAAGACTTTCATAAAAACTTTGATCGCCTTGGATAACACTTTCACCTGGATGTTCATCTAAATAGCGAGAAAGATCTAGACGTTCTTTGTGATCAAACGCTTGGGGCACTCTGCTAAAGACTGTTATACATCTCGAACCAATGTCCCATTTATAGTCCACATCGTGAAGTCCCGCATATTTCATAGGTAATTCACATTTT
>Ga0247841_10010962_pt1 | contig 12188 bp, 11 predicted proteins | sample LaCruzMarch2015__2_FD_192410 | JGI IMG/M metagenome (GOLD analysis project Ga0247841, IMG submission 192410) | Freshwater microbial communities from meromictic Lake La Cruz, Castile-La Mancha, Spain - LaCruzMarch2015_18m | ecosystem: Environmental > Aquatic > Freshwater > Lake | place: Spain... | reverse complement strand
CTTCTTCCGTCGGTATAAGTTGAACTATTTGTAATTGTATAATTTGAAAAGTATAAATCAAAAGTTATATTTTTTTCATTGGTTTCTGTTACAGAAACATTTGTTGATATGAAGTTATCTTTTTTATAAGTGTTATTTTGTACTCCTGCACCGAAAATTATCAAAGGATTTGTTAAATCTGTTTTAAAATTTATTTTAGTATTATTCCAGTTATTTACTGAATCATTTACAAAAAAAGTTATTGCTTGGGTTCCTTCTGGGACATCTATTGTTGTATTTGCATTGCAAGAAATTGAATTATTTGTTCCCCCCCCATCTAAACTATATAAACAATAACCAACTCCTGAATAAGAATCTTCTACTGTAAAATTAAATGGAATTGAAGTATTATAACTTAAATTTAAATTTTCTGTTGGATAATGAATTTTTATTGTTGGAGAAGTTTTATCTACTTTTATTGTCCTAAATTGTGTTATTTCTTTATTTCCCAAAGTATCATTTGAATAAAATCTTATATAAGTAATATTTTCTGTTGAAATTATTGCTCCCGAAGATATAAATGTATTTGGTTCGCAAGTATTGGTTGTATCTGTGCAATAAACTGGAAAACTTAATGGATTGTATCCTATTCCCACATCTGATGCAGAAATTGTAACTTGAACATTGTCTTTAGTCCATGTATTATTTGTGTAGGTTGCACCACTTGGAGGAGAAGTCATTGTGGGAACTGAAACTGGAGGAGTTGTGTCTACTATTCTAAATTGAGTTTCATTATAAAATATTGAATAATTTGCTGTGTCATTTCTTGAGAAAGAAAAATTATATGCTCCTATCCCCAAAGATTGTTCTGAATTATTTGAAATTGTTGTTCCATTTCTTGCTAGAACAGATGCAGTTGTACAATTATTCCAAACTTTAAATGTTTTAAGGTATTCTAAAGGACTTGTCTCATTGAAAAGTATCTGACAATTTTCTGAAGATTTAGTAACTGTAAAAAATTGACTATTTACGGTATTTGTATAATTGATATTGTCTGTTCTCTGAACTGTAAAATTATAATATCCAGCACCACTATTTATTGTTGAACCATTTGCTATTGAGGTACCATTTTTATACAGGGTGTATAATGAAGTACAGTCTGTATATACTTTGAAAATGTTAGGAAATGTTATTGGTGAAGTAGCATTGAAATAAACTGAACAACTATCCATTGATTTATTTATCTGAACTTTATATCTTGTCCAGTTTATATAATTTACACTATCATTTATTGTTACATTTATTTCATAATTTCCTACTGCTATTGGAGTTGCATTTGATAAGAAACCAGTTTGATTAATTAAAAATCTTGTATCATTTATTGAATAATATCCAAACTCTATTTCATCTGTTCCTGTAAATTTAACCAATAAAGATTGATTTCCATAGAATAATGAAGCATTCGCAGGGATTGTTGTGAAATATGGGGGAGTTGTATCAGGTAAGCTTTGATTTATATAATAAAATCCATTAAGATTTTGCACTAAAGTATGAAGATATTGAGAATAAGAAGTTGTATCTACTATTCTTCCTTTTTTAATTGCAGTTGTAAAACCAGAATCATCATAATTATAATAATAAGTAGTGGAATAATCTTGGAAAATAAAACTATTACACATCCAAGTTGTATTTGTATTATTGCAAAATTGTCTTCTTTGAAGTATATCTTCTTGTTGGGTTATATATGGATTATTATTTGCATCTAAAACAATATTTGAATTATGCCCATCATTTGTTACATTGACACAAGTCCAAGACCCCGATGTTTTATTACAGTATACTAATTTATTTATTGCGTTAAAAGAAATATGGGGGTAGTTATTTGAATCCATTGCTATGCTTCCCCTAACTATAGTTTCTTTTCCACTTCCAGGGACATCAAGACAACTCCAAGCTCCTGCTGAGTTATCACAAACATAAGGAGCATCTGAAGTGTCATTGCTGGCAATAATATAAACTTTATTATTCTTGTCGAGAGCAATAGAAGTCGTTGTGGAAGAAGGAGATATAGTATTAGAAACCCCATAAGCACAAGTCCAAGAACCCAATGTATTATTACAATATGAAAGATTAACATTATCCATTAAAAAACTAACATGAATCTTATTATTTGTATCAATAGCAATTGAGGGTTTTGTTTCATCATCCCCGTATATACCAATATCTTCACAGGTCCAAGAACCCAATGTATTATTACAATATTTAAAAGCATAATAAATACCACTAAGCGAATAAACTATATGAACTTTATCGTTTGAATCTATAGCAATTGAAGGTTTACTAGAAGTAGATTGATTAGAATCAATAATTGAGCAAATAAAAGAACCAAGACTATTATTACAATAATATAAAGTTCCACCACTTGAATCATTTCTAAAAGCAAGATGTACAATTCCATTTGAATCAAGAGCAAGTGAAGAAGTTACTCCATCTGCATCAGTGCTCCAAATTGTTGTAGAATTATATGTACTATAGATAAGAGGTATAAAAACAAGGAAAAATCCCAAAATTAATATTGAATAAATTATATGCTTCTTTTTCATATATAACTTAAATAAAGAATATATTTAAAACTTCCTTTTTTGAGTTTTTATTCATAATTCTATTCAGTTTCAATTAAAAAAATAAAATAAAAAATAAATAATTTTTAATGGAGTTCTATAAATAAGTTTTTTCCATCCAATGTGTAATCCCCATAACAAGGAGTTGGTATATCTACTTTGAATTTTATCCTAAAATTAGAATCCCCATTTCCTTGAAATATAATCTCTTTATGTGGTTTCACTTGTACTTGTTTCCAATTAGAAGTTCCTTCAACAAGATACTCAAAATTACTTAGTTCCATCACATTAGAATCTCCACAGATATGCAATTTACTGTTATCGCATTTTTTTACTGTCTTCCAACTCAAACAATTATCTGTATTCTCACATACACTTTTAATTATTGGTTGCTGATAATGTACCATTTCACAAATAGTTTTATACATCGTTTTTGTATAAATTTCTTTTGTGCATACCTTCTTTCCATTAACATAACTGCATACTAATTTTGTATACTCTTTTTCATAAGGTACTTTGGTGCATTCTTTCTTTATTCTGTCTTTATACCCTGTTGTTTCTTTATGACAAACTCTTTCATATTTTGTGCAGACATCATTATCTACACAATTACTTAAATCTTCATAAAGGTTCTTTCCATATAAAACAACTTCAACGGGATTATCAACATTTAATGGAGCATCAATATTTACATTAATCCAATCTGTTGTCACTGTTTGACCTGATACAAAACTACTGGGATAAAACACAATTGAATCATGACTTAATGTTGTTGGTGGATTAAAATAATAGTTTTCTATTACCTTATCATCCGATAAACCTGCTTTATCTATTGCATTAAGATGCAATTCAACTTCTCCTACCATGGCTGGTAAAATTGTTAGAAGACATTCATATTTCGCATCGGTATCAGATAAAATCTCTACTCTATTACAATTAAGAGAATTATCTCCAAATATCAAGTCGGGGTTCAACACGTCATACCATCCCTCAGAATCGCTTATTGTTGCAGTTACTAATATATTCTCCCAAGAATAATATGGCATATCTATAACCTCTCCAAATTGATTTGTATATTCTACAGATAAAACTTGTATCACTGGGGGATTTCCTTGTACTTCTGCCGTAGAGAATCCTATAAAACTACCCAAAATCAAAAAACTCATTAACATAGAAATTAATATTTTATTCATGTTCTTTACCTCCTTTCACTCTTATACTAACTATTTTTTCCATTTGATTATGAACCCTTCTTTTTACAGAAGGGATTATTACTAAGTTTAACATTTGAAACACATCCGTATTTATATATTTTTCTTTTTTCTATTTCTCTTATGAGAATATTCTCTTTTTACAACCTCTATTAATTCTAAATCTTTCTCAGTCAAAACTTTAGGTACAATCTTTTTTCCGATTAATTTTTTAGAAACATAACAAACACCATATATATCTCCTTTTCCATTTTTTCCTTTAACAACATTATAAACTCTTTCACCAATAAAAAATTCTTGTGGTCTCTTTTTTCCTTTTTTCATATTAAATATTGGCGTAAGAACTTTATATACCTTTCTGTTTATTTTTTATTACTTATAGAAGATAAAATTTAGGCATATATTTCTTTTCCAGAATATCCTTCTATTGGACTTGAAGATAATTCACATCCTGTTCCAAGAAGAAATTTTCTATAATTATAACTTGTTGTATGACTTGTATACAATTGCATATCTGGGCTGACAAAACTCCATTCTTTAGAATACATATCTGTGAAAGTTACTGCTCTTTTTTGACTTGAACCCAATGTAGATAAAGCATAAACATAACACTCTAAAATACCATCATTATTAGAATCATAAGTAATCCAACTTCCACTTGCATATGTGCCATCTGAATTTGTTCTAAATTTAACAATCTGAAGAGAGACACAAGATTGTGATAATGCAGGCTTACTTATTGTAGTTTCACAATTATTTGAATCTGTACAAGTTCTTGTTTGAACATTTCCAGAGCAAACACTCCAATCTTCACAAGTCCAACTTTCAGTGCATCCAGGATTAATAGAACCAGTTCCACTTTCAACACTTGAATTTAAAGATATCACAAATGTTCCTGATGGGTTTATTTCAACTACCACATTAGTACATCCCCCTACAACAGATGCTTCTCTTAATGCTGGAATTTTATCAGATGTTACATTAGCACAGAATTCTTGTGCTTTTCCTTCATAAGGTTCAATATCTATAAGTCCAGTTGTAAATTTTCCAGATTCTTTAGAATTTAATTTTAATTCTGTTCCTGGAATTGCACCAACTATTTCTTCAGGAGTCATACTTTTTACTCTTAAAGTAAGAGCAACAGTATCTTCGTTTTTAACATGTATGTCCAATGTTATATACTTAACTCCCTCAACCCCATTAACAACAGATTGCATTTTTGATATCTTATTTCCCTGAGCATCATAATATCCTGAGATTTCTATAAAATCATGAATACTTAATTTCTGAAAAACCATATAGGCACCAACACTTAAAATTAATAATAGTGAAACAAAAATTATTGCAAGAATTATTTTTCTCTTCTTTTTCATCTTCTTAAAACCCTCACTAAACTATGAATTCCCCATCCAAGAAGTGAACCCAAAAGCAGTGTTAAGAGAATGGGAGAAAAACTAACTGCTGGCAGATGTAACCAAGTTTGCCATATGGTTAAATAATAAAAATTATAATAATTCATTCCAAACGTTATAACGGATAAGAAAAGTAATACTGCTCCAACATAAGTTCCCCACATCTTGAATGGATTATATGATTTTTTCATGTTATTTTATGGTTTTTCTTATTTAAATACTTTTTGCTTTTTGAATTTTTATTCAATTAATCTTTTCCATATTACTCCAACAAAAGAGACTAATGATAAAAACATATTTAAAATAAATATATTAATAGCACCCATTGGTTTCATAAATTCATGCACAGAATTTATTATCAGCGTTGTATCCAGTATCAGCATAATTGCTAAACTTATTATAGACATACTTGAACTAATTAATTTTTGTGTTTTCTTTTTCATTTGCTTCTTCTAATTATTTATTTTTCCTATTTCTCTTAACTATTGTATAAATTACTGAAGCTAATAATATTAAAATACTTGTTAAATATATTTTCCAAGTATTCTTCTTACTAGCTGATTGCAATGCGTTAAGTCCTGATGGGTCTGGGATTGTATAAAGCACAGATACTCCATTATTATAAAAATTAACCATGTTATTCACTGCTTGATTAACATAAGTTTCATATCCTGAAGTAGGCATAACCCAACAAAGTGGTTTTGATAATCCTTGGAATGCTTTCCATAATGTTCCATTGAAATAAAGAATATAAATAAGTATAATCAACATTAAGAAAAACAATAAAATTCCAATATATATTTTACCAAAAATAGTTTTGTTTTTCTTTTTAATTAACTTTGCTAACAAGAATAAGAATAATAAAAATAAAAATAGCATCAATACATGAATTGAAGTTGGCACGGCTGTAAATCCTCTAAATCCTACTGAATATTTAGAACTTTGAGCTACTTCAGATACAAAAGCATCCATCATCTTTGGAACGTCTATATCACTTGTTCTTGAATCTGATGCAAATACTCTAATTAAAAAATCTCTATGATATTGATAATTATTTGCTAATGCTTGTCTTCCTTCCAAGTTTGTTTGTTTTGTTGATATTTTATTATCAACGCATTGTTCTGCTGGTGCATGAACTAATCCGTTTACTAAACCTGTCTTTTCTATTACTCCTGGTACAAATCCATTATGGCTTGGACTATCTTCTAATGACATAGCACAAATACCATATGCACAAGCAAGTTGACGGGGATTATTTTTATCTGCTAATTCAATTGCTCTTAAGCAAACAGTAACTCCCGAATGACTTGCAAGATATGTTTTTCCTATTGAATTAAATCCTTCTGTAAAATATAAAAAAACAGAATAATCAGTAATTGAAGTACAAGTACTAAAATCATCAAAATTTTCCGATACTATTCTGCTTATTTGTGTTCCATCTCCCATCTTGTCTAAAGCCATTTTACTAATTGTATCGTGACTTCCAGGAACAATCCAAGCTGAAGATAAACTTGTTAGAACTATTAAAATAAATATTGCTGAAAGAAATAAAGCTAATTTATTTTTCATCTTCTTTTTTTCCTCCTATAAAATAGTAGATAACTTAAGATAAGAGTTACAATAAATATAAATATTCCTATAATAATTAAACCATCTTTACACTTGTTTCCTGTAATCTTAAAAAAAGCAATCTTTTCTACGAAGGGAAAAGGGCAATTTATCATTGATTCACTTTTTGTATATCCATCATTACTACACCAATTTCTTAATTCGGTATTAGAAATTCTTGATGTATCGCAAGTTGAACTTCCACAAGATGGACAAGAATCACATGGAGGACATACGCTTGGATAAGTATCGTCACACCAAGTTTCATTAACTCTTGTACCACAATCTATAGGACAATAAAATTCTGATAAAGGATTGCTTTCTTCATAAGCTGTGTCACAATATCCATCTCCACAAAATAATGTTGCACCACTAATTCCATTTAAGCAAACTAAAAATAATGCTAAACTTATTAGTAAAATTAATTTACTTTTCATCTTTAATATACGCATGCTCCATTTTCGCAATGAGAACCAGGCAACATGCCAGGACAATTATATGAAACATAATCACAAGTTCTTTCAGATTCTGGTGAACCTGTAGGAGAGCAATAATATTCAATTAAAGAATCTGTTCCTTCATAACAATGGTCCGTAACTGTTTGGGTATTATCATGACAAGTTGAAACAGTTTGTAGTTGTTCTTCAAATGGTTCTATTCCAACATCTCCATCATGACATATTATAAAATCTGGAACTGTTTTACAATAATCTCCATTCTCTCCTTCTTGGCATCCATTAATACACCCAATTCCCATTGATTTTTGCACACCATCTTCACAATAAAATTCCAATAAATCCATTTTGTTAGGTTGGCAAGTATCATACATACTTCCTAATTTAGTTGTAACTTTTCCTCCTATATAAAACATTTTACCCCCGTCGGTATCTGTACAAATTGGATTACAATCATTAACTGTTAAAGTTGCTTCATTTGAAATTTTACAATTTCCTTTAGAATCACAACATACTGCTATAAAATGAGCTACACCCACTACATCAATTATACCTGATTGAGAATAATCTCCATTAGAATTTAAATTAATTGAGTCCCATATATCCCAACCTTCTTTCATAATAAAAATAGTACATACTCCATTTGGGATATTTGTATCTAGATACCCTGTTGTTGAATCCCCTTTACAAATTGTATTAGGAGTAAACCATAAAGAATTTTTATAAGAAGCATATTGGCTTTCTACATCGTCTGGAGACGGAGTTGATTGATTTTGATTTAAATTAATTATTGATTGAAACCATCCATGTGTTCCTCCATACCAAATTAATCCAAAAAACAAAAGTACAGCTAAAATTATTCCTGAAATGATAAATATCTTTTTTATTAACTTTTTTGTTTTCTTCTTCATTTTATTTTTTCTTTATAAGGACAAAGTAGATAAACAATACTGCTCCTAATATTAAAACTCCTATTATTAGAATTGTACCCCAAGGAATAGTTGGGTTATCTCCTCCCCCACCTTCGCAACTTGCTCCCGTTAAAATATTTATTGTCTGACCTTGTCCTGAATTTAATTGGGAACTTCCTAAATCTGCATTTGAACTTGTTATTCTAACTATGTATAACCCCCCATTTACAAAATTATAAGTAAAAGAATATTTTCCATCTTTTCCAGATACAGTTGCTGTATCTGTTCCACCTAATGGTTTATTTATTGTTACAATGTTATTTGTATTTACATCATTGCCTTGCGAATCTTTTGTATTAAAATTATTTGTTTGAGAACCAGTACAAACATCTGTAACAAAATCTGTTGAAATTAATATTGTTGATTTTTTAACTTCTATTTGGAAATATTCTGTCCAATCTGTCCACATTCCAGCCTCGTCACTTCCTTTTGCTCTTATTCTTAAATTTCCATCTCCTTTGATATCATAATAGAAATTTAAGATTCCTAAACTTGGATGTTCTGTTGTTCCTGGATAAACTGTCTGTCCGTTGAATGTAGCTTCAATCTGTTTATTTGTTAAATCTTTAAGGCTTCCAGACCTATACGATTTTAATATAACTTCAATTGGAGTATTATCAAATTGTGTAAGACTTTTTGCATCTAATAATACTGTTAATTCTTCTGTAACTTGTATATCATATGACTTTTGGTAATTTCCGTATGTATCAGAAAAAGAAATCTTTACAGTATAATATCCAACAGACAAAGTATCAAAATTAAAAGTTGTTTTTCCTGAATTAAAAACACTATCACTTGTTTGCTGTGTTTTAGTCTGAATAACTGTTGAGCTTCCTTGTTTATATATTGTAGCAGTTACATCTTTGCTCGGTAAATTTGAAGCAAATTCCACTTGTAAATTATCTGATGTGCTTAAAACTTGTTTATTTAACGTTGTTGTGACAGAATAAGCATCCCCTATTATTCCATCTCTACAAACTTGACCTGAATTTGCTATTTGCTTAGATATTGTTGGTGGAGTTGATGTAGAACATTTTTCTAAAGTGAAAGAATCTGTACAAATCGCTTCTCCCTTCTGAAGAGTTTGCCCCTTACTTGTAATACAAGTAGTTGGTGCTTGACATTCTCCAGTTGCTTCATTAAATAAATATGCTCCACAAGATTTTGCTGTTGTATCTTTTATTCCACAACCATTAGAATCTATAAGACATTCATAATATGAATTCGAAGTTGCTTTAATATTTTGAGTGCATTCACTCTGTTTATATTTATTTATTGTGTATGTAATAGGTCCAACCCAATTAATTACTTCATTTGAATTAAGAGCAAAAGTTTCTTTTGTGCTTCCTGCTACAGACTCAGAGTAGCTTATTAATTTAGTTTTAGAACCAGTTACACTTTGAGAACATGAAAACCATTCTAACTCTCCATCATATACTTCTTGCTTAGCAAGTTTATAAAAATCAATAGGAGTACTTTGTCTAGCTTCTTTTTTTACGGCTTCTGTTAGTGTTGCAGTATTATCACATAAGGAGTAAGCACGATATGAAGGTTGTAACCCATTACTCGTTTGTACATTAGCAAAGTAAACATATAAATAACCACCTTGTGGATATATAATAGTATTATATGTCCATATTTTTCCAGCAGGAGGTTGAACAGTCTTAGAAGCTACAACAGAACCATAATTAGTATCTGTTGCACTGCAATAAACATGTAATTCAGAAGTAGGCACAAAAATAGTACTAGAACTTGAACCTGAAACTACTCCTTTTATAGCAATCCAAGTAGAACCACTTTTTATTCCATAATCACTTAATTGCCTTGCATTAGTCCTAAATATAACCATTGGATTATTCGTGGAAGAAGTAGTACAAGCTAAAGATACTGTAGCTAAACAAGAAGCATCAACAGGGCATTTAAATGAACCACTTCCTTGCCCATTTGTAATTAAAGAACATTGAGAAGGAATAACTGTTTGAGGGGAAGCATTTTTAATAACAAAATAAAATCCTATTCCCAAACCAATTAATAGCATTAAAGTTATTATTATTGCTAAAAGCTTAGATGTTCCTTTTTTATTCATTACTTTTTTAAGTTTTGTTTATTTAAATACATTTCGTTTTTGAATTTTTATTCATTTTATCTTAAAACATCTTCAGCAAATTTATGTCTGTATTTCATATCTCTCATCTTGGCACTATTTCACGATATGCTTCTCTTCTCTTTTTATATTTATGAACTGCAATTTCTATTCCAACCCATAAAATAAGTATAGCCAATAAAATTAACACTGCGATTAAGATAATATCCTCATTAGACCCTGAAAATACTTCAGACAATTTAACAAATAGGTTGTTCATAACATGAGAAATATATGCAGGTATTATTGAGCCAAATAAGAGAGTTAAAAGGCATACGGATAATCCAAAGAAAAATGTAAATTGTTGAGCAGATGCAGAATTTCCATAAACAATTTTATGCAGACCCAACCACAAAAATGCTACGGCGAATGACATTAAAACTCCACCAAAATAATATCCTGCTTTTCCCCATTTAAACTTTGAAGAGAAATATCCCACCACACTTAACAGGCAACAAAATACAAATAAAATTAACATAGTTTCTGAAAAGCTTGGAGGTTCTATACTGAAAATAACAGAACCGAATTTTGTAACCTGCTGAAGAGTTTGCTGTGGAACTCCAACAAAACTAAATGAATAAGCACTTTCAAATATTCCTAATACTCCAAAGACTAATATTGAAACAACTAGTAGTCTTAAACCATTTCTAGACCAATACATAAAATTCTTTTTTCCAGTAAATTTAAGTTCTTCAGAAAGTTGATACAATGCTCCATCTTGAACTGGGTCATGAATTATTGACACATTAAGCATTTCTGGTTCTGTTTGATTTGCTGGATGCTCACCAACTTTAGTTAATACCATCTCTCTTAATTTTAACACAGGTATTCCAATCAAAGCACAAACAATAAAAATATAATAAATTAAGTAAGACAAAAGAAAATCTCCAAATTGTATGGCTCTTCCTTCTACAAAACTTTCCGAAAATGCTCCTAAAGAAAATCCTACCCATAATGGTAAAACTATAGATACTAACAATCCAAGCACAATAAAGCTTCCTGCTTCTGCATACTCATGATTTTTATATCTATCTTCTGACATTTAATACTCCTAAAATTTTATTTGAACAAATTTCTTCATAATCTTTATCCATAACTTCATTTTCTCTTATGAAAATTATTCTATATCCATATTCTTTAAAATATTCTTCCCTATCTTTCATATATCTTTCAACACTTCCAAAAACAATTTTTTTATGATAATCATTAAATACTTCTATTGCTATTTTATCCTTCTTGTTAATAAAATCTGGATTCTTAGTTCCTATAAGGAAAGTGCCATTCCCACAATAAATAAATGGAAGATTATATTTAAAACAAATGTCTGTAATTCTTCTTTCAAAGGAGGTTGGTTTTTCATATCTATGTTCGGCTTGTAATCTTAATGTTTTTTCTCTGTACTCTTTATCTTTCCATCTTTCTCTCATTGATGCACCTTGTTTTTCTCTTGCACCTATTGTTCTAATAACTCCTAATTTGCTTTTTCTTGTATCTATTCTCCTTAATTCTTTTAGTTCTTTTGCTTTTTCAACCCCCATTATTTCTTCATAAGTCATTCCGTTTAATTTATTTGATTTACCTATCTTTGAATTCTTTATCTTTTTACTTATCTCTAAAGATTTTTCTTCTCCAAAAATTTCTACATTTGTTCTCCCCAATTTTTCTCCTCTCTTCTTCTGTTTCAATTCTTCAGAATGTGTATGACCATAAAAAGGATTATCTTCTCCAAATTTTCTTACTTTCTCTCTATTCTCTAAAATATTCATATAATGTCCCTTAGCATATCTA
>Ga0247841_10010959_pt1 | contig 12190 bp, 8 predicted proteins | sample LaCruzMarch2015__2_FD_192410 | JGI IMG/M metagenome (GOLD analysis project Ga0247841, IMG submission 192410) | Freshwater microbial communities from meromictic Lake La Cruz, Castile-La Mancha, Spain - LaCruzMarch2015_18m | ecosystem: Environmental > Aquatic > Freshwater > Lake | place: Spain... | reverse complement strand
TACCGGGACCGATGGGCTACGCTGTGGCTTGGCCGTCCCTGAACTATTGATGAATATCGGCGCAAGAGGGAAAGACAGCAAAAGAATCAACGACACGCCGATATTCACCGAAGGTGCGCCGATTTCATCGTCAGGTCTGCGTCACCGGCTCCTCGCAGTACGTCCTGTACAGTTGCGGGCCGTTTCCTTGCCCTGACGCGAACTCGACGCATCAATAGTCCAGGCAAGCGCATCTGCGCCAGACTGACGCGATGCAAAGGTAACGTTGAAGGTTGCCATGTTCTATAAAAAGTTTTTTGGAGGGACGCGCTTCGCGCGTCCGCAACGAGAATAGTGCATCGAAGAAGACATCATGACCAGGACAAAAAGAACAATGGGCAAGAACGAACTGCCGGCAGAGTATAAACACGTTCGGTTGCTGAAAATTCCGTATGTCGCCAAGGCCCCATGGGTGGACGGTGACCTGCGCGATCCTGCCTGGAAGGAATCGTTGTCACTTGACGGGTTCCTGGATATTACCGCCTGGCTCAACCATTTTCATGATTGCATCGTCACCAATCCCCGCCAATTTGACCCCGAGCCGGTGCCTGCAAAGGCTGTCCCCGGGACACGGGTTCTTTGTTGCCATGACGGGACCGGTCTTTACCTGGGATTTATCTGCCATGATCCCGATCCGAAAAATATTCTGCAACGGGACATCCGCTCGTTCGGCTATGGCGTCGAACAGGAAGACTGTGTCCATATCTGGCTGGACCCGGCGGTCAGCCACCTGCAACCTTGTTCATGCGAATACATCATCAACGCCGCCGGGCAAAAGACGGAACGGCTTCGCGGACGTACTTCGGAGGACTATGATTCCCTCATGGCCTGGGAAGGACGCGTCCGGAGCGATTCTTCCGGCTGGACGGCCGAGGTTGTTCTCCCGTTGGACCGGCTGGGTTTGTCCGCCGACTCCAAAAACGTGTTCGGTCTGAACTTCGGCCGCGGCTACCGCGGCACCATGCGTACCCATGCATTGTTGCCCTTCGACGGCGAGGTGCGCTCCGGTTGGGGGATCGGCTTGCTCCTCGATAGAAACGGCAACAATCTTCATGCATCCATCAATCGCGCCGGGACGGCGCTCGCGCGAGTGAATCGTGTCATCTCCGGTTGTGCCCTGCCCACGGAACCGGCCGGATTGGTTCGCAAGCCGGCCGACACGCAGGATGAAAACGCCATGATCGGCATGAGTGTCTGGGGGCCGGACCATCAGCCCACCATCAGCATCGGCAGAAGCGATAGTTATGACCGCCGCTGGTTCGGCAACGAGTTCCCGGTGATCACCCGCAAAGAGGTGGTTGCGGCGGCGATGTCCGGGGATGCCACCAGGCTGGACGCTTTGCGGGAACAATGTAATGGAAAACAATACGCTGTCTATCCACAATTTCCCGCTCCCAAACCGGTGGGCCAGGCAATTCTTCTCCTGCCTGGAGGCGTGGAGGCCGGCTGGATCACCGACGTCGCCAAGGGGGATGACGGCGGGCGGATACTGAAATGCCACTGTAAACAGGGCGAGATACATCTGATTCTTTACGTCCATAAGCGGCGAAATCTCATTGTCATCGAGGGCTCGCAGAAAGGCTTTGACGGCCGCGAGCTGGCATTGCGGCTTTACCGGCACAACGACGCGCCCCTGTGGCGGAAGAGCGAGGGCTGTGATTACGAAGCCGACATCAAAGCAGGCAGGAATGTTGCGCCCCTGCCGCAACCGAAGGTGGGCGCCGATGGAAATGTCATCTGGTTATGCCAGGATTTTTATGCGGACCGCACGTTTCCGAAAGGCTTTTTCATAAGCGTGTTCGGCTGTGTGCAGGGGGCGGAACCGGTCGGCACGAAGGTGAACGTTCAGGAGACAGGCCTTGGAACGCCGGCCGAGGGACCATACGAGGGCTACGGCGCCGGATCCTGGTTTAGTTGTATGGCCACCGAATGGAACTATATGAACGCCTTGCCCGGCAGTGCGGCAACCATGCGTTGTAAGTTGAATCAGTCGCATTTCCGCATCTTCCTGCCGGTTCTCTCGACCAACGACGGGAAAGACCTGCACCGGGCGCAGAAAGCGCTTCTGTCCGAGATAAGAGGTCTATCTCCCGAAGTATTGGCAAACGACAGCCGCAATGCCACCGAGGCCGAACGCGCCGGCTCGTATCTCTTCCGGCAGGACCTGCCGCTCTCTTCCGTGGGTTCATCAAAATTCTGCGCTTCCGATACGACAAGCTGGCATGGCGATCTCCACTTCAACGAATTGGGCGGTTATGCCTGTTTTCCTCTGAAAACCCCCTCTTTTCTGGAACCGTATTTCCAGATGATCGAAGCCAACATCCCGGCGGCCCGCGCCTTTGCCCGGGAAGCATTCGGATGCAAGGGAGCCGCATGGGGAGTTGCCAGTTTCCCGATGCTCCTGGATCGCCTGCCGCAAACCTGTTTGGATTGGGATTACTCCATGGAGATTACCGGTCTGGTCATGCAACCGTTCTGGCTCTCCTGGCTTTACAACATGGATCGCCGGTTCCTGAAAGAGCGCGCGTATCCGGTCATCCGGGAAGGGGCGATTTTCTACGCGGACTACGTTACGCTTGAAAAAGACGGGCGCTACCACCTATTCCCTTGCGTATCCTCGGAACATGTCAGGCTTCAGCCATACCTGAAATACAACCATGACTCCATCGCCGCAATCAGCATGGTCAAATTCATCCTGAACGCGGCCGTCGAGGCCGCCCGCGCGCTGAAGGTGGATGAAAGCCCGGCAAAACAATGGACAAAAATTCTGGAACGCCTTGCCCCCTACCCGACCGAGGAGACCCCCGAAGGTCCGCGGTTTGTGGACGTGGCGGACGCCGGACTGATGACGGAGTATAACATTCCCCAACCGCTTTTTCCCGTCTTTTTCGGAAACGACATCGGGTTGGCTTCTTCGCAGGATGATATTGATAAGGCCAGGCGCTCTCTCAAAGGTATTGTTCGTAATTCGACCGGACCGCATTGGGGCCACGTTTACCGGGCCAAGACCCGGCTGGGCATCTGGTATGGGGGAGGGATCGGTTGTGAGAACCTGCTCCAGTCGCACCAGGGCCCGCTCTTTTTCTTCCCGGCCGTTCCCGCCGGGTACAGCGGCGGGTTCAAGGACCATCGGGCGCGGGGCGCATTTCTGGTATCCGCGCAGATGACCCGGGGGCGGTTGGTACGGGTGAATATCACCTCCCGGGCGGGTGGAAGATGTGTCCTGGACATCTCTCGCTTCAGGAAGGTTCCCGTCGTGCGGCAGGAGGGCGCCATCGGCCTGCTGTCCACCCGGCATCAAGGCCGGCATTACCTTTGTTTTGAAACATCAGCAGGCAGGCGCTACACCATAACCACAACCTGAAAGGAGCGGATGTCATGAGCACAAATACGATGAACAAAGCGGTAAAACTGCCGGGTCAAGCAGAACATTTTCTGAAGACGCAGGCGCAAAAACCGGGGCGTTACACGTTCATTGTCACGGTGCCGATGCCGAAAGGGACGCCGCCGTTGCCCATCCCGATTCACGTGGTGCGGGGACAAAAAAGCGGGCCGGTGTTTCTGGTGACGGCCGGCGAGCATGGCATTGAAGTCAACGGCGTCGCGGCCATTGATCGGATTTTCCGCGAGACCGATCCCCAAATACTGAAAGGAACTTTTGTCGGCATTCCGGCCATCAACCCCGCCAACGTCAGGAGCCGGTTATGGCCCGGCAACCAGGGCCCTGCGTTATGGGACAGCTTCCGCGCCTGGCCGGGGGACATCAAGGGCACTCCGGCCGAACGGATTACCGCCACCCTGGTCAAGGCCGTCATTGACTCTGCCGACGTCGTGATCAACATTCACGCCTGGAGCTGGTATTCAGCATCCTGCGCGTTTACTTCTCCGCGCAACCCGACAGCCGTGCGCCTGGCGAAAACGTTCGGCCTCGCGTTTGTCTGTTTTTCCTTTTCCGAGTACTGCAAAGGGAGTGCCGCGGAATTGCATCCGAAACACAACGAACTTTCCCATTACGTCCTGGCCCACGGGAAACCGGGCATGCTGGTCGAACTGCGCACCCATCACTGGTTGTATCCCCCCAGTGTCGCCAATGGCATGAACGGCATCCGGAATGTCATGAAAACACTGGGCATGATTCCGGGAACGCCGGTCCGCCCCAGGGTCCAGCACAGCGCGTTGGATGAAGAGATTGTCCAGGCCCCCCAAAGCGGGCTGTTTGTGCCCCTCAAGGATATCGGCGACCGGGTCCGGAAGGATGAGGTGCTGGGCTATCTGCTGGATCTGAAGACCGGCGGGAAAACCGATATCGCCAGTCCGTGCGACGGCGCTGTCTGGCTGGTGAGCCGGGTGGGAAAATCTGCGATGACCCTGTCCGACATGCACGCGTATGCCGACAAAGGCGACATGGTTGCCCTGATCAAACACGTGGTCCGCGGGTGAAAATGGATGTCATGAGGAGAATCACCATGGATAAAATGATCAGGCTGGCGGGGCAGGCGGAGAGTCTTCTGAAAACGTGGGCGCAAAAGCCGGGGCGTTACACCTTCATCGTCACGGTGCCGATGCCGAAAGGGACGCCGCCGTTGCTCATACCGATTCACGTGGTGCGTGGACAAAAAAGCGGGCCGGCGCTCGTCGTGGCCGCCGGCGAACACGGCGTTGAGGTCAACGGGGTCGCGGCTATTGACCGTGTTTTCCGGGAAACCGGGCCACGCTCCCTCAAGGGAACACTCGTGGGTATTCCGGCCGTCAATCCGACCAATGTCCGCAACCGCATCAACCCGCCTTTCGGAAAAGACGGTCGGCGGTCGCCGTGGGACAGCGCCCGGGCCTGGCCGGGGGATATCAAGGGGACCCCGGCGGAACGTATTGCCGCCACCCTGGTCAATGCCGTCATGGACTCTGCCGACGTCGTGATCAATATCCACGCCTGGAGCTGGTATGCCGCATCCTGTGCGTTTGCTTCCCCTCGCAGCCGCGAGGCCATGCAATTGGCCCGCGCGTTCGGCCTGGGCTTTGTGTGTTTCAGCTATTCCGATTTCTGCAAAGGTTCCGACGTGCCGCTGGATTCGAAACACAACATGCTCACACACTACGCCCAGTCCCATGGAAAACCGTCCATGCTGGTGGAGCTTCGTACGCACCACTGGTTGTATCCTCCCAGCGTCGCCGACGGCATGAACGGCATCCGGAATGTCATGAAAGCGCTGGGCATGATTCCGGGAACGCCGGTCCGCCCCGTGGTCCAGCACAGCGCGTTGGACGAAGAAATTGTCCGCGCCCCGGGAAGCGGGCTGTTTGTGCCCCTTAAGGACATCGCCGACCGGGTCCGGAAGCATGAAGTGCTGGGTTATCTGCTGGACTTGAAGACCGGCGGAAAAACCGATGTTGCGAGTCCTTGCGACGGAGCCGTCTGGCTGATCAGCCGGGTGGGGAAATCCGTGATGACCCTGGCCGACATGCACGCGTATGCCGACAAAGGCGACATGGTTGCCCTGATCAAACACGTGGCCCGCGGGTGAAACGTACTGCACGGTACGGATGGGCGCGGAACCGGGAGATTTACCATGACAAACAAGAGCATCAATCACTGGCATCCGCTGGACGTGCGGGTGCGTATGGGCATGGACCACGTGGCGGATGCACTGGACCGAAGGGACGTTGTCCGAGGGACCATATTTGAGGGGTTGCCGTTTTTTGAGTGGTATATGGGCGATCACGTGTTCGCCCATCACGAGATATGCGACTTCTTCGATATCAGCGGCCGGTATCTGACGGCGCTCAGCCATTGCCTTGGGATCATGAAGGATTCCGGTCTGAACTTGCGCAAGTACGAGGGGGCCGCCGCAAGCCTTGCCAGATATCTGCTGGGCCGTATTGACGCCCGGGGGCATTTCTTTCTGAAACCCGGGGATTTCGGATTCCCCTTTTCCAGGCAGACTCACTTCGCGGCCCGTCGGGAGGGAACCGAAAAGACGTGGACCGCGACATACATGCTGAACGCCACCAACGACGGCCATATGAGCATGTCCCTCGAAGGACTGGTACGTTTCTGGCTGTTGACGGGGGATGGCGAAGTGAAAGAAGGTATTGACCGGCTGATCCGGGGCCGGTTCCTTGATCCCAAGGGGGCGGCGGTAATATCCGGCAAGGCCTTCATCCTGCCGGGCATGCTGACCCCCCTGATTGCCTATTACCGGGTAACGGGCGATGCGGAGACCCGGCGTTATATTGAGGCGGTTGCCGAACACTTCATCACGCAAAGGTACCTGGACCTGTTTCCCGATGGAAAGCACGGTCATGGCGATGGCGTGGGCCATTTGCACAGCCGCCTGGGCGCCATTGTGGGGTTTGCGCGCTATGCCGAGTTGATCGGCAACCGGGAGTATCTTGAGGCGGCGGAGGAACTGTTTCGTGTCAACACGAGCTATGGCACGGAATTCGGCTGGATGCCGGAGCGCCATCTCTTCGCGGGGAGAAAGCTCGTAGATAAGATGTGGCTTGTGCAACGGGCTTCCGGTCACGAATTGTGGAAATTCACCCGGCCGCGGCCCGGATGGGACACTTGTGAAATCTGCGTGACGGCGGATGCAATTGACGGCGCCATGTTTTTTGCGAAGGCCGGCTTCGAGGGCTGGTGGGACATCGGGGAACGCTACCTCAATCACCTCTGCGCAAGCCAGGTCACCGACCCCTCCTGTTTGGTGGAGCGGAAGACGAAGGCTCCGGCAGACAGCGTCGGGGCCGTGTTCGATGGCGCCCGGGAACTGGCGCGCGGCGGTTTTATGAGTTGGAACACGCCGTATTGGATGTTGACCGACAAGACCGCGGTGAGAATGCTGCCCGATGGACGCGAAAGTTTGAAACACAGCCGCCTCAACTACTGGGGTGTGGCCTGTTGCCACGGGTGGGGCATCCGTACGTTGGCTCTGGTCTGGGAGCACGCAACCAGTCGGATACGGAATACCCTGTGCGTCAACCTGCCGATCAGCAAGGAAACTGACTACGTGCAGGTCAGGAGCCATCTTCCCGGCCGCGGGCAAATCGAGATCCGGCCGAAGATCCTGGCGGACGTCCAGGCGCGCATCCCGGACTGGGTCGAACATCAGGAAGTGAAAGTGGAAGTGGCGGGACGGACGGTCCCACGCGTTGAATTCAAGACGCCCTTCAGCGACTTCATCAAGGTGGGCCGGGCCAAGCCGGGGGAAACCATTGTGGTCTCTCACCCCCTGCGCCAGGAACGCAAGCGATACCGGATTGAGTTCCATGATGTGGCCTATGAGGCCCACTGGTTGGGCAACACGGTGGTGGACATGAAGCTGATCGGGGAGGAACCGAAGGAAGGTTATGAATCGTTCGCGAAAGGGACGGGGAGGCTGTACCCGTTGCTCGGGATCCCGGAAAGGGACGCGTGATCTTATTGGACGGGGTTCTGGAGAGCGGGCGATCCGTTCCTGCCGGAACATGATTGCGCTGATCAAACAGGGTAAACGCGGCATTGCTGTTGATTTCGGGACGGGGATTGGAACGGAACCGGCGGGTTCTGTGCCTGCTTCAACTCGCGGTTCCGGGATGGATTCAAGATAAGCGCCGAACGCATTCCGGCTTGGAGTCCCGACATCGTGGCCGCCGGGCACGGCACGTTCTCTTGGTTCCCGGCGAACAAGTTCCGTAAGATCGCGGAGTGGAACGGTCGGCGTTCAATACCGCGACCGCCGGTTGCGCCGCCCAACGCGGTAAGAGTCTCTCCGTGTTCGTCCACTGGTGGCCGGGAAGTACGCTGACGCTTCCCTCGGTGCCCTTTGCGGTTCATTCGCCGCGTATCCTCGGTTATCCTTCGCGGATTCGGTTGGAGCGAAGGAGAGCCGCTCACCTCGCCGCTCATTCGACGAGAAAGGAATGGATGATGATTTCCGACCGCGAGTGGATTCAACGGACCCTCGACCACCGGGAGTGTGACGCCGTTCCGTACAATTTCATGTTTTCACCTCCCGCGAGACGTATTGTTGCGGACCACTATGGGGAGGATATCGAGGAGAGTCTTTCCCTGCCCATTCGCATGAGCGGGCCGAGGTCCATAAAACCTCTTTACGCCGATCCGGATCGTTATGGCGATACGATCACGGACGAATTCGGGGTGGTCTGGTCAACCGGCAGGATTGACCGCGGCTCACCGATCGGTCCTTGCTTGTTGGAACCAGCCCTCTCCCGGTACCGGTTTCCGGATCCGACGGAAGAGTCGCGATTCACCGGCCTGGGGGATTGGTGTGTGAAACAGGAGGGGCATTACCGGATCATCTGGATGGGAGATCTGTGGGAGCGGGCCGCGTTCATGCGCGGGATGGAATCCCTCCTCATGGACGTTATCATGAACCCGGAGTTTGTCATGGATTTGCTGGAGCGACTCACCGGGTACGTGCTGGAAACAATCCGGATCGTCAGGGAAAAAGGCGTGTTTGAGTGTATCGCCTTGAGCGACGATTATGGCGCACAGCAGGGAATGCTGTTATCTCCCGATCATTGGTGGAAATTCGTGAGGCCCTGTCTTGCAAGGATTTACGGGTTTGCCAAAAGCCGGGGACTGGCGGTCTTTCACCATTCATGCGGGAACATTCTCCCGATCATCGGCGACATGATTGACCTGGGACTCAACATCCTCCATCCCATTCAGCCCGAAGCGATGGACATTCTGTTTCTCAAGAAAGAGTTCGGCAGACACCTGACTTTCTGCGGCGGGGTCTCCACCCAGAACCTGCTTGTATCAGGTACCCCGGACCAGGTGCGAAACGAGGTGCAACGCCTTAAACGGGAGATGGCTCAAAATGGCGGGTACATCCTGGAGCCCGGCATTACGATTCAGGCCGATGTTCCCAAAGAGAACCTTATTGCCATGATTGATGAGGCCCGTCATCCCTGAGCTATTGATGAACATCGGCATAAGGAAGACAGGGAAAAGGGAGAAGAGAGGCGGTGGAAGGTAGCTGGAAAAACCAAAGGCTGACTACTGATTTCTGAATTCTGTCTTCTGTATTATAATCCACACTTTTCAGGAAGGCTTCCGCGAATACAGCGCACGAATAATTCAGAATACCAAAAAGGAGAAAAGAATGCTCGACGAAAACCTGCAGTTCAATTACCGGTCCATTCGCAGTTTCATCAGCTACACGTGTGTCGTTGATGAAAAAACCCGGGAAAAAGAGATCAGTTTCCACGTTGATCTGGGACCGTCCACCGAAAGAAAAGGTGATTGTTTTCCCGTTTACAAGGTGCCGGAGGGCAGAATGGTCTGGTTGAGTGACTGGTCCTTCAACAGCGGCGGGCCGCTGAATCGCAAGGTATCCGTGGGAGGAAGTCTCGGACGCATCACCGCGAAGTCGCAGTATGTCTACGTGTTGAACTGTTCGGTGTCGGCCGGGGAGATGGAGATTTACTCTCCCGCCAGACCCATACGGTACTTGTCGCGTGAATGGATCGCGGTCTGTTTTCACCATATGGGCGATCCGCTGGATCTTGCGGTCAGGGCCACGTTCAGATTTGTCGAGGTTTCCGGCCCCGAAGAGATGTTCAAAACAACCGTCTTTGCCTGGGCTTCCCTGGATAAGAACGAACCGTTCCCGGGGCAACCATAACAAGACGGATGCGGACGAGGCTTGACCGCGCGCATGATCAGCTGTTCGTGGGCTGTCATAAGGAGAGAAACCGATGGAAAAGATTGATTTCAAGAAAAAACTGAAGCACCTCTATCAACCTTCCGCCAAAGAAATTGTTCCGGTTGATGTCCCAACGATGCATTACGTGATGGTGGATGGAGCAGGTGATCCCGCCACATCGCAAGCCTTCTCCGATGCGATGGAAGCCTTGTTCACCGTTTCCTATGCCGTGAAATTCATGGTCAGGAAGGGGGCCCTGGCAATTAATACCAATTCCTGGTCAAGAATAGAGTAATACCTGATTGAGTACGCCGGAGAGCGCGGCGGCAAGGAGGAAGCGAGGAGGCGTACTCGTGTACGCCGATCGTAGCTGACGACGTAGCCAACAAAGCTCTATGGATGAAATCAATCTGGTATGATTACGGAGTTATGCCGCTGGAAGGACTGTGGTGGACCGACGATATGTCGAAGTTTTCGACCCGGGACAAGGCCCTTTGGAAATGGACGATGATGATCATGCAACCGGATTTTGTCACGAAGGAAATGATCGCCAACGCTGTCACCGACGTGAGGAAAAAGAAAAACCCCGTATCACTCTCAAGGGTGCGCTTTGAGGCTTTGTCGGAAGGGAAATGTGCGCAAATTCTTTATGTGGGTCCGTTTTCCGAAGAAGGGCCGACGGTTGAGAAAATACATCGGTTCATTGATTCCCGGGGCAGGCGAACGGGAAAGCACCATGAAATCTACTTGAGCGACATGAGAAAAACCGATCCGGCCCGATGGAAGACGGTCATCAGGCAACCAATGGTATGAAGGGAAGACAATAATCGGAATCCTTGAAGAGGAAGAGGGGAAAGAGCGCTTTACAAAGGCGGCGGGAAATGACAGAATGTCAGCCGTGGGCAGGAGATGAGGACAAAAGGAGGGAACCCCATGTGTTACCAAAAAATGATCAGGACAGTATGCATTGCGGCGGTCATCGCGATTTTTGTACAGGCCGGGGAGTCCGCGTCGGCGAATGCCGCGCCGCAAGGTGTCGCCGCAGGCGCACCGGAGTTGTTGTTCTCGGCAAGCTATAACGCGCAAACGGAGAAGGCGGATTTTGCCAAAGGCAAGCCGGAGTCGCTCACCTTCACGCGGAGTCTCCAGTTCGGCGACGTCATGAAGGGTGTCGTCAAAATGGGGTTCCGGACGCTGGCCAATGAATGGTGCGACTATGAAATGACGGGGAACTTCGATCCGCGGTCCGGGACGCTGGATTTCTGGGTTTGCCCGGTCAACTGGGGTTTCGGCGACGGCCGGTCGTATGTCTTCTTCCTGGCGGAGATTCCGGCAAAATACCGGTTCTTGCTGTACAAGCCGGCGGCGTCCACGGACCTTATTCTGGAAATCGCCGATTTAGATGCGGGCGGGGAAACGCATACCGTCAAGTATTCGGCTGGTCATTGGACGGCCAAGGAATGGCACAAGGTAACCGCCGTGTGGGGCGGCAACACGCTGAAGTTGATCGTGGACGGTGAATTTGCCGTGGAAGAGGGGCAGGCGACACGTCCGAAGGGCGGTTATCGTTTGCCTGCCGCGGAAAAGAGCGGGATCATTTCGATCAATCCGAACAATTATTTCAAGGGACAACAAGCGTCCACGGCCAAGGATGAGACGATGGTGGACGAGGTGCAGATCTATGATGGTGTGATGGCGGCCGGCGAGATTCAAAAGAAATACGCGGAGGTGAAGAAGACGCAGTCCGGCGGGGTTTATCGCAGGCCGTTGATCACCGCACCGCGGAGCCGGGCGGCGGTCACGGTGGACGGCAAAATAAGCGTCGGCGAATGGGATGACGCCGCGAAGGAGCCGATCCAACATCTGCGCGGCCGGAAGATGCTGGCCAATCACTATGCCGACGTGATGGTCAAATATGATGACAAGAACGTCTATCTCGGATTTCACGCCAAAGGGGAGACCAACCCGATTGTGAGGACCGTCGCGCGCGACGGTGCTGTTTGGGAGGATGGAGCGTTCGAGATCATGGTGCGCATCGGTGAGAACGACACCATGCAGATGATCATCAACAGCGCCAACGTGATATTCGACATTCGAAATGGGAACAAGGGATGGGATGGGATCAAGACGACGGCGGCGGGGCTGGATGGGGACGGCTGGAGTCTGGAGATGGCGCTGTCGTTCAAAGACCTGGGGATTGAACCGCCCCAGCCGGGTACGAAGTGGGGCGTCAATTTCATGCATGACTGGAACCAGCGCCAGGGGGGATACGCGGTCTGGAGCCAGGGCGAATTCAACCCGAACTGGTTGGGTACGTTGGTGTTCGGCGGGGAAGATCCCGGTTTGCGGATTGCCCCGGCGGTGAACCCCATGACGGGTCGGATCAACGTGCAGGTCGCCGGGGATGCGGGCCGTGCTCCGGTCGCCGGGCAGGCGCGCTTTGTTCTGACCGCGGAGGGCGCGGCCGCCCAGGAGAGTGTCAAGCCCTTCCAGGGGAAAGA
>Ga0247841_10010958_pt1 | contig 12190 bp, 8 predicted proteins | sample LaCruzMarch2015__2_FD_192410 | JGI IMG/M metagenome (GOLD analysis project Ga0247841, IMG submission 192410) | Freshwater microbial communities from meromictic Lake La Cruz, Castile-La Mancha, Spain - LaCruzMarch2015_18m | ecosystem: Environmental > Aquatic > Freshwater > Lake | place: Spain... | reverse complement strand
GGCATCCACCGATGTGGCGGCCGCGCGACCGGGCGCGCGCATGTAGGATTTCGTAAACTATCGGACCGATCTGCCGCGGGTGCGGCGCCTGCACCACTGACACCATGAAAAAACCCAAGTACCCGCTGGCCCATTTCTCCCCGGCAAAAGACGAGCTCGTGGTGATCGCCATCACCCGCGAGTCCGTGGACACCGGCGACATCCGCCCGCTGCTCGACAAGCTCTCACTGCTCTCGGGCACCCGCGAGGCGGCCCTCAAATGGGAAGGCAAGCTGACCTTCTATTTCGACGGCTGGGATCAGGACCCGCGCGAGACCGCGGAGATCCCGGAGATCCGCTCCTTCTTCCTGGACGTGACGGCGGAGTGGCCCTACTGGTTCCATTTCTGCGAGAAGGTGGGCGATACTGTCCTGCACGTCCTGCGGCTCATGTGCCGGGGTCAGTATGTCCGGGGCAGCGGCGGTATGGTCGGCTGGCAGTTCGACGACCCGCAGGACCTTGGCCGCCAGATGATGCTGCTGTTCAATGGTCAGAACGGGATGTACGACCGGTTCAAGCTGCCCGAGACGATGAACGAACGCATCACGCAGGAAGTCACCCAGTTAATTGAGAACGCGTTCGGATGAGAAGACAATATTATTCCCTGACGCCGAACGAACATCCCGCGTGATCCGGTCGATGCGTTTGCGCCGGTCCACTCAGGTCGGCGTTGCATCCTGCAGTTTCACACACAGAACATCGCATTTGACGCTACGCAGCACCGCCTTGGCGGTCGAGCCGAACAGCCCCAGGAAACCATGGCGACCGTGGCTGCCGATGATCACCAGGTCCGCGGCGATTTCATCGGCGACTTCGTCGATGGTGTGACTGGTGGGGCCGACACGGACCAGACGGTCGACCGGCGCGACACCCAAACGCTCGCCCAGGACATCCAGTTGCCGACAGGCGATATCCACGAGTTCCTGCTCCAGCCCCAGGTCATCCGGGGTCGGCAAGTCCCCGCCGAATCCGAGCGGCATATAATCCGGCGCCGGCGGAACATGCTCCAGCACGTGCAGCAGGGTCAGGCGCGCCCCAAATAAGGCACGCAGCCGCTGGGCGCGGTCGATCACCGGCTCACCGTTCGGTTCGAAGTCCACTGCCGCCAACAGACGGGAATAAGTCTCGGTTGTCATCGCATGCCTCGTTCGCCGTTGTGAGATCCACTGTTTCTGTATTGCAGGGTGCGGTGAGGAACGAACCGCACCGGCCCCAGGCATCAAACTCCCGGACGCCGCGGTGCAGTTCGTTCCTCACCGCACCCTACCGCCGGAGTCATGAGCACGGCCATCAAAGTATACGCCTGCCGGTCCGGGTCACCGCCGCGGCCTCCAGGGCTCCAGGGCTTGCGGATTCGCCCCAGTCCGGTATATTGCTGCAAAGCAACATAAGCGGCGCGGCGCTGTGCGGCCGTTTCCACGACGACCCCGGTACAACAGCCCCAACGGCACGCCTCAGAGGCCTCCCATGATGCTGCGAAAGATCCTGATCGCCAACCGTGGCGAGATTGCGGTGCGGGTGATCCGCGCCTGCGCGGAGATGGGCATCCGATCGGCCGCCGTCTTTGCGGAGGCGGACCGTCATTCGCTCCATGTCAAGAAAGCCGATGAGGCGTACAGCCTGGGCGGCGACCCCCTGGCCGGCTATCTCAACGTTCACAATATCGTGAACCTGGCGCTCACCACGGGCTGCGACGCCATCCACCCCGGCTACGGCTTCCTCTCCGAGAATCCGGAACTGGCGCTGGCCTGCACCCGGCGCGGACTCACGTTCATCGGGCCGACGGCCGCGGTGATCGAACGCATGGGCGACAAGACGCAGGCGCGCCTCGCCATGCAGAAGGCCGGGGTGCCGGTGACCCCGGGCAGCGCCGGTAACCTGGCGAACCTGGACGAGGCCCTGCGGGTCGCCGATCAGATTGGCTATCCGGTGATGCTCAAGGCGACCTCCGGCGGCGGCGGCCGCGGCATTCGCCGTTGCGACGACGCCAAGGCACTGCGCAACAACTTCGAGCGGGTGATCTCCGAGGCGACCAAGGCGTTCGGGCGGGCCGAGGTCTTCCTCGAAAAGTGCATCGTCAACCCGCGCCATATCGAGGTCCAGGTGCTGGGCGACCACCATGGCAACGTGGTCCATCTGTTCGAACGCGACTGCTCCATCCAGCGGCGGAATCAGAAACTGATCGAGATCGCGCCCTCCCCCCAGATCGACGAGGCCGAGCGTCAGTACATCGGCGGACTCGCGGTGCTGGCCGCCCGCTCGGTGAACTATACCAATGCCGGCACCGTCGAGTTCCTGCAGGACACCGACGGGCGTTTCTATTTCATGGAAATGAACACCCGCATCCAGGTGGAGCACACCATCACCGAGACCATTACCGGTGTGGACCTGGTCGAGGAACAGATTCGCATCGCCGCCGGGCTGCCGCTGCGTTTCAAGCAGCATGAAATCGGCCGGCGCGGCTTCGCCATGCAATTCCGCATCAATGCGGAAGACCCCAAGAACAACTTCCTGCCCAGCTTCGGGCGCATCTCCCGCTATTACGCGCCGGGCGGCCCGGGGGTGCGCACCGACACCTGTATCTATACCGGCTACACGATCCCGCCGCATTACGATTCCATGCTCGCCAAGGTCATCGTCTGGGCGCTGTCCTGGGAGGATGTCCTCAATCGCGGTTCCCGCACCCTGCGCGACCTGGGGCTCTTCGGCATCAAGACCACGATCCCCTTCTACCAGGAGATCCTGCGCGATCCGCAATTCCGCTCCGGGCACTTCAATACCGGCTATCTGGAGGCGCACCCGGAACTCCTGGAGTATTCAGAGAAGCGCCGCAAAGACCATGTGGCCGCGGCCCTGGCGGCCGCCATCGCGGCGCACGCCGGGCTGTAACTGTTTTATCCGATTCAGGTTCTCATCATGCCCAAGATCAACATCACCGACGTTTGTCTGCGCGACGCTCATCAGTCGTTGCTCGCCACGCGGATGCGCACCGAGGACCTGCTGCCGATCTGTCCGAAGCTCGACGCCATCGGCTATTGGTCATTGGAATGCTGGGGCGGCGCCACCTTCGACGCCTGCGTGCGCTTCCTGAAAGAAGATCCCTGGGACCGTCTGCGCCAACTGCGCGAGGCCCTGCCCCGGACCCGGCTGCAGATGCTGCTGCGCGGTCAGAATCTGCTGGGCTACCGCCATTATTCCGATGACGTGGTGCGCGCGTTCGTGAAACGCTCCGCTGAGCACGGCATGGACGTCTTTCGCATTTTCGATGCGCTGAATGACGTGCGCAACCTCCAGACCGCCATCGAGGCCACCAAGACCGCCGGCAAACATGCGCAGGGCACCATCTGTTACACCCAAAGCCCGGTCCATACCGTGGCCGGGTTCGTGCAAATGGGTAAAGAGTTGGCGGCGATGGGCTGCGATTCCATCGCACTCAAGGACATGGCGGGGCTGTTGACGCCCTTCGTCACGGCCGACTTGGTGCGGGCGCTGAAGGACGCGGTGGATCTGCCGCTGCACCTGCACTCACATGCCACCTCGGGCCTGGCGGACATGTGTCACCTGAAGGCGATCGAGAACGGGTGCGACACCATCGACACCGCCATCTCCTCCATGGCCGGCGGCACCTCCCATCCGCCCACCGAGAGCATGGTCGCCGCGCTGCGCGAGACCCAATACGATACCGGGCTGGACCTGCAAGCGATTCAGGACATCGGTATCTATTTCTACCAGATACGCAAACGCTACCACCAATTCGAAAGCGAGTTCACCGGGGTCGATACGCGGGTGCAGATCAATCAGGTCCCCGGCGGCATGATCTCCAATCTGGCCCATCAACTGAAGGAACAGAACGCGCTGGAGCGCATGTCCGCGGTGCTGGAAGAGATCCCGAAGGTGCGCAAAGACCTGGGCTATCCGCCCCTGGTCACTCCCACGTCGCAGATCGTCGGGACTCAGGCGGTCATCAATGTCCTGACCGACAAGCGCTACCAGACCATCACCAACGAGGTGAAACTCTATCTCCAGGGCCGCTACGGCCGCGCCCCGGCGCCGGTCAACCCGACGCTGCAACAGCAGGCCATCGGCAACGAGGAACTGGTGGAATGCCGCCCGGCCGACCTGCTCAAACCCGAGATGGAGCGGCTGACCCAGGATATCGGACCGCTCGCCCACTCCGCGGATGATGTGCTGATCTATGCCATGTTCCCGGAGATCGGCCGCGCCTTCCTGGAACAGCGGGCGGCCGGGACCCTGCAGCCGGAACCACTGGAGCCGCCGCCGAGCGCCCAGGCCGCCGGCAGCGCCCCCACCGAGTTCAACATCGCGGTCCATGGCGAGACCTACCACGTCAAGGTCACGGGTGCGGGCCACAAGGGCCAGGCCGACCGACACTTCTATCTGAACATCGACGGCGTCCCCGAAGAGGTCGTGGTCGAGACCCTGGACGAGATCGTCCTCACCGGCGGCACCGAAGGCGCGGTCAAGAAGGCGATCGTCGGCAAGCGGCCCAAACCCAGCGCTCCCGGCCATGTGACCACCTCCATGCCGGGCAACATCGTCGATGTACTGGTCAAGGAAGGCGACACCGTTGAGGCCGGGCAGTCGGTCCTGGTCACCGAGGCCATGAAGATGGAGACCGAGATCCAGGCACCCATCGCCGGCACCGTCACCGCTGTCTATGTCATCAAGGGGGACGCGGTGAATCCGGATGAGGTGTTGCTGGAGATCGCGCCGCCCTGAGTTGCGGCGGTTCGCTCCACACCCTGGCGGCGAGATCCTCCCGAGCGCCATAGGGCCGTAGGATGCGGTGAGGCACGAACCGCATCATGCACCATACAACGGCTTGCAGAATTCGCTGCCAATGCGCGTTCCTCACCGCACCGTCCGAATTCGCGCCGGTAGGAAGCCGGCGCGACAGCGGGCTAGAAGTTGAGCCGGCTGACCTCCGCCTGAGTCACGCTGTCCTTGATCAGAATCTGGGTCCCACCCGCCGCCGGCATACCGAGCACGGCCACCTCCGGGCTGGCGTTGCCGTTCATGTCGGGTATGACCGCCAGGTCGATCGGCGGAAGCTGACCGAACCAGAGGTTACGCACCAACGCACCGGTCACGGCATCGCGCAGTTCGGTCTTGGTCGTACCGTCTGCGTCGCGGCCCAGCACCGCCAGTTCGGCCACCCCGCTGGCGTCGAGGTCGGGCAGCGTGGCCATCTGATGCGGCGTGAAATTGCGGTTGTAATAGACGAAGCCCAGTTGGTCGCCGGTGCCCGTATCCGCGGTCTTGACCAGGACGGCCGATCCGCTGCGTCCCAGCACCGCCACTTCCGGCGTCCCGTTGCCGTTGGCATCCGGCAGCTCGGCCAGGTTCAGCGGGGTCGCCCATTTCGGCGACCAGAGGACCTTGACCAGGGCCGTGCTGTCGCTGTCGCGCAGTTCGACCCGTGGCTGACCGTCGCCATTGATCCCTAAAACGGCGAGTTCCGCAGCCCCGTTGCCGTTGGCGTCGGCCACCGCGGCGAAATCCACGGGTTGAAACGCCTTGGCGAAGAACACCTGCCCCAGCTCGGCACCGGTGCGGGCGTCCTTGATCTCGGCGGCGATCCCGCCGGTCGTCGTCTTGATGCCGAGCACCGCCAGTTCCACCGCGCCGTTGCCGTTCTGGTCGGGCAGCACCGCCAGCCGCTGGGGTGCGAAGCGGGGATTGAAGGCGACCGCGCTCAGCCGGTTTCCGGTCAGGGTGTCGCGCACCTCGACCTGGACGCTGCTGTCCGTCGCGCGCAATCCCAACTGGGCCAACTCGGGGGCGCCGTTGCCGTTCTGGTCGGGCACCACGGCGAAATCCACCGACGCATCGCGCTGATCAAAGCTGAAGGTCTGGATCAGGGTCCCGGTGGCGGCAGTCTTGATCTGCGCGGTCACCGTTCCCACCGTGGCGTCCGCGAACAAGACCGCGAGGTCCTGGGTGCCGTCGCGATTGAGGTCACCGAGGGGCACGAGTGCCACTGGTACGCTCGGCAGGTCCTGGATCTTGGCGACAAAGGCATTCGAGAATCCCCGGAGGTCAGGCTGCAGGGCCTGGCGGGTCGGGAAGTCGGGGGACGCGGTCGATCCCGTTACGTAGGCATTCCCGGCGCCGTCCACGGCGATGCCATAGCCCTCCTCTGAGCCGCTGCCACCGAGGTAGGTTGAGTAGACCAACGTGGCGCCATCGGCACTGAGTTTGGCGACAAAGGCTTCGCGTCCGCCGCCGTGGCCAGGCTTCAGGGCCTGGCGGGTCGGGAAGTCGAAGGATTCGGTAGATCCAATCAGGTAGGCGTTCCCGGCACCGTCCACGGCGATGCCCCAGCCAAAGTCATCGTTGGCACCTCCGAGGTAGCTGGCGTAGACCAGCGTGGCGCCATCGGCACTGAGCTTAGCGACAAAGGCATCGGAGTAGCCACGGAGGTCAGGCTGCAGGGCCTGGCGGTTCGGGAAGTCGGGGGACGTGGTAAATCCCGTCAGGTAGGCATTCCCGGCGCCGTCCACGGCGATGCCAGTGCCATAACCGTAGTTGCTGCCACCGAGGTAGGTCGCGTAGACCAGCGCGGCGCCATCGGCACTGAGCTTGGCGACAAAGGCATCGTAATATCCGCCGCCGAAGGCAGGCTGCAGGGCCTGGTGGGTCGGGAAGTCGGTGGAGGAGGTCCATCCTGTCACGTAGGCATTCCCGGCACCGTCCAGGGCAATGTCATAGCCCCCGTCGTCGCCGCTGCCGCCGAGGTAGGTGGCGTAAACCAGCCCGGCGCCGTCAGCGCTGAGTTTGGCGACAAAGGCATCGTTAAAGAAATCTGATCCGTCGCCAGGATCAGGCTGCAGGGCTTCGCGGGTCGGGAAGTCGGTGGACCCGGTCTCTCCCGTCAGGTAGGCATTCCCGGCGCCGTCCACGGCGATGCCTACGCCATAGTCGATGCTGCTACCACCCAGGTAGCTGGAATACACCAACACCGGATCAATCACCAGCGCCCTTTTGACGTCATAGTCGCCAATAGCAAGACTCACCTGCCGGTTATCCGCCAGCACATAGCAGGTCGGAATCGCCGTGCGCTCCCCGTTGGTCTCCTGATAAACCCGCGGGCTGTGCTGGACGATCTGCTGCTCACCCAGGGTCAGCACCAGATTGCCGGTGTCATCAAGCCGCATCTGATCCGCCCCCGCAAAGGCCAGCCGGATCACCGTGGGGTCCGCCCCCGGAGCCAGCACCAGGTCATATTCCAGTTGCCCCTGGGTGCCGTAATAGACCAAATCGACGCCGGGATAGACGCCTTCATAGCGCACCTTGGCATAGGTGGACAGGCCGGTGCGCCAGGCCGCGGGGTCTTTGCCGCGCAGATAGTTGACCTTGCCCGGCAGGGCGGCCTCGCCGTGGATGACCGGGTCGGGATTGGCACCGACCAGGCTCAGGCGCAGCACCGCCGGGGGCGTCGCCGCGGCGGTCGGTTCCGGCGCGGCGGCTGGTGGCGGCGCGGGCACCGGCTCCGGCCGGGCACCGGGTTTGGTCCGCGGCGTCGGGTTCGGTTGGCTGGTGTGCAGTGATAGCACCGCCTCGCCGGGCGTCAGGAACAGGCTGTAGCCGGGGCCGCGGGCGAGGAACTTGACCGCGGCATCGGCCTGGCCGCCGTTGGCTTCGAAGGTGTAGGGCAACTTGCCGTAGTCGGCCTGAATCTTCGCCTGGGCCGGGGCGGCGGGAGTGGTCGCCGCCGCGGCCGGCGGCGCAGCCGGTTGGATCAGCGGCACCGCAAGGCCGGTCACACCTGCCCCGCCGGCAGGCGGCATGGGGTCGGGTGCGGCGGCGGCCAGCAGGCCGCTGCCGAGCGCCAGCACGGCAGGGAACAAACGCAGTCGTGGCAGGATCTCAAACATGACCAAGCTCCTTGAGTGACGAATCTGCAAGACGTCGCTGACGCGTGAAAACTGTGATCGGCGTCACACTTTGTGAGGGCGCACGATAGCATCCCGGTCAAAGCGCGTGAAATCCCCGTTGGTCACTCGTTAACCGCCGTCCAGCGGAGTGATTTCCCGGACAGCGGCATGCGTCGTCAGGGCTTCCAGCCCTACGGTGTCAGGCCAGGATGGCCTGACGACGCACCCGGCGAGCCCAAGTGGCCGGAATCTTGATCAAGGCCGCCGCCGGCCCTCGAAACAAGTTATGATGGAAATCGCCTAACCCCAGGAGCTGTAACGATGCAACCCACGTTAGCACCGGCCGCCGCGCCGACCGGGACCCCCTCCCCTTTCGACCTCGACAACGCCGACGGCTATGCCCGCTGGCGCGATGCCCGGCTCGCCGCCGCCCCCACCCGGCTTGCGGATCTGGTGGTGGAAGTCGAGGACCCGCGCCAACTGACGCAGGCGCAGTTCGACGCCATCCTGGACCGCTGCCGACGCGCCAATATGGCAATCTATGTCGGCCGGACCGGCGAGGATCCAGGCAAGTCGATTCCGGTGGAATTGGGCGCCCGCTTCGGCCTGCACCGGCTGGACCACAATCCGGGAGCGGACGAGGACGCGGTGACCTCACTCAAGGTCCAAACCGACGCCCGGCATCGCGGGTACATCCCCTACACCGACCGGCCCATCGCCTGGCATACCGACGGCTACTACAACACCCCCGAGCGGCAGATCCACGGGCTGCTGCTGCACTGTGTCCACCCGGCCGCCGCGGGCGGCGCCAACGCCCTGCTCGACCACGAGATCGTCTATTGTCTGGTCCGTGACCGCGATCCCGAGTTCATCCGCGCCCTGATGCATCCGGAGTGCATGACGATCCCGGCCAATGAGGGCGAGGCCCCGACCGGCGGCACGGTGACGCGCGCCGAACAATCCGGCCCCGTGTTCTCGGTCCGCCCCGACGGCCGACTGCACATGCGTTATACCAACCGCGCCCGCAACATCCGGTGGCGTGACGACCCGCTCAGTGCCGCGGCCGTGGATTGTCTCAAGACGGTCCTGCACACCCCCGGTCCCTGGCACCTGGAAGGCCGTCTGGAACCCGGCTGGGGCCTGATCTGCAACAACGTGCTGCACACCCGCACCGGGTTCGCCGACGGGCCGGTGCCGCGACTCATCTATAGGGCACGCTACTACGACCGCATTGCGGGGACGTGAAAGCCAGCCGGTGCCCTCGTGGGAGCGGCCTCCGGCCGCGATGCGGTGCCGCGGTGAACGCCGATGTTTGGATCCCGCGCGCTCCCATCGCGGCCGGAGGCCGCTCCCACGGTGCCTTTGCCTTGGACTCCAGCGAACTGCGTGAGCGGCGTTTCGATCCCTGCTGATTGACAACTGACCAGCGGTCATCTATTGTATTGAACAAATGACCCTGAGTCAGTTATTGGTCGCACCAGGAGCAGCAATCGCCATGGCCGTTCGTCAGCGGGCCATTCAGGCCGAAGATAAACAGGAGCGCCGCGACGCCATCCTCGACGCCGCCGAGGGCGTTCTGCTGAACGCGCCCGACCGGGTCGCCAGCGTCGCCGAGGTGGCCGTTCACGCCGGCCTCGCCAAGGGAACTGTTTACCTCTATTTCCCGAGCAAGGAGGAACTCCTGCTCGCGGTTCACGAGCGCCGGATCGACTGTTTCTTCCGGGATCTGATCGCGCTGGTGGAGGCAGGGCCGCGCGTGGACTTCGACGCGGTGTACGCCTTGACGCGCGCCCATCTGGTCGATCCGCCCCTGGTGCTGCCGCTGGCGGCGCGCTGCTTCGGGCTGATGACCCACAGCATCCCGCCCGCCGCGGCACTGGCGTTCAAGCAGCGGATGGCGGCCCGACTCGAACGGGCGGGCGCCGGGGTCGAGCGTCACTTCCCACTGTCGGCCGCGACACCCAGTCTGGGGCGCGGGGCCGTTCTGCTGCGCCGCAGTTATGCGCTGATCCTCGGGCTCTGGCAGATGTCGGCCGCGGCCGGTGGCGCGGCGGCCGGGACCGATCCCGAGTTACCGCCGGTCTTCGCCTGGGGTTACCCGGTCGAACTCGAGGACGCCTTGCGGGCACTCTGGGCGGGAATGATCGGCGCCGCGTCAACTGCAGGGTCAACCGCCGGGGTATCGCCATGAATCAACCGCCGCGCTTCCTGTTGACATTCCCACGCTATGACGGCAAGGCGCTCGGGGTCGTCTTGCTGATCCTGATGGCGACCGCCCTCGCCGGCTGCACCAAGCACGAGCCGACGGCGGCCGCCATCCGTCCGGTGCTGCTCACCGAGGTGGTACCGGGCAGCGGTACCGCGACCGCCGTGTTCGCCGGCGAGGTCAAGCCTCGCTATGAGTCGGATCTGGCGTTCCGCATCGGCGGCAAGATCGTCAGCCGCGGTGTGGATGCCGGCGCGCGGGTGCGCAAGGGTCAGGTGCTGGCGCGGCTCGATCCGGCTGATCTGGCGCTGCAGACCGAGTCTGCCGAGGCGCAAGTCGCCGCGGCGCGGGTGGATCATGAGTTCGCCCAAGCCGAACTCGACCGCCACGAGAATCTCCTCAAACAGAAGTTCATCAGCGCCTCCGCCCTCGACGCTAAGCGCAGTGCGATGAAGGCGACCCAGGCCAAACTCGAGCAGGCCCAGGCGAACCTCGCCGTCACCCGCAATCAGGCGGCCTATGCCCAACTCCTCGCCCCGCAAGACGGTGTGATCACGGCCGTCGCGGCCGAGGCTGGTCAGGTGGTGGCGGCTGGCCAAGTGGTGATGCGCTACGCCCGCGAGCGCGAGCGCGAGGTCGAGATCGCTGTCCCCGAGGCGCGGATCGCCGAGGTGCAGCAAGCGCAGCAGATCGTGGTGATGCTGGCGGCCGATCCCGAGACCCGCTATCGCGCCGCGGTCCGCGAGGTCTCGCCGGCGGTCGATCCGGTCACCCGGACCTTCGCCGTGCGGGTCTCGGTCATCGACCCGGCACCGGCCATGCAGTGGGGAATGACCGCGGAGGTCCTGTTGGCCGACGCCGGATCCGGGACGGCCAGTCTGCTGCCCGCGACCGCGCTCTATCAGGCGAGCGATGGTCGGCCCGCGCTCTGGGTTTACGACCCCATGGTCGGCACCGTGTCCCTGCGCCCGATCGAGATCGCACAATACCGCGAAGACGGCGTGGTGATCGCCGCCGGACTGCGTGCCGGTGAATGGGTGGTCGCCACCGGCGCCAACAAGCTCCACGAGGGTCAGCAGGTCCGGCCTTATGTCGGTGCCGGACGGCCCGTCCCGCCTGAGCCGACGGTTCCGACGACCGCGGCAACAGCGCGGGTGAACTGAGGGGGTCTGTCGGCAGGTATTGGATGCCGTGGCAGCACGGGCCTTCGCCACGGACGATGCCAGTTCACCGTGGGAGCGGCCTCCGGCCGCGACGCGCCGCCGCGGTGTACGCGAATGCCGCGGCGACCCCGCGAGGCCCCATCGCGGCCGGAGGCCGCTCCCACGGGTCGTTTTGCGACCTTCTCGCGCAATGTTCGTTCCAACATGGCAGCCATGACACCCCAAGCCACCCCGCGCCTGAACCTCAACCTGTCCGAATGGGCGCTGCGCCATCGCTCGCTCGTCTTGTATCTCATGATCATGCTGGCCCTGGCCGGCAGCTTCGCCTATACCCAGCTCGGTCAGTCCGAAGACCCGCCGTTTACTTTCAAGGTGATGGTCGTCAAGACGAATTGGCCCGGCGCCTCGGCCCGCGAGGTCGAACAGCAGGTCACCGACCGCATCGAGAAGCAATTGCAGGAGCTGCCGCTCCAGTTCGTGCAGAGCTATTCCCGGCCGGGCGAGTCATTGGTTTTCGTCTCACTCAAGGATTCACTGCCGCCCGCGGCGATTCCCGATCTGCAATATCAGGTGCGGAAAAAGGTCGCCGACATCCGTCAGACCCTGCCGCCCGGCATTCAGGGGCCGTTCTTCAACGACGAGTTCGGCGACACCTATACGAATCTCTACGCGATCAGTGGCGAAGGCTACACCTATCGCGATCTCAAAGACTTCGGCGACCGTATTCGCGCCGAACTGCTGCGCGTGCCCGGTGTCTCCAAGATCGATTTCATCGGGGAGCAGGACGAGAAGATCTATATCGAGCTGTCGAATGCCCGGCTCGCGCTGCTGGGCATCACCCCCGAGCAGATCGTCCAGACGCTCGCGGCGCAGAACGCGGTGGC
>Ga0247841_10010957_pt1 | contig 12190 bp, 7 predicted proteins | sample LaCruzMarch2015__2_FD_192410 | JGI IMG/M metagenome (GOLD analysis project Ga0247841, IMG submission 192410) | Freshwater microbial communities from meromictic Lake La Cruz, Castile-La Mancha, Spain - LaCruzMarch2015_18m | ecosystem: Environmental > Aquatic > Freshwater > Lake | place: Spain... | reverse complement strand
CGGAGGCGGCCCAAAAAGCAGGGGACGGACTTGCCGAGGTCTGTGAGACGGTCGGGATGCCGCCCTGTCTGCACATGGGCGCTTGCGTCGACAGCTCGAGGATACTCATGGCAGCCAGCGCAGTTGTACGCGAGGGAGGCCTCGGTGACCACATTTCCGACATTCCCGCCGCAATCGGAATCTTTCCGGAGCGGATGAGCGAGAAAGCAGTCTCCATCGGCCAGTGCTTTGTTGCATCAGGCGCTTACGTGCTATTTGCAGAGGGCTTCCCCACCGTCAGCGAAGGCGTGTGCACGAATTATTTATTGAAAGATATCGAGAAAATATATGGTGGGAAGTGGGATTTCGTCGAAGACGACCCGTACGAGATGGCTAAGCGCTGTGTAGCCCATATCGATGCCAAGAGAAAGGCCTTGGGAATTGACAAGGCGAGAACGCGAGTGCTCATGGATATGGCCATGAGGCGGGAACTACTTTGACAGGTTGTGAGTTTCGGCGTTCAGCGACGGGGTAGCCAGACCCCGCCTTTTGACTGAAGGCAATCTAGCCACAGGAGGAAATAAGCAGTGTCCAAGATAATAGCGGCGAAAGCTATATCCGGCGCTCACAAGGTTTACGAGCAGACCAGAAAAAAATACGAGAATGCCGTACGAAAATTCGGGAAAAATACGGAGTTAGCATTCCCCAACACCGGGTATTACCTGCCGGTGATTTACGGCATCCTCGGGTTTCCTGTGAAAAATCTCGGCGATGCGGGTTTGGTCCTGGACCGCGCGGAACAGCTCATTCCTCCTATGGTTATGGAAAAACATCATTTGCCTTATCTGGGTCCTGTTCTGGACGCGGGAATGGCTACTCTGTTCAATTGTGAAATCCTCGAAGCGATTCGGTACCTTGAAAACCCGGACTTTTACCTGCCTCTGGAAGAACCCTCGGAAAACAATTTGTGGTTGGGGGCTGCGGATGACGTTATTCTACGAAAAAGAGGCGTAGAATTCGTTGATGGCACTGCCCCGGGATTTGCTGCTGTGGTGGGGTCGGCCCCGAGTAAGGAAATAGCGGCAGAGATGGCGCTGGAACTTCAGAAGAAGAGCCTGTACGTCTTCATGGCCGCGGGCGATAGCGGTGCCACTTTTTCCCAACAGCTCCTGGATGCCGGCGTGCAGGTAGGTTGGCCGACACGTCTGGTTCCCTTCGGTCCCGAAATCTCTTCCGCTGTCTTTGCCATGGGATTCGCCACCAGAGTCGCCTTGAGCTTCGGTGCAATCAAGCCGGGCGATTTCAGGAAAGTGCTCCTCTATAACAAAGACCGCGTCTTCGCTTTCGTGCTCGCTCTGGGGGACGTGAACGACGAAGGGGTAGCTGCCGCAGCAGGAGCCTTAAACTTCGGATTTCCCACCATCGCGGACACTCCGATTCCGCAGATTCTCCCAAGTGGGGTATGCACGTACGAGCATGTAGTATCCAACATCCCGCACAATGAAATTGTCTCCAAGGCCATTGAAGTGCGGGGTCTCAAGATTACCATCACGGAAGTCCCCGTTCCGGTGGCCTATGGTCCCGCATTCGAGGGTGAAAGAGTCCGCGGAGAGGACATCTACATCGAGGCGGGAGGCGGAAGGACCCAGGCCGTTGAGCTTGCCGTCATGAAAGATATGAATGAAGTTGATGACGGTGTTTTCCAGGTCATTGGACCGGACCTCAAGGACGTTGAGCCCGGTACCGGATTGCCTTTGGGAATTCTCGTGGAAGTAGCCGGCCGCAAGATGCAGACCGACTTCGAGCCCATTCTGGAGCGGCAGATCCATCACCTGATCAACTATGCTCAGGGGCTGATGCACATCGGGCAAAGGGACATCACGTGGCTGCGCATAGGCAAGGCAGCGGTGCAAAAGGGTTTCACACTGGCTCACATCGGGTCGATCCTCCATGCGAAGCTGCATCAGGATTTTAGTTCGGTGTTGGACAAGATTCAGGTGAAGATCTATACCGAGCAGGCCGATGTCGACGATCTTGCGGTAAGAGCCAGAGAGATTTATTCGGAGAGAGACGCTCGCGTTGAAGGTATGACCGACGAAGATGAGCCGATTTTCTACTCTTGCACATTGTGCCAGAGCTTTGCTCCTTCTCATGTGTGTGTGGTTACTCCGGAGCGGACCGGATTGTGCGGAGCTTACAACTGGCTGGACTGCAAGGCTTCCAATGAGATCAACCCTACCGGGCCGAACCAGCCTATCGAGAAAGGCAAAGTCTTGGACGAACGTCTGGGACAATGGGAAGGGGTCAACGACTTCGTAGCGAAGGCTTCGCGCGGAAAGATCCTGAAGTTCAACGCATATTCCATCATGGATGACCCGATGACCTCATGCGGGTGCTTCGAGTGCATTGCCGCAGTCCTTCCTGTCTGCAACGGAGTGATGACCGTGGACCGAGACTACAAGGGATTGACCCCGTGTGGCATGAAGTTCACGACGTTGGCGGGGACCGCGGGGGGCGGTAACATAACCCCGGGCTTCGTAGGTCACAGCAAACTTTTTGTCGGCTCTCGGAAGTTCGTTGCAGCGGAGGGAGGGATTCTTCGGTTGGTCTGGATGCCCAAAGTCCTGAAAGAGATGCTTCGGGAAAGGATCAACCGGCAAGGTGAAGCCCTCGGAGTTTTCGATCTGGCAGACAAAATTGCCGATGAGACTGTGGGAGTAACTGAAGCGGAGATCTATCCCTTTCTGGAAAAGAAGAGGCACCCAGCCCTTCGCATGGACCCTATAATGGTATGATGCGATGGATTCATGGACCTCTCCGGGTTCGTTGGATGAGCTGCCGTGTGGACCATGAAGGGGCGCCCGAGGGTCGCGCCGTACTCCAGGCGGGGGTTAGCGGCCCAGGTTAGGTCATTGCATTTACCGAATCGTGCTCTGTGCCGCCGCGCATTGAAATTGAATCTGTCTCAGCCTCCCTTTCCTCGGGATTAGGGCAAGGCCGGGTACGAAGCCCGCGCCGAGCAGAATTCCCCTCCTCTGAAGGGAGGGGGGTTAGGGGAGGAGGAGAACAGGCATGGAGGTTGTAGTCAATGGCGCTTTCGGGAATTCAAATCTTTAAGATGATGCCGAAAAAGAACTGCGGGGAATGTGGAGTGCCCACGTGCCTCGCCTTTGCCATGAACTTGGCTGCGGGAAAGGCTGAACTGGCCCAGTGCCCGTACGTGTCCGAAGAAGCCAAGGAGAAACTCGCGTCCGCCTCCACGCCGCCGATTCGGACCGTGCAGATCGGTGTGGGCGACGCAGCGGTCAAGACAGGTGGAGAAACCGTACTCTACCGCCACGAAAAAACCTTCAACAATCCCACCGCCCTGGGGTGCCTTATAACCACTTCGGAACAGGACGTGTCGGTGGAGGCGAAGCTCCATGCCTTCAAAACACTGAAATACGATCGGGTGGGCGTGACACTCAAAGCAGAGCTTATTGCAGTAAAAGACGGAGCAGATCAGGTCCGTTTCGTCCAGATCGCCAAGAAGGCCGACGATGCGGGGGCTGGTCTGGTGCTCATGAGTGACGACGCTGTCGCCCTGAAGGCCGCTCTCGGAGAGGTAGGAAAGAATCGGCCGCTGATCTACGCGGCCACGGATGCCAATCTGGATGAATTCTCGGCATTGGCCAAAGAGTTCGACTGTCCGCTTGCAGTGAAAGCCGATACGGTGGGAGAACTTGCGCGGCTTAGCGCCAAGTTGACTGAGCAAGGTCACAAAGACTTGGTTCTGGATTCGGGTACGCGAAATACCGCCGACTTGCTGCGGGACAACGTGATGATTCGACGACTGGCTCTGGAATCGCTATACCGGCCGTTAGGGTTCCCTACCATAGTGTTTCCTTGTGAAATGGCGAACAATCCCGTGGATGAGGCCCTGGTGGCCGGGACCTTCGTATCCAAATACGGCGGGATCGCCATTCTGAGCGACCTCAAGGGGGAGACCCTTTTCCCGCTCCTCTTGCAGCGTTTGAACATTTTTACGGACCCACAGCGACCCATGACCACTGAGCCGGGGATCTACCCGATAAACAACCCGGGCGAAGATTCGCCGGTGATCGTCACCTGCAATTTCTCTCTCACCTATTTTATCGTTTCCGGTGAAATAGAAGCCAGCCGCGTTCCTTCCTGGCTGCTTATCCAGAACACCGACGGCCTGTCCGTTCTGACAGCCTGGGCCGCTGGCAAGTTCGTTGGCGATCTCATAGGATCATTTGTGAAACAGTGCGGAATCACAGACAAATGCAAGGCGAAGAAACTGGTGATTCCGGGCTCGGCCGCGATCATAAGTGGTGACCTGGAAGAAGAGCTCCCGGACTGGGAAATCTTGATCGGGCCGAGAGAAGGCGCACACATTCCCGCTTACCTTCGTAAGAATTTTGCGTGACCCGGGCCATGATGCGCTCGCTCGCGTAGTCTTTGTAGCCTAATGAGGAGGTGCTGACCGATGATAAAGGTGGTGGCTGAGAACATAAACATCATGTCGAACTACACGGGCAACGCCATGAGGGACAAGGACCCCGTGCCTATCCGGGAGTGGGCCCGGAAGCTTACGGAAAGAGGCGCCGATCTTCTGGATCTTAATGTGGGGCCTGCTCGCAAGGGTGGACCGGAAATGATGCAATGGCTTGTGAAGACTGTCCAGGAAGTCACGGACCTGCCCCTGTTCCTGGACACCACCAACAACGAAGCTATCGAAGCCGCGCTCCAGGTCTATCAGCCGAAACAAGGCCCTGCGGTGATCAACTCCATCATGGCCACTCCCGAACGAATGGCCTTGCAGTTGCCATTGGTGACCAAGTACGGCTGTGACATGGTCGCGCTGATGTGGGGACCACAGGGAATTCCCAGAGACGAGAACGAGCGTGCAGTTCTATTGGACAGCATGATGACCAGGGCGGCGGAAGAGGGCATTTCCCTTGAGAGGATCTGGTTCGATCCCATTGTAGTCCCGGTTTCGTCCCAGCAACAAGCGCTTCAGGGCTGTACCACCTTCCTGCAGTGGCTGCCCGATCTTGCGCCCGGCAGCCAGTCCACATGCGGGGTCTCCAACTGTTCCAACGGTTCGCCCGAGGAGTTTCGCCGCATACTCAATCAGGTCTACCTCTGCATCCTGAAGAAGTGCGGCATAACGTCGGCCATCATTGACGGTTTCGACGAATTTATTGTGGCTTTGGCCCACGACAAGCAGACGGCTCTGGAGAATCTCGTCGGCCGCGTCTTCGATGGAGAGGAAATTGACACCGCAGGAATGGATAAGCGTGAAGTGCAATACGTGAAAACAGCCAAAGTGCTGCTTGGCCATTCACTCTATTCGCATTCCTGGCTTGAACTGTAGTTCGGCATAGAACAATCTGTCCTCCTTCGCGAAATGTGCATGTATCAGCGGAGCGGCTCATCGTCATAGAAATTCGTGACGAGGATGTCCTTGTCAGGCTCTGCCAGCCTGGGGCTCGCGTCCGGGGTAACGATGCAGCAAATCACTCATCTCCGCCATTCCCGGAGGGATGTCGGATAGCATCTCCAGGTTTCAGAGACTGTCTCAAAAGATCCAAACAGGCAAGAATCGTAGCACGACGCGCCATACAAACCCACTGTAGGACTACAGCGACAAAGGTGGCGCCCCGCCCGGCAGAGCGTGACATATCCGCATGGGAATCTTAACACGATCTTGGACGGTCCCGCAGTTTGGGTCACTTTCTTCAACGCGGGGTCCCGGTGACCTCCCATTCCTTCGTCCCGAGGACATTATGTACATTCATAGCGGTAAGACCTTGGTATTGCTGGGGTTACTATCTTACTCTCATATAACGGTTACGTATTTAGCAACTTGACACTGACGCTCGTAGTGCTCATGGTATGATAAGTTTAGGAGCGGCGGTCCTTTTGATCTTTGTGAGGGCTGCCCGGTTCGGAGGGGTAATTAAGTGTGAACTAATGATACCGAAACCTTCGATGCGAGGAGTAAGATATGAGAACTACAGTCTACGCAGTGATAATGGCGTCTTTTGTGGCTCTGTTGGTGGCATTCGCCACTACGCCGACCATAGCTGCCGGACCGGTGTCCAACCCGACGATGGGACAATCCGGTATGACTGGCGAACATCAAGGCCAAAGCGGCAAGAGCGACACAGAGTTTTCCGGGGAAGCGAAATCCGGAGCTTCCCAAGAAGGTAAAACAGGCGCTGAAACCAAACCTGCTATGAAAGATGAAGGAAAAGGCGGATTTTTTGGCGAGATGAAAGAGCGGTTGAAGGGCGAGACCAAAGGCGAAGCTGAAAAGAAGCCGGAAGCCCGAACCCCTGGCGCCGGAATGACCGGCACGCCGGAACATGGGACCGCTGGAATGATGGAACGTGGAACGCCCGGCATGATGGAACGGGGCGCCGCGGAGCGCGGTCATCCTGCTGGTTCCAAGGGCGGTGAAGCTGTGGTGCTTCGCGTGGACCAGCCGGACAACTGCCTACGGGTCCGTAGCGAACCGACTTCTTCTGCCAACCAGATCGCGTGCATAGCCGCTGGAGACAGGGTTCGTCTCACCGGCGTTTTCAGCCCGGACGGGCGCTGGGCCCAACTGGACAACAACGGCTGGGTATATTTCAGCCAGCTTCGGACCGATGTGAGGCCTCCCGAGTCCATGGATAGATCATGGAGGCAACCTGCGGGCGCCGGTGGTGGCGGTAAAGGGAAAGGAGCGCACAGAGGCGGCTCCGATTGCTACTACGGCGCTGGATACGGCGGATATTACTACCCCTATTATTATTCGGGATACTCCTACAGCTATCCGCGCCATTACGGCGGATGGTACGGGTTCCCCGGCTTCTTTTATTGATCCGGTTTGCCGTTAGGTTAGCCGGTTTCACTCCGGTAGGCTCTACGGCCCGGGGCCGGTTCCCGGGCCGTAGAAGTTTATCCCGAGTGTTTATGTGACTCGACGAAAGGATTGCGATCCGGCATAGGCTCACTGACAGGGTGAACCTGCCAACGTGTCGTCTTTAGGGAATTTAAGGAGGCCGTTGGTTGATAGTATGTGGATTTCACTCCGCGGGACTGCCGTCCTGGGCTGATTTTGGTGTTCCCTCCGGGGGCTTCCTCCTATGTCCCAGAGGGGACGACAGATTACGGCCCAGGACAGCAGTCTCGGGACGGCAGGGCTTCAAAAGTGTCGGAACGAGGTCCTGCCATGACTTCCGACAGTCTTTGCCAGGGGAACAATTCCTCACTCAGGGTGAAGTCAGACTCCGGGGCTTACAAGCGATGGGGAAACATCTTTCGGAGCCCCTCGCTCTTCAAACGACGTACGCTGGAAACACGACGCGAACGGCAGCTCGATGATATACCTCATCGAGGTATCCAGAGCTTCCGAAATCTGCAAGTCAAATAAGGACCTTGGTTCCGCGGTCCCTGCCGATTCGGAAAGAGCGTCCGCCCAAAACAGCTCCATACGAAATTCTCCTGTGGATTGAGGAGCCGTGGCCCAGATAGCAAATCGCTCCCCCACTCCCTGAGAGATTTTCCAGCGACCGGCAGGCGTGGCTGAAAAGGTCCCTGATCCTGTGTCCGCACCTGTGGCAGAGGTCTCAGGCACTGTTGCAGGCTGGATGCGGCAGAAAACGAGAGCTGATCTGAACACCCGAATGTCGAAGAGCCTCCTTGCCCATTCCAAAAAATACGCTCCCGCGGCAATCAATCCCACTGCGAATGCCACCTCCAGCACATAGTCGAGGGCATGATAGGACAGGAATTCAGCATAACTCATGGGGAAGACCGGTCTCGCAAAGTGAATCAGCCGCGAGAACCCCATCGTGAGCAGCAGGAACGCCACAGGCAGGCACATGTACGCTGCCGGTCTGGCCAAGGCTCGAACAGACTCCGGCGAACTCTCGATCAGCGTGGCCTTGGTGAGGGGGGCGTCGGCCTGCTCGAGGCGAACGGTCCTCTTTTCTGAAGCGGGCAGCCTGTCCAAGAGCCTGCAACTCTCTTCCAGGAGGGTAAAGAAGAGTTCCGCCTCACCTTTTCCGCGAACGTGCATAGCCTCGTACCCTCGCGAGAATTCCCGCCTTTTCAAAGGTACGAGGCTCAAGGCGATCAGGCAGTTGAAAAAGGCCAGAAGCCCTAACAACGCGTAGAGTGGCGCAGCCGAAGGTATCAGGAAGTGTATCCGTACCTGGGCATACTTTCGCAACAAATCCGGGACCAACCCGAGGAAGTACACGATCAGTGCAATGAGCAGCCAGATCAAGGCGATCTTGCCGAGAGATCGCAAAACCTCGCTGATCACTTCGCGGGAAACCGGGCTGACAAATCTTAGTTTCGGCCAAACCTTGGCCAAGACCGGAGCAAACCAGCCATGATGTGGCACGTACACGGGTTTGCCTGACCCGAGCCACTCGGCCACGAGTTCGGGTTGTCCCAGGTAAGGGGCCCCGGGAAGGTCCTCGCGGCGCTGAACCATGTTGTAGAGCCCCGAGAAAATCCAGAGTAGTCCCACCAGGACCGCGCAGATCGATCCTACCACTGTGACAAAAGTCTTCAAAATAGTCGGCAGCGAGGTGAGTATCTTCTCGGAAATCTGTGCCTGAAGCGACAGCGGCAGATATGGCTGCAATTGGAGCCACAGCTCTTGGAGCTTCAGAAAACCCTCACGGGCGACGATAATGCCGGCTGCAAGGTGCACAAAGCCAATGAGGACTTCGCCACGTCTCAGGAATGACAGTCTTTGTAATGTTTCTCTGGTGATGGCCATAGGTTTCCTCATGCCGTCCAGTCACGTAGGTGTCAAGGGAAAAGGTTATTCTTGCGCGACCGCCGATGACGTGCTAGTGTTCCCCCTGCCTGGCGGGCGGGGTGCCGCGCTTTTTCCGGATTGCGGAAACCACTTGAAACATAAGCGAAGAGACCGGCGAGTGACCGCGGAGGATCGACGGTGAATGTTCGGCGCATTGTGATCGTTCTCATTGCGGGTTTTTTCCTGAGCCTGTACTTGCCTTCCATTTACGCCCGTGACGACACCGACGACAAGAAGAAAGCCCTCGATGAGGCTTCCGCCATGCTGGTGGGTCTCTGGGAGATCTTTCAGACCAAGGAGGTCGGCAAGCCCTATCTGCCCGGTTACAAAGGTCACCCCTTTGTTACCAAAGGGGCTAATGCGTTTACTCTGATCTTTGAATATCGCAAGGACGGCACTTTCCGCAGGGTCTCCAGAATCGGGCCCAATGAAACGGTTCATGAGGGAACGTGGAAACTCGTAGGTCATGAGCTGCGACACCAGAGACCGGGAGCAGCGGGAGACGAAGTCATGTACGTGCGTTTTGACAATCCCAATCAATACACGTCAATGGAGGTCTACGAAGATACTCCGGACCCGGGACTCTTCGCCCAGTTCAAGCGGACACGCTGATGGTCCATGCTGCCGGCTCCTCGCTGATTATTCCTGTCACGTACCCGCCTGCAACAAGAGAATCGTGGCTGTGAGGCCAAAAATCAAATTTCCGGCCCAGGCTGCTGCAAAGGGAGGAATGATCCCGCCATGCCCCAGTGCTATAAACATGGTATGAACGATCCAGTAGCTGAAGGCGACAACAAGAGATAGAGCCAGCCCCATTGCGATCCCTCCCCCGCGCGGATTCACCTTTATGGCAAAAGGCACGCTTAACGCTGCCATGAGCAAGCAAACCAGCGGAAAGGCGATCTTATCGTGCCAATCGACAAGGTATCTGGTCGGTAACTGCCCCTCCTGCTCCAGTCTGTCTATGTACGCGCCCAACTGAACCAGATTCATCTCTTTCGTCGGCTTTTCCGCTCTTTCGAAATCTTTGGGCGGCTTTCTGAGCGCTCCGATCATGGACGGGACGGACTCTACCGCAAGCTTCCCGTCAGAGAGTCGCAATGTCCTATTCACACCGTAGAAAACCCAATGATCACCCCACCATTTCGCCTTGTCCGCGTAGATTCGCTCGACAAAATTGTAGTCCTGGTCCCACTGCACCATAGTCACCCCTTCCAGAGTCTGTTCGCCTCTGTCGAACCTCTGCACCTGAGTGATGGAGCCGGCGGAACGAATCCATATCTGGTCACGCTTGAAAAGCGTCGTGTCGGCTTTACCCGCTATTTCCACGTTCTGCACGTATTCACTATAGCTGTTCGACCAGGGAATGACGGTCTCATCGACCAGGAACATAGCGATACTGGCCAAGGCCCCCACAAGAAGCACGGGTCGGGCGACACTGAGAGCGTCGATGCCATTGGCTTGCATCGCGACGATCTCAGAGTGTCTGGCCATCATGAGAAGCGAAAGCATTCCCCCCAGGAGAATGCTCAGTGGGATGGCATAGAACAGATAGCCCGGCAGCTTCACGAGAAAATACTTGAACATAAGCCAGCCGGGAGGGTTGTACTCGAAGTAGTATTTTATTTTGTCGGTGATCTCCACCAGGAGAAACACCAGCACGAAACCCATCACACAGACGGTGAACACTTTGAGAAATTCCGCAATGATGTATCGATCGATAATTCTCACTGCCAAGTCCCGGCCGCAACCATAAAGGTACGCGGCAGCACAACTCTGATTCCTTCGTGCAGGTGAGGCCCCTGAATACAGAATGGTTACACTTTCCCCGCAAAAAAGTCTCGTCCAAATCGCCGATTCGTACGGATCTTGGTGCAAACAGCGTCGCGGATGAAAGACTATTCTCGCCGAGGTGTTTACGGTGTCGGATCATAGGTTCCAATTTCATGCGGCGCGGCACACAAGACTGAATGCACACCGGCTACGTCTCTCCGAGCTTGATTTCACGGTGGCATCATGGTAATTTAACACGATTTTAATCATGTCTTGACTGGAGTCAGCATGAATCTGAGTGAGATGGTGGACCGCTTTGCGGAGGACATGCCTACTCATCCGGCCTTGGTCTTCGAGGACCAGAGCGTTTCATACGCGGAACTCCTCCAATCGATCAACAAGCTTTCCAACGCGCTGGTGAAACTCGGAGTTCAAAAGGGAGACCGTATCATAACCCTCATGGGAAACAGGCCCGAACTCGTGATGACCTATTTTGCCGCCGTAAGAATTGGGGCGATTGCGGCCACTCTTAGCCCGATATCCACTGAATATGAGCTGAGTCATTACTTTGCCGACACCAGGCCTGCAGTAGTGGTGTGCAAGAGCGATCAGATGGAGAAAATCGCCAGCCTCCGTGAGCACGCGGACTATCTCAAGGCCACGATATGTATCGACGCCGCGGAGGGAACGGTATCTCTGGAGCAGATCCAAAGGGATTTTTCCGATCGTTTCACGGCTGTGGACGTGAACCCTGACGACCCCGCGGTGATTATTTTTACGGCAGGACTTCTAGGTAAAGCTCTGGGCGCCACTTTGAGCCACAGGAATCTGGACTCCAACTCGAACCTGTTGAGAGACGTCTGCGGTCGTGGACCTGAAAGTCGCGGTCTGGCGCTGATTCCTCTGTTCCATGCATTTGGCGCTTCGGTGAACCTGTTGGGGACCATAAAGGCAGGAGGGACGGTGTACCTTGCGGAGCGCGTGGATTTCCCCCGATTGATCCCCTGGCTTCAACAGGCCCGCATCACGTATGCCGGTATGGTACCCATGGTTTTCTACGGTCTGCTGTATCATCCGTCCTGCCGAGACCTGGACCTTTCGAGCCTCGAAATTGCTATCAGCGGCGGTGCGCCCCTTTCCATGGAGATCTATGAGAAGTTCTGCGATCGGTACAGGATAGACATATTTCACGGATACGGACTTACCGAGACATCGCCTGTGGTCTCCTGGAACAACATTAATATCCCTAACAAACCCGCCAGCGTGGGCCCGCCGATTCCCGATGTGACCGTAGCGATCCATGACGATGGCGGAGCGACGTTGCAGGTAGGAGTTGAAGGTGAAGTAGTGGTCCAAGGGCCCAACGTGATGCTCGGATATTTCGGCAGGCCCACCGAGACCAGGACCGTGATACGAGGGGGTTGGCTCTATACCGGAGACCTTGGCCGGCTGGACGAGGATGGCTATCTGACCTTAACAGGATTGAAAAAGGACCTGATCATAACCTCGGGCTTCAATGTTTATTGCCAGGAAGTGGAAGAGATCATAATCCGGCACCCGCAGGTCGCGGATGTGGCCCTGGTCGGGCACCCCGACCTCATGAGAGGC
>Ga0247841_10010955_pt1 | contig 12191 bp, 14 predicted proteins | sample LaCruzMarch2015__2_FD_192410 | JGI IMG/M metagenome (GOLD analysis project Ga0247841, IMG submission 192410) | Freshwater microbial communities from meromictic Lake La Cruz, Castile-La Mancha, Spain - LaCruzMarch2015_18m | ecosystem: Environmental > Aquatic > Freshwater > Lake | place: Spain... | reverse complement strand
CATTTATTGGAGATAGTTCTTTGTGGTTTTTAATGTGGTGTAAAAACCTTACAGGATGAGTCTATCCTTTTGCTTTTATCTTTTTGACCGTATACTTTTAGATAGAATAGAATCAGAATAGAATTTAGTTGAGGAATTTCTAATATATGTTATACATAGCATCTAATCAAAAATGTAGAAAAAATCTTTCTTTAATTTTATGTTGTATAGTCGAGTAATTTCTGATAGAATTATTGCCATGTACTTATGGATGGCTCATTGATTGTGAACCATGCCAACATTTATAAAAAAAGATAAAGAAAGGAGGAGTTAAGTTTTGGCTTTAATCGTACAAAAATACGGAGGCACTTCAGTCGCTGATGCTGAAAGAGTCAAAGCGGTGGCTCAACGCGTAATTAAGGCAAAGGAAAAAGGCAACCAGATGGTCGTAGTCGTTTCTGCACCAGCAGGTATGACCGACGCTCTGATAAAACTTGCTCGTGAAGTATGCGACTTACCACCAGCAAGAGAGATGGACATGCTACTTGCGACTGGTGAACAGCGATCAATAGCAGTTTTAGCAATGGCTATCTGCGCTCTGGGACATAGTGCCATCTCTTTTACAGGTCCACAAGCAGGAATATTAACTACTAAGATACACTCAAAGGCAAGGATATTAAGCGTAAACGGTGAAAGAATTAAAAAGGAATTGGCAGACGGAAAGATCGTAATAGTTGCAGGTTTTCAAGGATGCACAGAAGATGATGCAATAACTACACTTGATCGAGGGGGGTCAGATACGTCGGCAGTAGCCATTGCCGCTGGTCTGAAAGCTGATGTTTGCGAGATTTATACTGATGTTGACGGAGTTTATACTGCTGACCCAAGGATCGTTCCAGATGCAAAAAAATTAGATAGAATATCGCATGATGAAATGCTCGAAATGGCAAGTTCGGGAGCAAAAGTTCTTCATTCCAGAGCAGTGGAGTTTGCAAAAAAATACGATGTACCATTATACGTATTATCCAGTTTTAATGATAACCCAGGCACATTAGTTACTAAAGAGGTAGAAAGTATGGAGGATGTTGTAATAAGAGGCGTCACACACGACAAAAATCAAGCAAAGATTACTGTATTCGGGGTTCCAGACAAACCCGGTACAGCTTATAAAATATTCGATAGAATAGGTAAATCAGAGATAAATGTAGACATGATCGTTCAGGGTATCGGTAAAGACGAAAAAGCGACTATCTCATTCACAGTACCAAAGACTGACCTTAAAGAGGCATTGAAGATCGTCGAGGAAGTTGTTAAAGAACTTGATAATGCCGATATATTGGCTGATGATAAGATCGCAAAGGTGTCCGTAGTCGGTGTGGGAATGAGAAGCCACTCAGGAGTTGCTGCTAGAATGTTTCAGGCATTAGCGAGTGAAAATATCAACATCCAGATGATCAGTACATCAGAAATAAAACTCTCCTGTGTAATAGAAGAAACAGACATCGATCGTGCTGTCAAAGCAATACACAACGAATTTAAAAACGAAATTGAGTTATCAGCTTAATGTTATTATTTTTTCGCTAGACAAATAATTACAACAGTGTTATACTTAATCAACTGTTTATCCACCATTATTACGGGCGTTGGAGTATTGAAATGTTAAGACTTAAAATTGATGAGATTCCAGAGGGTTCGACTACTCTTGATTTAGAATGTAAACCCGAAGAGATAGATCTCAAGTTTGAAGGCGTCAGTTTTATAAGCAATGTCAAAATAAATTTAAGTCTTTTCAAACAAATTACCACCGTATTTGTAAAAGCTGTGACTTCAGTTGAATCTGAATTTGAATGTGGTAGATGCCTTGAGCAAGTCTTTATGACACTTGAGGCTGTCACACAAGTACAATACTCACCTTTACCAAAAATCGCTTATGAGCAGATAGAAGCCATAGGGATTAGGTATTATATTGATGAGTATATTGATCTGTCAGATGAGATTAGAGAGAGTTTACTTTTGGAACTTCCAATGATTGTTCTCTGCTCAGATGACTGTGAAGGATTGTGTCCACAATGTGGACAGAACTTAAATCGAGTAAAGTGCGACTGTTTAAAGCCAGAAGTCTTAAATGATGATAAGGTTTCAGTTTTCGCTAAACTACTCGAAATAAAAAAGTAAGTTGGAGGTGTAATCTATTGGCTAATCCGAAACGTAGGCTATCAAAATCACGTCGTGGGATGCGTCGAGCTCATCAGGCATTGGAAACTCGTCCATTGGATACTTGTCCCCGATGTCAGGCGAAAAAGCTCCCACATAAAGTCTGTCTTGGTTGTGGATATTACAAAGGACGACAGATAATTGAAGTAAAAACTGCAAGTTAATAGATAATTTAATGTCATTGGCATTAATCAATGTCATTTATTGCTCATATATTATAAACTATGCGAATTGCTGTTGATGCTATGGGCGGCGATAAAGCCCCTGAAATAGTTGTTGAAGGAGCGGTTTTAGCCGCTCGTGAATACCCAATAGACGTCCTTTTAGTTGGCACTCAAACAACGGTAGAGGAGCTTTTGCAGAATTATGATCTAGGTAAGATAAAAATTCAGGTGATTAATGCGTCCCAGTACGTGCTTATGGGTGAACCTGCTCAAGATGTGGTTAGGAAGAAAAAAGATTCCTCTATGCACGTATGCGCTCGTCTTATAAAAACCGGTCAGGCTGACGCTATGGTAACGGCAGGCAATACTGCCGCTGCACTTGCCATATCACGCTCTATTCTTGGAAAGCTCAAAGGGGTATCACGTCCTTCTCTTGCAATGGTTATACCGAATTCAATTGATGCTACAGTTCTTCTTGACGTTGGTGCAAATGCGGGTAATTGTAAATCACAGCATCTTCTTGAGTTTGCATTGATGGGTAGCATATACTCCCAAAAGATTCTAAAAAAAGATAATCCAAGAATCGGGCTATTGAGCGTAGGGGAAGAAAAAACTAAAGGAACTTCTGTCACATTAGGCGCTTTTCCTTTATTGGAGAGTGCATCAATCAATTTTATTGGAAATATTGAGGGCAATGACATAGTAAATGGAACTGCTGACGTTGTTGTGTGTGATGGGTTCGTTGGTAATGCCATTCTCAAATTTGCCGAAGGTGCATCTCGAATGTTCTTTGATGTTATAAGAGCAGAATTTAAAAAGAGCTTAAAAGCACAACTCGGTATATTGTTGGCAAAGAATGCTCTAAAAGCGTTTACAAGAAAACTAGATTATGAGCAATACGGTGGCGCACCAATATTAGGGATTAATGGCGCCTGTATAATAGGGCATGGTAAATCATCTGCTAATGCAGTAAAGAGCGCCATACGTGTAGCTTCTGAATTTGTGTCTTTTAACGTAAATGTAAGTATAGAAAAAAGTCTTAAAGAAACAAGGGAGCAAAACCTCAGTATTGAATTACTTGAGGATGAAGAGGATTAGTAACTAAATAATGGGATTTCGTAGATCAGCAATTATTGGGACAGGTTCTTATGCCCCTGAAAAAATTCTTACAAACTTTGATTTAGAAAAGATGGTTGACACCAGTGATGAATGGATACGCAGACGTACTGGTATGATTGAGCGCAGAATTGCAGATGAAAACACCGCAAGCTCTGATCTTGGTATTAAGTCATCTTTGAAAGCTATTGAAACAGCAGGTATTGATCCTGCAGAAATTGAACTTATTATTGTTCCAACTGTTACACCGGATATGTTTTTCCCATCTACAGCGTGTTTCATACAGAAAGGTATTAAAGCTTCTAACTCCGCCGCTTTTGATATCTCGGCTGGTTGCTCTGGATTCCCTTATGGATTAGTAATTGCCGACCAGTTCATAAAGTGTGGAACCTACAAAACGGTTCTTGTCGTGGCGGCAGAAACGCTTTCAAAAATAACTGACTGGACTGATCGAAGCACTTGCGTATTATTCGGTGACGCCTCTGGAGCCGCTCTACTTCAGGCGACAGACGAAGACAAAGGAATCATATCCTATTACCTTAGCGCCGATGGAAATTACTCAGATTATGAATTACTGGGCATACCTGCTGGAGGATCAAGGAATCCTGCCACACACGAAACAGTAGATAATCGTATGCACTATATCAAAATGCGAGGTCAAGAACTATACAAACTCGGTATTAAAGCTATGGCAGAAGCTGGAACAAAAGCACTTCAGGCAGGGAATTTGACTCTTGACGACATAGACATAGTTATTCCTCATCAGGCAAATAAACGAATGATTGATGCTATCGGTGAATACATGGGCGTCCCCGAAGAAAAAATGTTTGTAAATTTGGAAAAATACGGAAATACGTCATCTGTAACCATGGCAGTTGCTCTGGATGAAGCCATCAGAGAAGGTAAAGCCGGACCTGGTAGCACAGTTCTTATTGTCGCTTTTGGTAGCGGTTTGACTTGGGCTGGTATTGTTATTAAACTCTAATTAAATATGAATAATTTTGGCGCAATTTTCGTCGGACAGGGTTCCCAATATTCAGGTATGGGACTCAAACTCAGGAATTATCCATCAGGAAAAGATACTTTCAAAGAAGCGAATCATGCTCTGGGAATGGACATCGAGTCATTGTGTTGTAATGGCACAGATAATGAACTCGCAGATACGGAAATTACACAACCAGCAATCGTGACTTGCAGTATAGCGGTATTCAGAATCTTGATGCGCGGCGAGCTTAATATTCCAGAGTTTGCATCTGTAAGTGTCATGGCAACTGCTGGATTAAGCGTTGGAGAATATTCTGCGTTAGTAGCATCTGAAACATTAAGCTTTACTGACGCCCTTAAACTTGTAAAGCAACGAGGGCGATTAATGGCAGAAGCCGGTCGTATAAACCCCGGAACAATGATGGCAGTGATCGGGCTGGATGCAGAAAAAGTCAGAATTGCCTGCAAAGAAGCAAGCTCTTATGGCGTAGTTCAACCTGCTAACTATAATTGTCCTGGTCAGATTGTTATATCTGGTGAAAAACAGGCTGTTCAGATGGCTTCTGAATTGGCTCAAAAAGCTGGAGCAAAACGATGTATCCCTCTGGATGTGAGTGGGGCATTCCATTCGCCATTGATGCGATCTTCAGAAACAGGTTTACGTCTGGCTTTGAATGAAGTGCCTTTTTCTAAACCTAGTATACCATTCGTTGCAAACGTTACTGGAAATTATATTCAAGACCCGGAGGAAATCAAAGAAAGTCTTGCTCTTCAATTAACCAGTTCTATACAATGGGAAGCTTCTGTGATCAAAATGGTTGAAGATGGGATCACTACTTTTGTTGAGTTCGGACCGGGAAAGGTTCTTTCAGGATTGATAAAAAAAATCAATAAAGAGGTAAACGTTTTCAGTAGTGAAGGTTGGCTCAAAAATAATTGAGCGATAAATTGGTAATCTCTAAAAATCCCCTCTTGATAGGTGCAGGGGGTGTGTAAAATTCTCGATTTAGTGAGGTGGAAATGGAACTTAAAGATAAAGTTGCTATTGTGACAGGCTCGGCAAGGGGTATTGGTAAAGCAATTGCCACGAAACTTGCTCAAAACGGTGCGACTGTTGTTATATGCGATCTTATGATGGAAGAGGTAGTAGCCACTGCTGAAGAATTGCGTTCAGAAGGGGCAAACACATTACCTATTCAAGTCAACGTTACAGACATGAGTTCAGTGGAGTCAATGGTCGAGGAAGTTCTCAATAAGCTGGGAAGGATAGATATACTGGTGAACAATGCTGGTATTACCCGTGATGCTTTAATCGTGAGGATGGATGAAGCCCAGTGGGATTCAGTGATAGCGGTCAATCTGAAGGGAACTTTTAATTGTACCAAATGTGTCGCTAAAACAATGATGAAGCAAAAGAGCGGTAAAATAGTAAGCATATCATCAGTTATGGGACTGATCGGAAATGTAGGTCAGGCAAATTATTCAGCGTCTAAGGCAGGCGTCATCGGTCTGACTAAATCAGTTGCAAAGGAACTGGGACGACGAAATATAACGGTCAATGCAGTTGCCCCCGGATTCATTGCATCAAAGATGACCGAGGTACTTTCTGAGGCACAAAAAGAGAAGATCCTAGAGTCTATTCCTCTAGGGTGCATAGGTTACCCTGAAGACGTAGCCAATGCTGTCGCCTTCTTAGTATCAGATTCTGCCAGATATATCACCGGTCAGGTGATTCAAGTTGATGGCGGATTAGTGACGTAATGGTTAATCGGTAGTCAGGAATTTTGGCTTTAAATAACTTCATGTTTTTCAGGAGGAACAATAAAATATGGTATCAGAAGAACGAATTAAAGAGATAATAATGGAACAGCTTGGTGTAGAAGAAGAGCAAATAACCCCTGAGGCGTCTTTCATTGACGATCTGGGCGCCGACTCTCTGGATACGGTAGAATTAGTAATGGCATTTGAGGAAGAATTTGATGTTGAAATTCCTGACGAGGATGCCGAAAAAATCAGAACGGTTCTGGACGTTATTGAATATCTTAATTCCCATCAGACTTAGTTTTTAGAAGATTGGCTCTTAGAATCTTTACAGGCGTAAACTAACGAGGGGAATTGTGTCGTTCCTGCAAAAGCAGGAATCCAGAAATGTTGGTTCTTAGTTTCTAGTTTCTAGTTTCTAGTTATCAGTTTTTAGTTATTAGGTTTGAGGTTAATTTGATCAGTTTCAAACTGAGTTTGATCAATGAGTTGATTAATCTCAAATTCTTTTACCTGAAAACTGAAAACTCGAAACTGATGATTATATATAAACGGAGCGAATGATTTAAATGCAACGTGTAGTTGTTACCGGTATGGGGGCAATCACGCCAATTGGGAATGACAAGGATACATTCTGGCAGTCTATTTGTGCCGGGAAATGTGGTGTAACCAGACTAACATATTTCGATTCAAGCGAATTTGATAGCAAAATCGCATCCGAGATTAAGAATTTTGATCCTTTACCATTCCTAACTAAAAAAGATATTGCCAAATTTAAGACTGCCAGATTCATACAGTTTGCGATAGCATCTGCGCTTATGGCAAAAGATGACGCTGGCTTGGATCTAAGTAAATATGATCCATACCGTATAGGTACGGTTATTGGTTCAGGAATCGGTGGTATAGCAGTAATTGAGGAACAGCATTCAATACTTATGGATAAGGGACCAAATCGAGTAAGTCCGCACTTTGTTACTCTTGAAATTGCCAATATGTCGTCAGGACAACTCAGCATATATCTTGGAATTAAGGGACCAAACTTCTGTATAGTCACAGCGTGTGCCACTGGAAATCACTGTATTGGTGAAGCTTTCAGAATCATTCAGCGAGGTGATGCTGATGTGATGTTTGCCGGAGGAACAGAATCCGCTATTACACCGCTCTCTTTTGCTGGATTCTGCTCTATGAAGGCTATGTCCGTACGGAATGATGACCCTGAGCATGCCAGCAGACCTTTTGACAAAGAACGAGATGGCTTTGTTATGGGTGAAGGTGCTGGAGTAGTAGTTCTGGAGTCTATGGAACATGCTATTGATCGTGGCGCTTGTATATACGCAGAGCTTTCAGGATATGGAATGACGTGTGATGGCTACCACACCACTGCTCCACTTCCTTCTGGTGAATCCGCTGCACAATCAATGCGAATGTCTATCGCCGATGCAGGGTTACGCCCAGAAGACGTCACTTACGTAAATGCGCACAGTCCATCAACACCTCTCGGTGATGCCGCTGAGGTTTTAGCTCTTAAATCAGTTTTTAGAGAACATATCAAATCTCTATCTATCAGTTCAACTAAATCTATGACCGGTCACCTTCTCGGAGCGGCAGGAGCCGTGGAATTCATTATCTCTGCATTGGCAATACATGAAGATATTATACCTCCAACTATAAACTACGAATACCCGGACCCGAATTGTGATATAGACTGCGTTCCCAATCATGCTCGAAAAGCAAAAGTTAATTCTGTTCTTACAAATGCTTTCGGTTTCGGTGGTCATAATGCGACGCTAGTGCTGAAGAAGTTTATCGAATAAATATCCAATTTTTCGTTCCGCCGAGTAATTAATCAAACTCAGTTTGCATTTGATGAAACTCAGTTTCAAACTGAGCATATAACGGATCAAATAACTGAATAACAGACCGCTCCACTGTTGCTTACCATATTTCTCTAAGACCAACCCAAACGCTAAAAAAAAGGAATCTGGAAATGTGTGAAGACGAATCAGGTTCATGCGTGGATAATATTTACGATACCACCGAACCAAAAAATGTTCTGACTATTGATCATGATAGATTTGAGGAACTTTATGCTCTGGAATATAAGATCAGCCATATTTTTAATGATATCCAATTACTGGATCAGGCTTTTACGCATAGGTCTGCCTTAACATGCAATGATAACTATTCAAGATGTAACGAAAGAATGGAATTCCTTGGGGATGCTGTTCTGGGTCTGGTAGTTAGCTCGTTATTATATAAAGAATTTCCTGATTATGCAGAAGGCCAGTTGACAAAGCTTAAAGCTGTTGTTGTCAGTCAATCCATACTTACATACTGTTCCAGAGAGTTAGGCTTGGGTGAGTATATAAGATTCAGCCCAGGAGAAAGTTCAGCAGGTGGCAAGGACAGACCGTCAAATCTGGCAAATGCTCTGGAAGCACTTATCGCTGCTATATATATTGATGGCGGGTTAAAATCCGCAGAGGATTTCATTATTAGGATTCTTTCGGGTGAGATTCTCGAATTAGACAAAGATGAGATGAAAAGGGACTATAAAACCGCTCTACAAGAATATTGGCAGGCTAGTTCTCAAAAGCCTCCTGTTTACAAAATAGTTAGCGAAATAGGACCAGATCATGACAAACGCTTTGAAATAGAGGTTATCTTATCTGGTGAGTCTTATGGTACAGGTATCGGTAGGAATAAAAAAGAAGCAGAACAAAGGGCGGCAGAGAATGCTCTGGAAACAATATTCCATAGAAGGAGGGAAAACGACAACTGCGAGTAATGCACCAAATTAATTATTCTGGAAATGGCACACGGATTAACACGGATAAGACGGATTAAAATAGTAATCAGTGATCAGTAGATACGTGACGAGTAAATAATACCCGTTACCCGTCACGCGTCACTAGATTATAAACTCCTAATACCTTCAAAGCTGTGTCAATCCGTGTGCTATTAAATAATTAAATTAATCTGGTTGACTAATAGTTGTCTAATTATTATGAATTTTGATCTAACGGAGGAACAGAAAACAATAATTGATGCGGCGAGGGAGATATGTGAAGCTGAGTTCGCCCCCAAAGCCAATGAGATTGATAAGACGGGAATATTCCCAAAAGAAAATCTTGAAATACTAGCCAAATATGACCTTAGCGGTATCCCAATACCAGAAGCATACGGTGGCTTAGGTGCTGATTTTATGACGTGGGCGATTGTTGGTGAGGAGATAGCGCAGGCTTGCAGTACCACAAGTGCCATATTTGGTGCTAATATACTCTGTATTTATCCCATCTATATGTTCGGAACAGAAGAGCAAAAGCAGAAGTATCTTGTTCCGCTTGCAAAAGGACAGAAGCTTGGAGCTTTCGCACTCACTGAGCCATCTGCAGGCTCCGATGCCTCTAGTGGAATAGCGGTAGCTGTTAAAGATGGCAATGAATATGTGCTTAATGGCTCAAAAATGTTTATAACCAATGCAGATGAGGCGGATATATACGTTGTCACCTTCAAGACCCACCTTGCTCGTGGTGCAAGAGGCATGAGCGCATTCATAGTCGAGAAGGGTACACCGGGATTCATTTTTGGGAAACAAGAGGAAAAGATGTGCTATCATGCTCTTCCAAACTGTGGACTGACTTTTCAGGACTGTAGAGTGCCAGCAGATAATCTTCTAAGCCAAGAAAATCGTGGCTTCCGTGTGGCTATGGAAACTCTTGACGTTGGAAGGATTGGTATGGCTGTTGGCGCTATCGGACTTGCAAAAGCCGCTCTTAAGAAGGCAATTAAATATGCCAAAGAGAGAATCCAGTTTGGTCAGCCGATTTCATCATTCCAAGCTATACAACACAAAATCGCAGATATGGCTACGGAAATAGAAGCGGCGGAACTACTTATGCTCAAAGCGGTATGGCTCAAAGACCAAAATAGACCTTTCAGCAGTATAGCGGCAATGGCGAAGCTTTATGCATCAGAGATGTGTAACAGAGTCACCAATCAAGCTGTACAAATTCACGGTGGATATGGTCTTGTTCGTGAATATACGGTGGAACGATACTTACGAGAGTCAAAGCTTTTTGAGATAGTAGAGGGAACGTCTGAGATACAGCGCAGCGTCATAGCAGGACATGTATTGAAATAATCGGAATTTATGATCCTTATGATCCTCGAATCGTAAAACCAACGAGCTTTAGTCGTGGGTAATTCACAAAATGTAAGGTAATGCAAAGATGAGTATCAAAGATACAATTGTAGATAAAATTTACCAAATGCCTGAATCTCTTGTAATGGAAGTAAGTGATTACATAGACTTTTTGTTGTTGAAACATGATAGCATAAATTGGCAATCATGGATACAATTTAGTGACTCATTAAAAATTGCCGAATCGGATTTCTCTGATTACTTGCCTAATTTGAAAGATTACGAAAATCGCTTGGCTCGTGGAGAAATTAAATGGTAGCTGTCGCTCGTGGAGACGTAGTTTTATGTGATCTTAATCCAATCATTGGTTCAGAGCAAGCCGGAATACGACCAGTAGTCATTTTGCAGATCGATCGTGCGAATGTCGCTAGTCCACATACGATTATTGTGCCTTTTACGTCAAAAATTCGTAGAGCTATTTTGCCTTCACATGTATTTATTCCAGCCGGAAATGGAGGATTAACTCAAGATTCGGTGATTCTTTGCGAACAAATAAGAGTTATTGATAAACAGAGAATTGTCAAAAAACTTGGTCGTTTAAGTGATTCTTATATGAGTGAAATAGAAAAAGCCATGTTGATAATTCTTGGTTTACAAGCGAAATAGTCGAGAGGTTATGAAGATTGATGCGTATAATTGTTTGCATAAAGCAAGTACCAGATACGAACCAGATGAGGTTTGACAAGGAGACCTACTCTCTCATCAGAGATGGTGTGCCTTTTATCATAAACCCATTTGACGAAAACGCCATCGAAGCCGGACTTCAAATAAAAGAACAGCACGGCGGTGAGGTTATCGTAATCAGCATGGGACCACCTCAAGTCAACGAATCGCTTCGTCATGCGATAGCTATGGGTGCGGATAGAGCAATACTCCTTAGTGATAGGCGTTTTGCGCTTGCGGATACCCTCGCTACTTCATACACGCTTGCCACTGCAATTAAAAAAATCGGTGATTACGATCTCTTATTATTTGGAAAGCAGTCCATTGACAGTGATACAGCCCAAGTCGGACCGAGCGTTGCTGATCTTCTGAATTTACCACAGATTACGCACGTAAGAAAGATTCAAATAGATAATGGGAAAGTCATTGCAGAACGTATGCTTGAGGGCTACTCCGAAATTGTGGAATCTTCTTTGCCTGCCGTTTTGACAGTTGGAAGAGAAATAAACAAACCGAGACATCCTTCATTAAAAGGCGTTTTGAAAGCTAAAAAAATCGAGATACCTGTATGGACGCCTGACGATATAAACGCTGATCCTGCAAGGATAGGAAAGATCGGTTCTGCTACCGTTGTTACCGGTACGATCATACCATCCCTTAAAGGCGATAATGAGCATATAACAGGAACTCCAGAAGAGATCGCCGAAACCCTTTTCTTAAAATTAAGACGTCAAAACATTATCTAGTCAATAACCCACGACCCTAAAGGGTCGGGGCTTGCGTTGAAACTTAGACGCAACTCTTGTTGATTAGCCTAAGTCTTAACTGACTACGTTATGGGTGAATATATAGGCACTTCGGGACGTTCAACCTAATCCCGAACTCTGCGGTGAGTGATTAAAAGTCTTGATGGGTAGAGGCGGTGTTGCTCACACACAAACCACCTGCTAACATTGGCAAAGGTTGCCTAACGGGTTTTGGTAGTTCCTGACAAGAACTTGCGAGTTTCTTGTACAAAAACTACCTCTTATTTTTAACATTAGAAAGGGGAAGGCATTCCACCCCTACCCTAAAGGGATAGGGGTTTCCTGCCGAAATTTTATGAA
>Ga0247841_10010954_pt1 | contig 12194 bp, 9 predicted proteins | sample LaCruzMarch2015__2_FD_192410 | JGI IMG/M metagenome (GOLD analysis project Ga0247841, IMG submission 192410) | Freshwater microbial communities from meromictic Lake La Cruz, Castile-La Mancha, Spain - LaCruzMarch2015_18m | ecosystem: Environmental > Aquatic > Freshwater > Lake | place: Spain... | reverse complement strand
GAATTTCTGCTTCGCTATATCTATCCCAAGAACCGATGTTGACATCATAAGATACTCCTCATAACTGTTATTTTGCCCCAGTAAAAAAGCTTCGTTCGAATCAACCTTGCAAGTGCAAACTCATTCCCATCCGGGAAGGTTTATGATACCGTACGAGTTATTGAACAAAGCAGTGGGAAGAGGATCTACTCTACAAAACATGCTCTCTGGCATTAGGTGACTTACAGATTCTCTCCTCCCATTTTACCCCGGCATCCCAGGGTCATTATAACATTTACCGGTCCACTAGAACACAAGGTGGCGGCAATAACCTGCACTGTTCAGATATTTCTTGATTTTACCTGAGTAGTACGGGTAGAAGTATAGCATTGGTAGTCAGCCGATTTTAAGTGAATGAAAAATCTGGTTGCCTTTATGAAATCAGTAAAAATGATATCTCATCCCATGTGCAAGCGTACGATCATTAATCAGATAAATGGTTTTTTGGTGTTATCAATAGGAGAACAAGGTGAACTCAATTGAAATATTTCTTGATTTAGTCAATTCATAGTGTTACTCAGCAGTAGAGTAATTGCTACAAACGTCAGTTAAAAAATATCTCAGGTCAAAATACCACCTCAAACGAATGACTGTTACGTAGTGAGGTTCTAATGCGGTTCTTGTTTTTTCCTTCAAATCATTATCTTTCACTGATAGATTCGAATAATCAGCACATTGGAGATCTGCCATGAATTTGGATGATATGAGAGACATTAAGAATAAATTGAGGCTTTACGAGGCCGCCATGAACGTTCTTTCAAGTGGGCTCCTCATAACCGACCCCGAAGGATATGTCCTTTTTTTCAGTGAGGCTTACGGCAAGTATCTGGGTATGGATCCCAAGAAGAAAATCGGCAGGCACTGTACAGAAGTAATCGAGAACACAAGAATGCACATCGTTGCTAAAACGGGAGAGACCGAGATCAACCACCCTCACGCCATCAGAGGGCGGAATATGATCGTACAGCGACTGCCTATCTTTATTGATGACAAACTGGAAGCTGTTGTGGGACAGGTCATGTTCGAGGATGTAAAGGATGTTCATTCTCTGGCAAAGAAATTGAACCACTTGGAGTCAAAAGTTCAACTTTATGAGAAGGAATTGGAGACACTGCGCTCAGCGAAATACACTTTCAATAATATTATCGGAACCTGTCCCAGCATCGTGCAAATCAAAGATTTTGCCAGCAAGGCGGCAAAGAAAAATGCCCCTATTCTCCTGAATGGAGAAAGTGGAACGGGGAAAGAACTCTTTGCACACGCTATTCATCACGCAAGTCCCAGAAGGCCTTTTCCATTTATCCGTCTCAATTGCGCTGCTATTCCCAAAGACCTCGTTGAAGCAGAGCTATTGGGATATGAACCCGGAGCCTTCACAGGGGCGGGCGCCAAGGCGAAGCCGGGAAAGTTCGAGCTTGCCCATCGGGGGACCATATTTCTGGACGAGATCAGCGTACTTCCTCTCGATGTCCAACCGAAACTCCTCCGGGTCCTTGAAGAAAAAGAGGTAGAGAGGATTGGAGGTAATCGGCTTATTTCATGCGATTTCAGATTGATTGCGGCAACTAACGAGAACCTGGAGGAATTAGTAGAGAAGGGCAAATTTAGAAGGGATCTATATTACCGTCTCAGTGTGCTTCCAATCCAGATTCCACCACTGAGGGAAAGGAAGCAGGACATTCCCATCATCGCGGAGCATCTCGTCCAAATGCATGGCAAGGAGTTCGGTACAAACATCAACAAGATTGATCCAGAAGTTATAAAGATATTCATGAATTATAAATGGGCTGGCAATATTCGCGAACTTTCCAATATCATTGAACGAAGTCTCTATTCGATAGAAGGTACAGAGGATACGATTTGTCCAAAGCATCTCCCCCTTTTCTTCCTCAATCTCACAGAAGATCAAACCAACGAATCAAAGGCCTCCCTAAGAAAATTAAAGGAATTTTCGGAAAAGGAATTTCTCCTTCACGCCCTTGGCAAATCTGGATACAATATAAACAAGGCATCGGAAATTCTTGGCATTCACCGCACGGCCCTCTACAGGAAACTGAAAAAATACAATCTACCCATGACAGCGCAGTAGATCGGCAAGACCTCTTGTAGCTGTTTGTCTACACAACCATAACTGTCTAATATCACTTATAATCACAGGAATATTGTCTTCTCCATCCCGTAACCATTTCTCGACATTTGCTTAGACATTCTGGCAGAATCATTACAAACAATCATTAAAACCAATTACTTACACTACTTTTAGTTGTTGGCACCCCTCTTGCTATCTACTGAATTGTATCAAATCCATTCAGGAGGGGGGGTGACTCACCGGGTTCTATCCGAAATTTTTCAAATCACAACAGTCATTTATTAGAAAAAAGGAGGAGCAAAATGAAGAAAAAAATCCTGATTGGCGTAATTACCGTTTTTTTCCTCGCAGGGGTTGCCTATGGGGCTGACAAGCAGCTAAAGGGAAGCCGCGAAGAAGCTGTTGATATGGTCAAGAAAGCTGTCGCCCTATACAAGAGTGCAGGTCGTGACAAGGCATTTGATGCCATTAACAATCCAAAGGGGGACTTTCAGTACAAAGACCTCTACATATGGGTCATTGATGTGGATTCCAACGGTCTCTGCCTGGCCCGTCCGGTTTTCAGACAGCTTATCGGCCAGGAGCTCTGTGACTTTGCCGATTCGGATGGTAAACGTTTTATGCTGGAGGCATGCGAGGTTGGCAGGACAAAGGGAGTTGGTTGGGTTGATTATATGTGGGCAAATCCCGTGACCAAGAAGAATGAACCCAAGTCGACATATTTTGAGTGCGTAAAGAATGTATGCTTCTATTGTGGTTATTACAAGTGAATATAGATATTCAATTGCCAACAAGCACTCAGCATAAAGCAAGGAGGTAATAAGATGCGAAGATTATTAATGGGAATCCTCATCGTTATTCTAACGGCGGGGTTTGTTTATGCGAAGGGCATAAAAGGTACGGCGCCCGAGGCGGTAAAGATGGTCGAAAAGGCTGTTGCCTTGATTGTTGGAGAAGGGGCGGAAAAGGCCTTTGCTCAGATCAGCACCCCCCGCGGCCCTTTCGTTGATCGCGATCTATATGTTTATGTGGTGGACAATAAAGGAGTTATCCGTGCCCATTCGGCTGACCAAAGTCTGGTCGGCAAGAACATGCTGGATACACGGGATATGGATGGGAAGGCTTTCATAAGGGATATGATCAGACAGTCCAAGGTCAAGAGCACGGGATGGATCGATTACAAGTGGCCCCATCCCGTCACCGGCCAGATAGAGGCTCAGTCCCGCTACTATCAAAAGGTTGGCGATTTCATCGTGACCTGCGGGATCCATTACCTTCAGGAACCTTTCGAGACCTAAACCATAGACAATAAAAAGGAGGAACACCATGGAAGTATTGGGAATTATACTCAGTCTTTTCGGGCTTATGTACATGGCGTATCTGGGGTTCTCAGTCATTCTGTTTGCCCCGGTATTTGCGCTGTTGGCTGCCTCCCTCCAGGGCCTGCCCGTTATGCCCGGCTATACGGAACTGTTCATGGCCAAGACCGTCGGCTATATAAAGTCATTCTTCCCCGTCTTCATGCTCGGGGCTGTCTTCGGCAAAGTCATGGAGGACACGCTGCTAGCCAAGGGGATTTCCTCATTTATCATGCAGAAGCTGGGCATGAAGAGGGCGATGCTTGCCGTCGTTCTTTCTTGCGCCATCCTGACCTACGGCGGTGTGAGCCTTTTCGTTGTCGTGTTTGCCGTCTATCCCTTTGCCGCCGCTCTCTACAAGGAAGCAAATATCCCGAAACGACTGCTTCCCGGAACCATCGCCCTGGGCGCGTTTACATTCACGATGGACGCCTTTCCGGGGTCGCCTCAGATTCAGAACCTCATCCCGACGAACTTCTACGGCACCACCGGGTATGCCGCCCCAATCGCCGGTCTGGTCGGTGGCACCCTCATCTTCGTAATCGGCATGCTCTGGCTGGAATGGCGCCGCAAGAAGGCACTAGCGAAGGGGGAAGGTTATGGCGACCATACCCTGAACGAACCCGTCGTCTCAGGAGCCCAGGTGCTGCCAAAATGGTACATCGGGATCTTGCCACTCTTGGCGGTTCTCGTGATCAATTACTTTCTTTCGCGAGTCTACACGTGGGATCCCCAGATGATGGACGCCTTTGCAGGCATGAAACTCCCCCTCTTTGCAGGAACGGTGAAGAAGGTTATCAGCATTTGGTCTCTAATCATCGCCCTGGTGGCGGGAATCGTTCTGGCGATTGCCCTGGGCTACAAGAACCTTCCCAAGGGTGGAGGCCTGCAGAAGGCTCTCAATGCCGGTGCCATCGGCTCTCTGCTCGCAATCCTGAATACGGCCTCTGAAGTGGGATACGGGAACGTTATTGCCGCGCTGCCGGGCTTCAAGGCTATCGCCAGTTCCCTGCTGGCCATCAAGATCGGCGGAACGCCCCTCGTGTCGGAGGCCGTCTCTGTCACGACCCTGGCAGGCATAACCGGTTCCGCTTCAGGCGGCATGTCCATCGCCCTCGACCTTATGTCCAAGGATTGGCTGGCCTGGGCAAACGCCATTGGCATGTCTCCTGAAATCCTCCACCGGGTCGCATCGATGGCTTCCGGCGGCTGTGACACCCTGCCTCACAATGGGGCGGTCATCACCCTCCTCGCCGTCTGTGGTCTGACCCACAAGCAGTCATACCCGGACATCGGGATGATCACTATTATCAAGACAACAGGGGTGTTTGTTGTCATCCTGCTCTACCATTTGACCGGACTCTATTAATCGGGAAGTCCGGAAAGGAGATAAACCATGGGTGAAATAGAGAGCGGTCTCGAATTTGAACCAACTTATGAAGCTGATAACGCTGTAGCCCATCCTATCATTGAGGAAATCCGGGCGCAGATCCGGCGTAAGGGAAAGGTAGTCACAGGAGAGCAGGCGGCCGCCATCATGAGGGATGGAGATGTTGTAACAACGGGTGGCTTTGTTGGCGCCGGTGTTCCTGAGGACATGCTCATTTACATCAAAGAGAGATTTTTAAGGGAAGGACATCCAAATAATTTGACCCTCGTCTATGCCGCCGGTCAGGGTGACGGCAAGACGAGGGGTTTGAATCAGCTTGGCCATAAAGGTCTCGTCGGCCGAGTCATCGGGGGGCACATCGGCCTCGTCCCGGAGCTCCAAAAGCTCATCCGTGAGGAAGATATCCTGGCGTACAGCTTCCCTCAGGGAGTTATCAGCACCCTCTTCCGCAACCTCGCCGCACGGAAGCCGGGCCTCATCTCCTACGTTGGACTTGGCACATTCGTTGATCCCCGGATCGACGGTGGGAAACTTAACCAAAAAACGAAGAAAGAAGGTGAAGATCTCGTCAAGCTCATGGAGATCGAGAATCGTGAGATTCTCTTCTACAAGCTGCCGCCCATCAACGTAGCCATTATCCGTGGGACGACAGCCGATACGGATGGTAATATCACGATGGAGAAAGAGGCATTAACGATCGAAGTACTGGCACAGGCCATGGCTGCAAAAAACAACAACGGTTTTGTCATTGCTCAAGTGGAGAGGCTTGCTGAACGTCACGTCATGAACCCGAAACATGTCAAGGTTCCCGGCATCCTTGTGGATTGCGTAGTCGTTGCCAGACCGGAACATCACATGATGACCTTTTTGGAACAGTACAACCCCGGTTACACTGGCGAGCTCCGCGTGCCTATGGCTTCAATCCCGCCCATGGATCTCGGCCAGCGCAAGGTCATCGCGCGGCGAGCGGCTTTCGAACTCCGGCCCAATCAGATCGTAAATCTCGGTATCGGCATGCCTGAAGGGGTGGCTCGCATCGCCAATGAAGAAGGGGTTCTGGACCTGCTGACCTTGACGGCGGAACCGGGCGTGATCGGCGGTATGCCGAATGGCGGCCTTAACTTCGGCACCGGCACGAACATCGACGCCCTCATTGATCAACCATACCAATTTGATTTCTATGATGGCGGGGGTCTGGATATTGCCTTTCTTGGTTCTGCAGAAATGGACCGATTGGGAAATGTCAACGTAAGTAAATTCGGACCGCGCTTCGTAGGCCCCGGCGGGTTCATCAACATCAGCCAGAATGCTAAAAGGATCGTTTTCCTCGGCACATTCACAGCGGGAGGACTGAAAGTGTCAGTTGTCGATGGTAAGCTTCAGATCGAACAGGAAGGGCGGGAACAAAAATTCGTCAATCATGTAGAGCAGATCACCTTCAGCGGCAAGTACGCAGTTGAGAGACGCCAGCCCGTTTTGTACGTTACGGAACGATGTGTTTTCAGGCTGGGCAGAGAGGGGATGGAACTTGTTGAGATTGCCCCTGGTGTTGATCTTGAAAAGGATATCCTTGCCAAAATGGGATTTTCACCCGTCATGAAGACACCACCAAAATTAATGGACGAGCGGATCTTCAAACCAGAGCCGATGGTACTAAAGCGTGACATGCTCGAAATCCCCGTCGAAGACAGGTTGATTTATGTCGCCGGCGAAAACACGTTTTACGTGAATTTCGAGAATTTCTATGTGAAGTCCAGCGATCAGATCAAGAGGATACAGATCCATGTGGAGAAAATGCTGAAACCCCTCGGCAAAAAGGTCTTGACCATCGTCAACTACGACAACTTCAATATCCTCCCCGAGCTTGTCGAGGAATACGCCGAAATGGTGAAGTACGTGATGCAGTTTTACGAAAAGGTAACCCGCTACACGACGAGTACCTTTCTCAGAATGAAGCTTGGCGACGAACTGGCGAAGCGGGAAGTGGCGCCGCATCTCTATGAGTCAAAGGAAGAGGCGCACAGGCGGCTGAAGGATAATTAACAAAAATGAGCTCAGTCATTTCCGGATTAAGGGCCGGATAGAAACAACCGGCCCTTAATCCACAGGCTGGCGATACTGCAATTAAACCTGATAATATCGATGAAAGCGTCAACTGCCTCACAAAGAGGGGAGTCCTTAATGAAGGGGAAATACAGTCTCATTTCCATTTGCCTTTTATGTCTGTTGGGCTTGAGGCTGCTAAGTCACCTGCAACCGGCACTGGCTTCGCAGAGCTTTGGTTCAATAGTTGCCTTTGTAATTTATCTGATAACTCTCATCGGCGTCATAAAACGAAGACGATGGGGTGCGATGACAAGCGGTATCATGGGGATAATGGACCTCCTTATGACCCTGGTTTACATCGGCGGCGTGAACATGATCGGGGCCGTTGTTTTTGATGGCTTGATTGTCTTCTTATCTTATCATGATTATCGGCATTTGAAGAGGATTAAATATGAATAAGCTAAGTGAATATTCTAAAATGGTCAACACTGATCAATTACTGAAACTTATGAAGACAACTCCCGCTGACAATTTGGAGGGTTTGGAGAGGGTAGATAATTGGAAAAGTAAACAAGCCGCCGATAACTTAAAGAATATCTATAATTTCACTGAGGTGCTTGAGACATTTGAAAATTCTCCGCAAGTCTTCGGTCCCGTTTCCTTAATTGCCGGCATGCAGAAAACATTCATCGAGAATTATGTAACCAAACCGATAGAAGATGAAACCGGGAAAGTGACAAATAATGGAAACACTCCGGACAGTTTCATATTTGATAATGAACGAATTGAGAGAGAATATGCACGCTTAACATACGAGTTGTGTGATTTTTTTATCAGCAATGATACCTTTGATGTGAATCTGGCCCGGAAGATTTCAAGTTCCCCACCCGGTAAGCATCTACTTGAGTCATTCATCGGTGAATTTACTAAACTGGAAAATCAATACCACTCATTAGGGCTCACGCCTCTGAAAGCCCAGAAAGAACTGATGACATCGCTGTTAATAGCAATTACCGAGACGCCTTTAGCATCCGGGAATCTGCCTTTTATGAAAAAAAGCGAGGACGCTTCAGATGCCAGTGCTTTCCAGGAATATTTAACAAATATTCGGACGCTGCTGTTGAATCTCTTCAAGGAAAATGCCTTCGATGCCAAAGGATATTCGGAGCGTACAACGGAGGGGAAAATTGGCGGCTCAAAATATAAGATCGTGAAAGGCTCCATCAAACGGAGTTCAAGACTTCGCCACTACGTACGCCCTAAGGGTATAAAACCGAACGGCAAAGTCCTTATGATTGTAACCCCGTTAATAAATATGCCGGAGATTCTCGATCTGGAACGCGGTAAATCAGTGGTAGAGTCATTATTGGGGAAAGGTTATGAAATATATATGGTTGACCATGGAGATGCCGGACCTGATGAAAGCACTCTCCCCATATCCTTTTATGCCAAAACGATATTGGATTTGCATCTCGACATTGTAAAAAAACTACATGCAAAGCAAGAGATCATTTTGGTCGGGTATTGTCAGGGTGGCGCCATGACCATCTCATTTATGGGGCGTCGCGCGGAGGAATTCCTGGCAAGAAAGGAAATAATCGACATTAAAAAGGTTATATTGATGGCGTCCCCTGTTTTTTTTGATGAAGATAAAAGTGGGCACGGGCAGATGCAAGAAGTTATCAAAACCATCTACGACCCCAAAATCATTGGAAAACTATTTAACAGGGTAAATGTTCCCCCAGCGGTTATTCAAGAAGGGCTCAATGAAATTCAACCAGGCAGTTTCTACAAGACCCTTAAAGGATTTTATGAAAGGTCATTTTCACGGGAAATGATCAGAGACGCGGCATCCTTTCTATACTGGATCTATCACGGAACCAAATTTCCCACTAAAGCACACACTGAGTGGGTAAAACTGTTCTTCATGGAAAACCAACTCTTTGAAAATAAGCTATGCATGCCATCTTCCGTAGAAGAGTTAAATGGGAAGCCCGTTAACATGAACAGTCTGACAAAAGCAGAGGTTGCCATAATGGACTATAGGGGATCAAGAGATCCCATATCGCCGCCAGGCTCATGTGTAGCCAGTGAGCACTGGGGATTGATATGGGACCAAACAAGAGGAAAACCAACAGTACCTGTAAACAGGACTGTAGAAAAGCATATGGGCCATGTTTTTGTCATCAGCAAAAAATTCCTGGCCGATTTCATAGAGGAGGCGCATGATTTTTGCCAAGCCTGATCTTTCTTGTACATTGATTGATATGGGCAGGTAAAACCCATTAACCGTTTTGCATTCCAAGGAGGGGCATTTGAATCTTCTACTTAACGAAAAAGGATATAAACTTCTTGATGAGCAGCGACAACAATTAGCTGAAGCAAATGAAAATGCCATGCAAATGGCTTCCGGATTCTATTTGAACAACCAAAAATATTGGCTTGATCTGATAAAGTATCCAAACAATATTTCATTTTCATTTTGGCATACCATGCACTCTTTCAGAAGGCTAAACATGGAGGAAGGAATGCATGGTATGGAAACGGCAGCGGGGAGCATAAAAGCGGGGCAGCATTATTTCGTGGGCCTTCTCAAATATCTCAACGATTTCATGAACCCCTACTGGACGGCGCTACAATCCTTTATTGACCTCGAAAAGAAGAAGCTGAAAAAGCATAATTCCTTGGAAACCGCTGTAGATTATATGGAACTCCTCCGTTTCAATATTCAGATAGCTGATCAGTGTCTAAAGAGTACCGCAAAGGAGTTTGCTGATTTCCATTCCGGTGAAAGCCAAAAGGCTTATCTAACCGCAGTGAAGGCTTTTTACAGTCAGGATGCCGAGATACTCAAGGATTATGCCTTGAAACTCGAAAAACTCACGGAGACGGTTGTATATGATTATCCGGAAGCTATACGGGCCATTGAGCCTGACTTTGGATTCCACTTTGATGATGGCGGCTATCGTAAATTCAGTGAAACGGATCGTTTCACAGTTTATCAAGTTTTTCCCCGAGACAAGGCAGTAAAGGTCAACATGAATGCCAAGCCCATCCTCATCATGCATCCCTATGTTCTGGGTCCTAATATACTAGCCTTTCTGCCGGGGGAAGGAAAAAGCTATACTCATGCGTTTGCTAATCAAAGTATTCCTACATATATCAGAATTCTAAAGGATATTCACAAGACTCCCGCCGTACAGGTCATGACCGGAGAGGATGATGCCAAAGATACTCGCTTTTTCTGCGAAAAACTGATGGCAATGCATAAGCGAAAGGTTACACTGAATGGTTTTTGTCAGGGTGGTTTCATCGCAGTCCTGGACATTCTTTCCGGTGAGTTGGACGGTCTCGTGGATGCCCTGATTACATGCGTGGCTCCCATGGACGGGACGAAAAGCAAGTCCTTGGTGGAATACATGGAACATCTCCCCCCTCGTTTCAGAGATCTCAACTATGCATTGAAACCGGTACAGAACGGGAACAGAGTTGTGGACGGCAAGGTTATGAGCTGGGTTTACAAGCTAAAGAGCATGGACAAGGAAGCGCCCGTGGTCAACCTGTACAAAGACTTAAAGGCCTTCAACCCCTCTGATGGGCGAGAAATTAGAATCAACAAAACCGCCGCCGCTTTAAACTATTGGCTGATCTATGATCGTTCGGACCTTCCGGAGGGGATTACAAAGTTAAGCTTTGATTCCTATACAATTCCGGTGACGGATGATGGGACCCTTCCGGTTAAAATGTTCGGTAAGGCAGTTAATTTCAAAGGGATACCTGAGCGAAGCATCAAGTGGCTCCTCTGCTATGCCGAAGGCGATGATTTGGTGGATAGAGATGCAGCCTTAGCGCCAATTCAGTATATAGACGTGGAAGTAACACCCTTCCCGAAGGGGCATGGTGCGATCGCTACCTCTTGGTCTGATTATAAAACAGAATACGCTATTAATAAGACCTTTGGCAACGGCTACCGCGGACCAGTTCGCTTTCAGATGGATATAGATGCGGGGAAGTAGCCTTGTAGACAGTCCCTTCATGGCAATTGAGCTTATATCAAATAACCTTTATCTTGTTCCTCTGAATCTGCCCAGAGAAGGATTTCATCATTTCATATGTTCATGGGTTTATTCCCATGATGATGACGTGATCCTCGTAGATCCCGGCCCCCGTTCTACAATTCCAGTCCTTTTAAAAGCCCTGGAAGAAATGAAGGTAGGACATATCGATTATATCATTCTAACCCACATTCACCTGGATCATGCAGGAGGACTGGGTTTGCTCTTAAGGCACTATCCAGAGGCAAAAGCGATTTGTCACCGAAAAGGTATTTCACACCTGGTGGAACCAGCAAAGCTATGGGAAGCATCGAAGAAGGTTCTGGGAGATATTGCCGACCTTTATGGAGAACTTGACCCTGTTCCTGAAGCAGCTCTTGATTTCAGGAACAATATTCGAGCTGGAAACATCAGCATATCTGTTTATGAGACGCCTGGACACGCACCACATCATCTCTCATACAAAATCGGAGACATGCTCTTTGCAGGTGAATCTTTGGGAATATTTTATCCAATGGGGAAAGATATTTATCTCCGTATCGCCTCTCCACCGGGCTTTGATATTTGTGATCATAAAAGATCGCTTGTCATTATCAGCGATCTTGAAGCCTCTGCTATCTGCTTCGGTCATTATGGGCTGTCATATGAGAAAGAAAGGATTTTAGATATGGTATCTATCCAGACAGAGTTATGGAGGGATGTAATCGGTAAATATGTCTTATTAGAAAGTCCCTTGTTCGAAGAGAAGGTGCTGGATACTCTGTTAAATAGTGATCCCGGATTGTCATGTTTTCATCGATTACCTGATGATATTAAAAAGAGGGAGGTCTACTTTCTGGGAAATAGTTTCAGGGGATTCAAAATCGCCTTAAACAAAGAATGAATAACCATAGCGATCGTCGGGAGATATAATGTTTTGTCATCCTATAAGTAAGCGCCTACCTTAAAAAACCCTACTTGAGGGGAAAAAATTGGACCGGCCGTCAGGAAAGAAGCGGACCGGAAATAGGCACGGCATATCCACCATTACGAACGTTAATCTTCAGTTATTGTGGGCTCACACTTCTGTTGAGTTGTAGGTGGAGACTTTTGGGGACACATCCTTGTTATTATGAAGAAATACCCGCTGATTGCCAAAAGAAAGGTGGTAATGCTTGGCGACTTAATGTCCGTTCGTAAAGAATATGTACAGCCTTCCTGAATCCGGTAAATCGTCA
>Ga0247841_10010953_pt1 | contig 12196 bp, 15 predicted proteins | sample LaCruzMarch2015__2_FD_192410 | JGI IMG/M metagenome (GOLD analysis project Ga0247841, IMG submission 192410) | Freshwater microbial communities from meromictic Lake La Cruz, Castile-La Mancha, Spain - LaCruzMarch2015_18m | ecosystem: Environmental > Aquatic > Freshwater > Lake | place: Spain... | reverse complement strand
GAAAATGGCAAATGAAACACGCAAAATAATGGGTGATGATAGCATTGCCCTCTCTGCCACTTGTGTGCGTGTGCCTGTAATGCGTAGCCATAGTGAAACCGTTTGGATAGAAACAGAAAAAAAATTAACCGCTAAGCAGGCAATGGAGCTTCTTTCAAAGGCGGATGGTATTGAAGTAATAGATGATGTCGCAAACAAAAAGTATCCGATGCCACTTTACGCGCAAAATCAACAGTTAACCTATGTTGGCAGAATAAGGGAAGATATCTCCACAACAAATGGCCTGACAATGTGGATTGTTTCCGATAATTTGCTAAAAGGTGCGGCATTAAATGCTGTGCAAATTGGTGAAGAGCTTATAAAACAAGGGATAATTTAATTGAAAAAGCTTGTAGTAAATGCCGATGATTTCGGTTATCGCGAAGGAATAAACAAAGGTATAATCTACGCCCATCAAAAGGGTGTGGTCAGCAGTGCTTCTTTATTTGTTGAGCGAGAAGGCAGCCAAGAGGCAGTAAAGCTCGCTAAAGAAAATCCATCACTTACACTTGGCATTCATTTAGACCTAGATAAGTTTTTTGAAATAGACCACGCAAGAGGTGTTGTTGTATCATGGCTTAATGGTAGTGTGGTTTCAACAGAAATACTAAAAGCCGAAATACGCAGGCAAATTGATAAGTTCTTTACTTTTGGCTTTACTCCGGATCACATAGACAGCCACCATCACTCACACCTTATTTCAGATGTGTTTGAGCCGGTATGCCAGATAGCTAAAGAGTATAAAGTACCAGTTGTTCGTTTATTTAAGAAGTTTTATTCGCAAGAAAGCAATTTTGAGCAGGCAGACAAAATTGCAAATAGTTATGGCCTCATATTTCCCGATCATTTCATAGAGGGTTGGTATTGGGGGAATATTGACGAAGATTATACTGCCGCAGAGCTTATGACACATCCGGGCTATGGTGAACTGTGGCGCGAAGCCGAGCTTGCGCATTGTTGCCAACAGCAACTCAAAGAATACTTAGCCAACCAAAAAATAGAATTAACAAACTTTTCTAATTTACTGCCCAAGAAACAGTAGTTAAATATTTTATTAAGTTGTTTTTTTTGCAATTCACATATTTTTGATGTGACCAAATAGTTGCAGAAACTTAAATTTAGTTAGTTAAATTTGTTATAGGGAAAAGAGGGGGAAACAATAATCTTGTTTTCCCTATTTTTTTCTTAAATTTTAGGTTTATTGATATGGGGATGTGGGTGTGTTGCCTTCTTGCCATACAAAAAATTACCCAGTAAGTGAATACCAATCGAAACTACAAACAATGCCGTTCTTTTAGGTTCATTAGCTTTAAACATAATAAAACCCTCATTTACCCATATTTACTCAAAATTTACATAAAACACACCGAATTTGGCCACAATTAACCATATTTTATTCAGTATTCATTTCTTTGTGCTTTTTTATGGTCATTTGCTGGTAAAAAGTGGTTTGCTTTGACTGCCTTTGGCTATTAGTAGTTTTTCATGCGTTAGGAGTTTTTTTTGAAGGTTTAAGGTACAAATGGGTTAAGTCCTAAATTTTTCGCCTACTTTTAGTCTATTTTTGCTTATTGGTTGATGGTTTTTACAAATTAAAGTTTAATGTGTGGTTTTTTGCTGTTAAGTACTTTGGGTTGTTTTGTAAAATTTTTTGGTATCTTGGGTTCTATTGTCAAACCAAAACTTCAACCGATTTTTTTAAAAATATTTTTTTGCCAATAAAAAAGGGAAATAAACGATAAAAAACGAGTGCCAGAAATAATTATTTAATGTAAAATACAAACATACTGTTAATTATGTAAGTTTATTAGTATTTTTGGTGTTGTGTGTAAAGTATTGGTTTTTATAAATAAAAATGGCTCAATGTGGCATTAACTTAACATAATATATATTATCGGAACTAACTATTTAATGTTTTACTTCTAAATAAATTGCAAACATTTACAACATAACTTTTGTTTTTTTCAAGATTATTGTAATATTTTAGGTCGTAGAATTTGGAAATCTTTTGATAGGTTATTTTTTAACAGATCTTTTAAACAGACCAGCTTTTTAGTTTAAAATCTTCAGCTGAAGCCGGTAAGGTTACCGTGCCTCCAAGTGGCCAACTTTCAATAATTAAGCCATTTCTGTAAATTCTTATACAAAATTCAATTCTTTCTTGAGTTTTTTCTATTATTAGCTTATTTAGTGGTATTGCAAGCTCGATTATATTTTTTGCTGAAATTTCAGTTAATTTTTCATTTTTCTGTTCTTTTATGAGAGTAATTAGCCCAAAATTTTCTACATTTCCCCCACTTTTTAATTCAAAAAATGCTTTTGTAAAACTTGGTGATTTAAAATCTATTTCAAAGGAAACATTTTCATTTTCTTTTGCGCTGAGTTTGTACTTAGTGTCAATTCTAATGTAAAGTTTTTCAAGATCAAAGCCATAGTAAAATGATCTAATTAAGGTTTCAACCTGATGCATTGAGCCGCCAGTATGGCCAACTTCGTAGTATCCAGCCGCCAACCACTCAAAGTAGTTTGTAACGATACCATCAATTTTAGGTGTTATTAGATCAACGGGTTCAAGTGTTGGTTTTCTGCTTTGAGCATCTTTTATGGGTTTATGCAAGTAATCGGGTACGATTTGCCCAAGTTTTATATATACATCTATCAGATGCTCCCTAAATAAACGGTCAAATATTTCATCATTTTCTGAAGTGTGTTCATCGCCAAACCACCAGTTCCAATCTGAGCCTTCTGCGGCATAAATGCTGCGCATAGCAGATTTATATTTTTCAGTGCTTGTAATTTGCGGGTTTGATTGTGCAACTTTTCCAAGACATTTTCTTGCATCATATAGATACTGCCATGCTGTGTTATCTTCGTTGTGGCCTATCCAAACACCAAAGTTGCCCCTTATCCATGAGCCGGCAAAAAGCTTTGGAAGAGTATCTTTATTTTTCTTGTTTTGCAGGTATTTGCCAATTGTGACTGTTTCAACTTCTGGGTCTGTGCTGAGGGCAGAATAAAGTTTTCGTAAAAAGTCCCAGCCATCGTTTGCGTAATGTTCCCAACAATTTTCTCCGTCTAATATTACGGCAACAAACGGTTCTTCATTATCTGGAGTTGAGTTTTTTATTGAGTGTAGTTTTGCAATAAAGTCGTTTACTGCGCTTTCCGCATTCCATTTTGAGTATACAAAACCAATTGCGTCTGAAAGCGAGCGATCTCTAAAAATTATGTCAACTTCAGAGTTGACAATTTTTACTTTGTATGGCTTGTATAATAATTTATTTTTTTCTGTGTGTTGTTGGCTGAGTGTTTTATAAAGTATTTCTTCGTCGGTAGCTATCCAATGTACGCCAGAGTTTGCAAACAAAGGAACCACTTCTTCACTAACTGATCCTTCGGCAGGCCACATACCAAGTGGTTTTTTGCCAAAGTATTTTTCATAAATATCTATTGCAAGTGTAATTTGGCTTTGTGCGTCATCTTTTTGACTAAAGCGTTTGACAGGAAGGGTAATATCCGGTGTTGCTATGCGTGCGCTGTTTGTGTCGCATAATAAAGGCAATATCGGGTGAAAATATGGAGTTGTTGAAACCTCTATTTGCCCCCTATCTTGTACTTCCTTATATTTGCCGATAATTTTCGCGCAAATTTCGTTTTGCTTTTTTACAAGCGCGTTTTTTTCTTCTTCGGTAAAATCTCTCCCTTTTTTGTAAAGTATTTTTATTAGTTCATCGTTATTTTTCCAGTATGGATCCATCCATGATAGGTTAAACCAAACCTGCAGGTCTCTAAATTCGGCAGATGAAAAATATGCCTGAACTCTTTTTAGTGTTTCTTTTGAGGTGTTTTTCCCGCGTTTTTCAAGCAGCTCTTTATAACGTTTATTTGGCAAAACCATTGTTTTCCAGTTTGCCATAAAAAAATTATACAGAAGAAATACCTTATCGTCTTTGCTTAGCTCTGTGGCTGGTTTTAATGTTATATCAGTAAATAGGTCTTTTGCTGTTCCAGAAGCATATTCTTCTATTTGTTCAATTAAAGACGGTACAAGGTTAAATGTGGCTTTTATTTTTGGGAATTCGTCTAAAATTGCCACAGTGTCAAAGTAATCTTTTGTAGCGTGCAATTTTACCCATGGAAGTTCGTAAATACCTGTGCTAGGATTTTTGTATAAAGGTTGATGGTGATGCCACAAAAAAGCGAGCTTGATTTTTTTCATTAAAATACGGTTAAAATTTTGCAATTACTTCTAGTTGGTAGCGGTTTGCAGGCGCAGATAGCGGCCAAAGTGCTTCAAACACTGGTGGCGTATATCTGGCATATGAGAGAGCAAACTGGCAATATTTCGAATACTCATAGCGCATGCTTAAATCCATTTCAACGCCTAATGTGTAGTTAGCATTAAATAAGCGTTCAAAGCCAGAGGCCTCTGGAGCACCTTTTGGACCCTGTGATGCAGAGTATAAATAGTAATAAACACCAAAGGTTAAAGCATAGACTGGTGAAAAATCAGTTCCTAAACTTAAGGTGTTTATACCGGAAAATGATGCAGGTATTGTGTAAAAACCATCAAAAGCAGTTGCCCCAAAAAGTTGACCATAACCCTTTCTTTCAAGACCGTCATAGCGTGCTGTAAAATCTGGTGTAAAGGCTTTATCTGTGCTTGAAAGTGAGTTTGTATCATCGTTCCCTGTGGCATAAGAAAAAAGTGCTTTTGCGCTAACTTTGCCAAGTTTTGTTTTCTCTCCAATAAGTTCTCCTCTGATAACATAGCCAAGTGCGTCTAGGTCTGTTTTTGTGCCATCAACTTTTGTTATGTAGCCACTTTGTTTTGCAAGTTCAAACTGATAGTTTGATAGTTTTTCTTTTTTCCCTATACGAAAATCTATAAAATTTTTAATAATCTCGGTTGTTGATGTTGCAAGCAACCCTCGTTTATAATTGCTCCCGGAAAAATCGCGTTCTTCAAAGTAACCTAACTCCCAAAGATGTTCTTTCCATAAAGTGTTAATGTTTAAGCCCAAAAGGTCGCAATCACTATCAGGTTTTAAATTATCGCTAACTTTTGCAGTAAAAAGTGTTCCATCCCACTTTAGCGGTGTTGAAAAATGCCCATCGACTCTAAGGGCGGTAAAGCCTTGTTCGTCATCAGAAATTATTAGTCCATCGCCAAAAACAAGGTGTTGCTTGCCGATTGTTAGGTCTAATGGCAGTTCATTAAAACTTTTAATTTTTAGGTAAGCTGTTTCTACATATGGTGTAAAATCGGTTTTTTGGTATGGTACTGCAAAAACAGTTTTTGTGCCGCCACCGGCAACGCCAATTGCGCAAAACTCAGAACCAATTTCTACATTGCCGGGAAGGGTTGCACCGACTAAAATTTTTAGGCGAGAGCTGTAATAACTTAATGGCACCGAAGAGGCAGTTTGATCAAAATGTGTTTCAGAGTAACTAACACCGCGCAGGCGATACTCAGTGTCAATATTTAGTGTTGTGGCGACGGCGAGTTTTGCACAAAATAAAAAAACAATGATGAAAAAAAGTGATATTGAAAAAATATTTATTTTTTTCATTGCTTTTGCTCCACAACTTTTTGACCAGGAACTGTGCCGCTAATTGTTACAAGGCGTTGTTGCGCTTTTGCAGACCAATTTGTTGCCGGAAATTGCATGGTTATTTTTTCATAAGTTGTTTTTGCTTCTTTGGGCATATCCTCAATTTCATAAAGCATAGCAAGGTCTTGCAGCATTGAAGGTACAAGGTAACTGTTTGGGAATTTTTTTAAGAAATCATTGTAATTATATATAGCTTCTTTATATTTGCCGGCATTTTCCTGCACTTTAGTAAGCAATGGAAAAGCAAATTGTTCAAGTTCTTTTGGTTTTGGTGAAACCAAAAGTTTTATAAGAATATCTTCTGCATCTTTATAATTTCCGGTATCTGATAGATGTTGAGCTTTTGCAATGCTTGCCCTAAAACTTGCGGCTGTGTTTGCATAAGAAGTAATTATCTCATCTAGAATTTTAACCCCATCTTCTGGTTTATCGCCATAAAGCATGCTTTGAGCAACACTAAGGCGTTCTTCTGAGCGTAATGTTAGAGTCGTGTTTCTGTAGTAAAAGGCAATTATAAGTAAAATTGAGCCTATAACTATACCGCAGATTAAATAAAAAGTTGAAAGATTCTTTTTTATCCAAACTGCGGACTTTAATGCTAAGGCAGTTATGTCTTTGTGATTGTTTTGCGACGAATTCATTTTTTGTCTCCTATAAGAGATTTGGCATTTTCTTGCATTTCTCTATATGTGTTTTGGTTAAGGCCGCTTGCATTAAGAGTGTTTATGATGGTTTCCTTTGTAAGTAGATCGGTAAAGTGGTGTGTGTCTGAATTTAGCACAAGTTTCGCGCCAGCTTTTATTGCTGTATTTGCAACATGGGCATTTGTTGTGTTATGTCCGTTACGAGTTGTAATTTCTAGACAAACACCAAGTTTAGCGGCAAGGGATGCCTCTTCTTCAGATATATATCCAGGATGAGCAATTATATCTGCTTTGGCAATGATACCCGATAGATTTGTACCTTCTGGTACTATTTCTACTGGTGTTTGCCCATGTATAACAACAATTTTTGCCCCTAGTTTACGGCAAAGCGCTACGGCATTTTTTATTTTTTCAGGTGGTACATATGTTATTTCTATACCCGTAATAACTTCTATATTGTAATACTTTGAAAGATCTGATGAGGCCTTTTTCATTCTGGGAATTATAAGGTCAAAGTTTGTAAAGTCGCCATGATCTGTTAAGGCAATACCACTATAACCCGCAAGCTTTGCTCGGTAAACAAGCTCAGAAGGAGTAAGTGTGCCATCAGAAAAAAATGTATGTGTGTGTAAATCAATCATAAATTTTAACCTTGCATTTTGCGATAGATTTTAAACGCCCTCGGGCGGACTTGAACCACCAACCTTCTCCTTAGGACGGAGCGACTCTATCCAGTTGAGTTACGAGGGCAAAAGCATAAGTTTATAAACTATGCGACTTTACTAATTAGTATTTAATGAGCGAAACTACTTTGTTACCTTTAAGCTTTTCTCTGCCATTTAAAAATGTTAATTCAATTAAAAAGCCAATGCCAACAATTTTTGCTTTTAACTTTTCTACAAGTTCTATAGTTGCAGATACCGTGCCACCTGTGGCAAGCAAATCATCAATTATAACTACTCGGTCGCCTGGTTCTAAAGCGTCTGTGTGCATTTCAAGTGTAGCTTTCCCATATTCAAGGCAGTAAGATGCCGCTATTGTTTTGTATGGAAGTTTGCCTTTTTTTCTTATAAGAACAATGCCAGTTTTTAGTTTGTAAGCAAGTGGTGCGCCAAAAATAAAGCCACGCGATTCAATAACAACTACTTTGTCAATTTTTAATTTTTTAAATGCCTGCTCAAATTTATAAACAGCATTTGCAAAAAGAACAGGGTCAGCCAAAAGCCGGGTAATATCTTTAAATATTATACCTTTTTTGGGGAAGTTAGGAATATCTCTTATTGAATTTTTAAGTTTAAGATTTGTCCTATCCATATTATTTACCTTCTCCTTTTAAAAATTTTGACGCATAATTGTTCCCCTAAGGCGTTCAAGAGCTCTTTTTTCAATTTGACGCACTCGTTCCCTTGAAAGTTCAAGCGCTATTCCTGCGTTTTGTAGCGTTTGCGGTTCATTACCGTCTAAGCCAAAACGCAAAACTATAACAGATTTTTCTCGCGCAGGAATTGTTTTTAGCGCTCTTACCAAATCGGATTGTTGTTTTAAAAAATCCGAAAATATTTCAGGTGATGTAACTATATTATTATCGGATATAAAATCTTTTATTGAAAGCGCGCGTTCATCATTAAATGTTGCGTCAAGCGAAGCTGTGCCCTTGTGAAACTTTTCTTGCTTCAACTAACTTTATTAATTTTTTAAGCGGCATATTTAATTTTTCAGAGAGTTCGGTAAGGGTAGGTTCCCTACCAAGTTTTTCTTTGAGTGGTGCGTGGTTTTTGAAAAGTTTGTTTAAAGCGCTCCAAATATGCGGCGGTATTCTTATAGTTTTATTTTTTTCTTCAATAGAACGGCGAATGGATTGCACAATCCAATAAGTTGCATATGTTGAAAAACTGACACTTTTTTTTGGGTCAAACTTTTCAATTGCACGCAAAAGCCCCATATTGCCTTCTTCAATTAAATCTAACAAGTCCATACCAGAACGCAGGTATTTTTTAGCAATTGATACTACAAGACGCAAATTTGTTTCTGCAATTTTTTCGCGAGCCTTTTTATTGCCTTTTACGGCTTTTTCCCACAGGGCATAAAGTGTTTTTTTAGGAATATTTTCGGACAGTTTTTTTATTTCGTTAAAATATATTTTAATAGGGTCAAAGCGTTCCATTTTTAGGGCTCAATCTCAAAGTATGCAAACGAATATTTATTTATTAAAATTTTATTTATTGATATATTTTCTACTTTTGCTATACCATTACCTTTTTTAAATTTCTCACAAAAAATATCAAGTATTTCTTTTGTACCTTCGGCTATAATTTTAAGTGACCCGTCTGGTTGGTTATTAACCCAGCCAACTAATCCATGAGTGTCTGCAAGGTTTTTAACAAAATAGCGCATACCAACGCCTTGCACAACACCAAAAACAATAAACTCGTATCTGTATATTTTATCCATTAAAACCAGTAACGGTAATACCAAACATAAAATTGTCAAGTAAAATATTTTTTGGCTTTGTAATATCAATCATAAAAAAATCAAGCTTCATCTCAGGGGCAGCTAAAAAACGCCAGCCAAAACTATAGTTGTCATTTATTGGGTTGTAGTCAAAAATAAATTGTTCCATCGATTGGCTTAAAGTAACACTCCAAAAGCACTCAAGTTTATTTTCCCAAAGCATACCACCTTCAACATTTAAATCAAAAAAATCAGGTAAATATTTGCCAAATATTGCATAAAATGTTCCACGCCTTTGCGCAAGCGTTATGCTTAAAGGGTACAGATTTTCTTTAATTGCCCTGTATTTTGATTGAATGGAGAATTCATTAGTTTTTCGTGTAAGGTTTTCTGAATCAAGAGAAGATAGTGGTGTTACTTTGCGCAAATCAAAACTTACCCCAGCTTCAAAATCTTTTAAAAAACCGTAGTCAATTCCGGGTGCAAAGCGGTGTAAGCCAAAACTCCATTCATTTTTATCCAATGTATAAACAGATGGTGTTTGTATATTGCCCGAATGCCCTGTTAAATTTTGCGCGGTGTTAAAGTACTGATAGTTTTCATGCGCACTTGCCAAAGAACTTAAAAACAGCAGCAAAACAGAAAAAACAATTATTTTTATCATTGTATATGAATCGGGGCGACTGGATTTGAACCAGCGACCTCACGGTCCCGAACCGTGCGTTCTAGCCAGCTGAACTACGCCCCGCCGTCGTAAAACTTAGTGTATTCTAACAAATTGAATGTTTTAAAAGCAATTTTAAAGATATTTAAGAAAAGTGTTTTTTTCGTCAACAATCACATTTTTTGCCTGTGGCGTATTATCTGCAAGCTCAAAGCCCATAATTATTATTTTTTCCCCTGTTTTAATAAGGTGTGCCGCGGCACCATTCATACAAATTACACCAGAATTGCGTAGGCCTGTCATAACATAGGTTTCTAGCCTTGCACCAGATGTAATGCTTGAAACAAGCACTTTTTCACCTTTCAAAAGCCCCGCTTTTTCAATTAACTCTTCATCTATTGTAATACTGCCTGTATAGTTAATGTTAGCTTCTGTGACTGTTGCTCTGTGAATTTTTGACCTTAAAAACCATCTCATAGTTTCCCTCGAGTTTTATTTTACAGCAATAGAATCGGGGCGGCCGGACTTGAACCGGCGACCTCTCCCACCCCAAGGGAGTGCGCTAGCCAACTACGCTACGCCCCGATATTTAACCGTTTTATACTGGGGTAATAAATTTATTACTGCTTTAAAATTTTTACTATTGCTTCAATATCTGACCGTATTTCTCTGATTGCTTGTGGGTTAATAAATGTCCCAATGCCAAGGTTTAGCTGGTTTTCATTTGTGTTATCTTTTTTACGCCTGTCAACGGCAAGTGTTTTTCTTGCTCCAGCAATAGTGAACTTTTTAGTGTATAAGAGTTCTTTTATACTAAATAGCAATTCAATATCTTTTTTTGTGTACTTTCTTTGACCAGAGGTTCTCCTTTGAGGGTGAAGTGTTTTAAACTCACTTTCCCAATAACGCAATACATAGGGCTTTATTTGCAGTAATTGGCTAACCTCACCTATGGAAAAAAATTCTTTTTCAGGAAGTGCTGGTATTTCACTCATAGTTGTAATCCTTAAAGTAAGACTTGAACATTAAACCAAAAAAATAAATACAAATCAAAAAATTTATGATTTTTAATAATATCATGTTACAAAAAGCAATTGAGCAAAACTATTTAAAAAAATCTTTTGCAATTTTAAAACGAATCTTTTTACGTGGAGTTATTTGCAACCTTTGGCCTGTTTTTGGGTTTCTGCCACCTTTTGGTTTTGTTGTAAAAGCTCTGAAACTGCCAAAACCGGATATTACAACTTTTTCGTCGTTTGTAATGGCTTTTTTCATATTGGAGAAGATATTTTCAAGCGCGTCTTTTGCCTCTTTTTTTGTGCTTAACACTTTTTGCAAGTTGTCGATTAAATTTAGTTTGTTCATTCTTTACTCCATATGGTTTAAATATTTAGCTAATTACATCATCAGAAATTTTTGTAAATTAGTTCCTCAGGTTTTGCCTGCCGAAGCATTAGTTCTTGTAAAGCATCTTTTGGGGGCTTGTTGTTATAGAGCACTGAGTAAATTTGTTTTGTTATTGGTAAATCGAGGCCGAACTTTTCTGCAAGATCAAATGCGCTTTTTGTGGTTTTTACCCCTTCTGCAACCATAAGTACACCTTTTTCCGCAGCAGAGAGTGTTTGCCCCCTCCCAAGTTTTTCACCCAAAGCGCGGTTTCTGGAGTACTTAGAAAAACATGTAACCATTAAATCACCAAGCCCAGCAAGGCCTAAATATGTTGAAGTATCTCCACCCATCTTAACACCAAGTTTGATCATTTCACGCAAGGCACGGGTAATTAGTGCTGCTTTTGTATTATCGCCTAAAGCAAGCCCGTCGCACATGCCGGCAGCTATTGCGTAAATGTTTTTTAGAGCGCCTGCGGTTTGCACACCAGTTATGTCGCTCTGTGTATAAATTCTAAAGAAATCTGTCATAAACAGCTTTTGTACTTTTATAGCTGCAAGGATATCTTTGCTTGCGCTAACGGCTGCTGTCGGAATTTTTATAGATACTTCTTCGGCATGTGTTGGACCTGAAATGGCAACAATTTGTTCGTTATTTTTTTCCCCAAGTTCATCTAAAATTATTTCTGTCATTAAGCTTAAAGTTGAATTTTCTATTCCTTTTACTGCAGATATAAGTGTTATGTTAGTAAGGTTTGCATTTGAGCGCTTAAGGGTTTTGGCAACACTTCTGAGTGTGTGAGATGGCACAACAAATAACAAGAAGTCGGCAGAGTTTGCCGCAGTAAAAATATCGCTTGTGACAAAAATTTCTTTTGATAGTGTTGCTTGCGGGAAAAAGGAAAGTTTTCTGCTTTGAGATAATTTTGACGCGTTTATAGGATCAAACTCCCAAAGCGTAACATTGTTGCCTTTTTGTGCTAGAAGGTTGGCAAGGGTTATTCCCCAAGATCCTGCCCCAAGTACACCCACAGTAGTCATAGTTTTTCCTTTTTAAATATTTTAAGCTTATTTTCTTTGCCGGCAAGTAGCCGCTTTATGTTTGGAATGTGTTTTATTAGAACCGTAATAGAAATTAGCAATGAAAAAATAAAAATTAATTTGCTACTTTTTGTTATTAGTACAAATATCGGCAGGCAAAAAGCTGCAAAAATTGAAGCAAGCGATATATAGCCAAATATAGTAAATACCGCAATGAAAACGCCAAGCGTAAAGAGCACTGATAGCGGTATTAGTGCTAAAAAAACACCGGCGGCAGTTGCTACACCTTTGCCACCTTTAAAACCTAAAAAGACCGTCCACATGTGTCCTATTATCGCACATAAGCCAGCAATC
>Ga0247841_10010952_pt1 | contig 12197 bp, 13 predicted proteins | sample LaCruzMarch2015__2_FD_192410 | JGI IMG/M metagenome (GOLD analysis project Ga0247841, IMG submission 192410) | Freshwater microbial communities from meromictic Lake La Cruz, Castile-La Mancha, Spain - LaCruzMarch2015_18m | ecosystem: Environmental > Aquatic > Freshwater > Lake | place: Spain... | reverse complement strand
GAATCGTTTTCTTTTTGCCCTATTTGGCGTTTCCTATTTTCGTTTAAATTGCTTTTTATTTTTTCTGCAACAGAGTCGGCCGAATATCCTGCTTTTAATTTTGCCATTGCCTGTTTGGCTCCGTTACGCTCGCCGGTTATAGATTGAAAAATGCCAGCATCTATGCCCACCATAGAATCGTCCTGCTTAGAGCCTACCGAATTTAAAATGCCGACTATAACAAATTTTCTGCCCTTTATCACAACCTCTGTGCCAGCTTTCATGCCCGGAAAAGTTTCCGAAGCCACAATAGAGCCGACAACAATTTCATTTTTTTGCGGAACTGGCCATCTCCCTTGGTTAATAGACCAGCCCATATCGTTAGCAAAAACATCCAGACCGTTTCTCCAATCTGTTCCATATAATAAAACCGTTTTTTTCTGGTTATTGTAACGAGCCACGACAGAAGTGTAATCAATAGATACGACTTTAGCAACGCCAGGGGTGCTCTTCACTATTTTGAGGTCTTCTTCGGTAAGTTTTTGTCCACTAATAAAGCTGGCTACATTAGTTACGTCGCCGGGCATAATAATAATTAAATCTTTTCCAATCATATTCAACTGTTGCAAAACAGCATCTTTTAAGCCTTGCGAAAGGGAAATTAAAGAAACAATCAAAAACACGCCAATAACAATGCCTATTGTTGTAAGCCACGACCTTATCCGGCGCGTGGAGATAGTTTTTACCGCTATCTTAAAGTACTCTTTTAAATTATTAATATCAATTTTAAACATGATCTTGGGACCACAATACATCTTTATCTTGAAAATGATTAGAGACAATTTGTCCATCCTGTATATGAATAACGTTTTGGCTGTACTGCGCAATATTGGGGTCGTGGGTTACAACAACAATTGTTTTTTTTTGCTCTTTATGAAGCTTTGTCAAAATTTCCATGACTGTTTTTCCTGTTGTAGAATCTAGGTTTCCTGTCGGTTCGTCGGCAATCAAAATTTCCGGGTCGTTGACCAAAGACCTGGCGATGGCAATTCTCTGTTGCTCTCCGCCAGACATTTCTGACGGCCTGTGGTTCATTCTTTTCCCTAAATTTACCGATTCTAAAAGCTGTTTTGCTTTTTCCTTTCTTTTTTCTTCAGGAACTCCCTGAAAAATCATCGGCAACATTACGTTTTCTAAAGCGGTCAAATTTTGCAATAAATTAAACTGCTGAAAAATAAACCCTATTTTCTTGCCACGCACTCCGGCTAATCTATCGTCAGAAAAACCAGACGTTTCTTGCCCCTGTAAATAGATTTTTCCATTAGAAGGAGTGTCCAAAAGCCCCAGCAGATACATCAAGGTTGACTTTCCTGAACCGGAAGGGCCCATTATTGTTGAGAAGGATCCCGGATTAATTTCCAAATTAACGCCTTTTAAAACCGAGAGATCAATTTCTCCTAATTTATACGTTTTCCAGACATTTTCAAGTTTTATTAAGGCCTCTGCCATAATTATTTCTTACCGATAATTATTTGGTCGCCTGCAGACAAGCCCGACAACACTTCAAAATAATCGTTGCCTTCAAGACCCGTGGTAATTGTCTCGTCTGTAATTTTTCCATTTTTAAAAACCTGAACGCTTTGAACCCCGTCAATTTGCAAAACAGCATTTTTGGGAATCCTTAAAACATTATCTTTTTTATTTGTTTCAATTGTAATGTCTGCCGTCATGCCGGACCTAATTCCATCTGGCTGGCTTGGAAACTCAATTGTAACCTTATAATAGACAACATTGTCAACTATTGTTTCGGCCGGATCAATTGATAAAACTTTTCCTTCAAGAGTCTGCTTCGGAAAAGAGACCAAATCAATTTTTACGCTGTTTCCGACTTTTACGTTTACGATATCCTGTTCATAGATATCTACCTTTATTTGGAAAGGCTCTGCGGAAAGCAAATTAATTGCAGATTGAGATGGAGAAACTACCTGGCCATTTTTAACATTCACTTCCGTGATCATTCCATCAATGGGACTAAATAAATAATTATCTCTTAGCTGACTTTGCAGGCCGTCGACGTTAGCCTGCGCCTGCCTTACCTGCGCCGTATAGATGCCCACATCTTCTTGCCTGGCGCTGGCGGCTTTTAGAGACAGATTGTCTTGCGCTTCCTGCAAGGCAACCTTTAAGGAAGCTATGCTCTGCTTTAAATCGTTCGCGCTGGTTGAGGCAGTATTTATGTAGCCTTTCTGCGTGTCTAAAGAAGTTTTATCAGCAGAAGGAACAGCGGAATAGTAAATGCCTATATCAGATTGGTCGCGAATAATTTTTAAATTATTATAAACATTATTTAAAACAACAAGCATACGAGACAACGCAGAATCAATGTCTGGCTCTGATAAATTTTTTCCGGTTGGACCTAAATAGTTTTCAATATCTTTAAGATTACTATTTATGTCATTCCTTGCGTTGGCTACCGGAATCCCCTGCTGGTCCAGAGCGCTAAAATAATTATTTTGAATAGAAACAACAACATTGTAGGCATTATATATTTTTACGTGCGCGTCGTTCAAAGTATTGCGCGCTCCATCGTAGGCATTGCTTAAGTCCTGTCTCGCGGAAGTCACTGCGTCCTCATAAATTTTGAGGTCTTCTGCGGTCAAACCATTAACCAATTTATCATATTGGCTAACTGCAGAATTTAGGGCAGCCTTAGCAGACTGTAATTGAGCCGAGGTTTGGCTTAAATCTAACTCGGCTAAAACATCTCCTTTTTTAACGCTGTCTCCAACTGCAACACCAACTCTGGCAATTTTCCCAATTGGCTTAAAGCTCAAACTAATATCTTCGGCAGCTTTCACACTTCCAGCTTCGGAAACTTGCTGTAAAACCTGGCCCTTCTGAATTTTTTCTATAACTAAACCATCTGTCGGACTCTTAAAAGCCGCTTTTACAACATAATACCCGACAATTATTAAAATAATAGCTATTACAACTAACCAGGTTTTAGAAACTTTGAACATATATTTTCTGATGCTTAATATAAATTTATATACTAAATGGTTTTGCTCCTTTTAGCCATTTGCCAAACTGGCAGTCAGAGCTGTGCGGAGGCGGAGTTGGACTTTGCAAACATTTTACCGCGTCTTTAAAAATTTCATAAATATCTGATGGGTTTGTTTCTATTTCCACCACTTCTTTTCTAAATGGCAGGCGGTCAATGAATCCCCTGCTTTTATCAACTATATAGAAGGCCAAATAACCTTTGCGCGGAGTTTTATACCCGTTTTTCTCCATTAAGAATGTATACGTATCTAACTGCAATTGGAATCTGTCGTAAACATTGGCAGCTGTGCTTCCGGTTGATTTATAATCTAGCGGGGCTATCATTCCATTGTCAAACTCCAAAACATCATCAAGGGCGCCGAACAATGTTGCCTGCAAATCTGGGTCAAAATATCTTATGCCGGCAAAATTATTTCTCCACTGATTCAATAATTTTTGATTAGGAAAAAGATGAGCTTTTATATTATTTCCCTTTTCCTTAAACAGCGGGTGCGGTAAATTTTTGGCTCTGTATGTGTCAAACTCTTCTTTTAGCAGTCCATCTACCGCCGAATTTAAAGCATAAGGATATGGCGGAGGCCTTTTTATTCCCAAGTTTTTATCTAGCCAAAAACAATGCGGACATTCCAAAAATAGATTCAAAGAATTAGGTGATAACTGAATTGGTTTACCGTTTGCCATTATAGTATCTTATCACAGTAGCTCACAACTTTCAATTTCCAAAAAAAAGCCCCGACAGTTTGTGCTACGGGACCTAAAGTCCTATTTTTCGGCTATTTTCTACGGTTAGGTCCTATTGTGGGCTATCGTCCTTCTTCTCATTATATCCGCTCTGTATGCTCTCAATTCATCGTCGTTCATTACCACCATAGCTTCGGTATCCAGATTCAAAGACGGATGAAACTCATCTTTTCTCACGAAAAGCCGATACCAAGCAAGTTTTATCCGCTTATTCCAGATTTTTCTTCTGATGTTTCTCAAACCATTAACTAAACCGTAACGAAAATACAAATACCGATAGTGCCAAAATTTTTTCCATTTGGTCATAATAATCCTTTGTTTCATTTTTTCAATGAACGAACGGATTTCGATGCTTCCACACGAAAACATCTAGTGCTTTGAGATTATGAAATTATACAAATTTTGTCAAATTATTTTTGTCTTTATGACAGTTCTATGGATAGTTCTATGGTTCTAGGTGTCGCACAATAAAAGACCTCATGCACCTGTGCATAGGTACACGGGTACAAAATACTACATAGTAATACTATGACGCGACTAGCCACCTCCATTTGCCAAACTGGTCTTTTCGGAATTCGTAATTTTTGTAATTATATTTTTGTAACAATTTTTCTATATCTTTTTTTTGCATAGAATCAAACTCCATAAAAATTTGCCCTTCTTCATTCAAATGCTTTCTAGCGCCTCGCAAAAATTTCCTAATATAAAAAAGCCCATCACGGCCACCAAACAGGGCTGCTTTTGGCTCAAATTTTAAAACTGATTCTTGAATTTTATTTCTTCTCGCTCGGGGAATGTACGGCGGATTGGCAAAAATACAATTATATTGGCCGTTTACATTTTTAAAAACATCTGACCGAATTATTTTGTATCTGCCCGATTTTATTTTATTTATTCTGCAATTTATTTTAATTTGCTCTAAACACTCTTTGCTATTATCTGCAAAATCTACCTTGGCGTTTTTAATGCTTTTTAAAACAGCTAACCCAATGCACCCCGACCCGGCGAACAGGTCCAAAACTTTTATTGGGTGGGCTTGGAAATTACGCGATAGCGTAGTTTTTAAACCCATCTCTTTGATAGCTTCACCTACCCAAAATTCTGTTTCCGGCCTGGGAATCAAGGGTTTTTTAGATAAATCAATTTTGCAAAACCCGCCGGCAGGCAACCCAAACTCAGTAAATCCAATTACATAATCTGCAGGCTCGCCTGCTTTTATTCGCTTAACATCAATATAAAATTTTGGCGTTGGTTTGCCGTTGTATTTCTCTTTCAACAGCCACCTAATTTCTTTTTCCATACTTATTCTTTTTACCTTAAAATATACAAATAAACAATAAAAAAGGCCCAACTAAGTTGGACCGCATTAGCTTTAATAGCCTATGCCTAAGGCGCCAAAACCATCTCGAGAAGCGCCATGTTAGTTAGAAGCACGCTGTCAACCTCACTGGTAAGGTAAACAGCGCGCGGGTCATGGTCAACACAAGGAGCAATCTCGGGCCCGCGTGGCAACGGATGCATAACAATTGCGCTCGGCTTCATTAGGCCAATAATCTCCTGGTCAACAATGAAATGGCCCAAATCATGATTCTGCATGTCGAATGCAGCACCACAATCTATCTGAGCCTGTGTTTGATATATTACGTCAACGTGTGGCGCCATTACGCGCAGATCCTCTGACTCAAAAAACTTAACGCCGTGCCGTTTTAGATAGTCCTTTACGTCATCCTTCATTCTTAGCGGTTTAGGCGCAACCAAGTCAATGTGTTCGGTTTTGAATTTGCCGAGAAGATAGCACAACGAACGCGCGGTTCTGCCGTTCATCATGTCGCCCACCATGGCAATTCTCAGCCCGTCTATTTTGCCGAAGCGCTTATAAATGGTTCTTATGCTTGCCAGCGCCTGAGTCGGGTGCTGACCGGGTTCACGATCGCCGGCATTAATAATTGGTACTTTAGAAACCTTGGCGGCGAACTCAGAGCCTATCTCGCGGTCGAATCGCAAAAATATCACATCGGGACGATAGCGATTCAAAACCGCGATCGTGTCTTGGAGGTCCCGGATATCCTGCTCAGCTACATCCTCGCGGGTTAATGGCTTAGCAGAAAAAAACCTCCTACCAGTGTAGACCGAAGAAAATTGCCTGGCATTCTCGCTTTGGAATACAACTTCCCCGCCAAGATTACGCAGGGCTATCGCCAAGCCCGCCTGTGTGCGAAGGCTTGGGGTATAAAAAATAGATACAGCCCGTTTGTCTACCAATGAGTCACATCCACCAAACCTCATCACCTCACCCATTCGGTCAACGTGAGGAAAAAATTCTTCCTCAAGCCATCTCCGGCTAAATTGCTGAGCGCAAATAACATGCGGCCATCCATCGAAGTTTATACTCATAATCTGCTGCCTTTTGTTAACAGTTAAACTGAAAAACGAAAGTTGGAAAAGGACACATTTTTTCTAATTCTACTCTTGTAAAAACTTGTGTCAAGTTTTTTTGCTCCTAGGTGTCGCATAATAAACTCTGCTCCAAGCAATGACGTCCTCCCCGCACTCCGCTTCGGCTGCGTGCGGGGTTTCCTTTTAATCTCATTCGAATTCACCAGTTAAATCAATTCCACGGTCAAAGGCGTTTTGTCTTTCGATGTATTTTCTGATGTTAGACTCATTGAGTCCAACCGTAGATACAAAGTATCCAGTGCTCCAGATGCCGTTCTCGTCGTAAATTTCTGAAATGAATTTGAACTTTTTCTTGAGCACGAACGCAGATTCTGCTTTCAATTTCTGCACCACCTCAGAGATGGAGTACTTCGGAGGGACTTCAATCAGAATATGGACATGGTCATTTCCAGTATTGATTTTAACAAAATACCAATCAGGATGTTTTTTCTGTGTTTTGTATAGGGCTTTCACCAATTCTGCACGGACATACTCTTTCAGAAATTTACGGCGATAACGTGTGCCCCAAACAATATGATATTCTGTTTGATACACAGTGTGATTTAACTGTCGAATTCTCATGATAACAGTTTAGCACGCTTCGGCGTGCTAAACCATTCATCCCCGCCCTCCGGCGGACTTCGAGGCGTCTCAACGCCTACGGGCGGGGTTTCCTGTAAGGAACTAAAAATCCCCGGGCACCATTTTGGGTCCGGGGATTTTTGGCACAGTTTTATCAAAGTTTGCTTTTGATGCTATTCTTGGACTAAAACTGTTGCTACGTTTTGAGAACCGTCACAGTCAACTAGGAGAGTTTTTGATACCAGATAAACATCGGGAAGAACAAGAATCTTAAATCCCCATGGCTTTATAGTAAAAGTCGTACCGACTTTAACAGTACGAGCTTGCGGAGACCGGTTATCAATCATAATGCCGGTGTTGTCTTTATAGGTTACTGTATTTGGATGCGCCTGGCACGTTGCATCAAGTTGAATTCTTCTATCAGCATATTTTACTAAGGCGTTAGCATAAGAGATTGCTGCGGCCGCAACGCCGGTATCTTGGCTACTAATATCTTGGACTGACTCGGGCGCCGTTGTCGATGGATTACCCGTTGTTACTTGGTCCACTGTTTGTTCATTTGAAAAAACAAAGAAGAGAACGATTACAACAACAAGAGCAACTAATACCCAAATCCATATTTTATTTTTTTCCATAAATTTATTTTTAAATTACGTAATTATCTATTTTACGATTAACAGATTCGACCTTTGTATATTGATAACATTAACAAGTTAATTATACGCCTATAAGCGACACAATGATATAGAGAGATTGACTCCCAGTTAATAGTTTTGAACATATCCACGATGCGGAGCAAAATTATCGAGGATTATTCCCTCGGTTTTTGTTTTGTGATATACTTATTTAAATAATTAATCAATATATTTTATGAAAAAAGTAATTATTTTTTTACTAATAATCGCCGTATTGAGCGCAGGTATTTATTTTGCTGTTAATTATTTTGTAAAACCAAGAATAATTGAGACACAAATTGAGGGCACAAATTTCACATACTGTAGCGACCCCGATGGAAACGATATCTACACTAAAGGAAAATCTTCTTATTCATCGTCTGGAGAAAACAGTAGAACGGGGGCGACGGAAGATATCTGTGATTATTTCAACAAAAAAACCACAAATAGAGTAGGTTTAGTGAGAGAAGGCGTTTGCGACGGTCAAACCTTTAAAACGGTCTTAATGACCTGTGGCTGGGGACATGTTTGTAGAAATGCCACATGCGTTAAGGGTACTGAAGATATGGGTATTTGTTATGATTCTGATGGAGGCAAAGATATAACTAAAAAGGGAGATATTGTGGGCTATGGAGGACTTGGAGAAGATAGTTGTTGGGTTTCTGTAGATGGAACAGAAGCGAATGGAGGAGGATCAAATGAGTGCGAGGCAGAATTTATTAATAGCGGAAGGTGCTATGTTAATGAATATTATTGTGAGGGAGACTCAAAGAAAAATGAAGTAATTCCGTGTCCTAATGGCTGCAAAGAAGGGGCCTGTTTATAAATACTAATGCCACGATTTTTTTGTTTTCGTTTTACCAGTTTTAACGCAATATTATCGTTCTATAAAACGCATCAAGCAAAGACCCAATTATTAAATTCGTATCTATGGTATGGCTGACTGGCGGAGGAGGATTCTCGTTTAACGGCTGTTGCTCTTGTGGCACCTGTTGCTGTTGTTGACTGGCCCGGTCTTCTGCAGACCAGGAATTACACTCTGCCCCCTCGCACTGATGCATTATGGTTCCTTCGGGCGGAGCTCCGCATTCTTGGCGATGCGTTGAACAATAAGCCTCGCATTCCGCTTCCGACTGGCACCCGCCGGGCCCTGTTGACGCACCCTCGTTTTCAGGGGGAGTTTTTTGTTCCGGGCATTTGCTGGGGTCTAATTTACAACACTCTTCAGGACTTTTACAGGGGCCGTCTTTCCCCCCGCCCTTTGAGAAACAATCATCCATTCCTGCTTGTTTGTCTTTTAAATTCATCGACACTCCATTTTTTAGCTTTTGAATTGTATCGGCTCCTAAGAAATTTGTTAAACAATCAATAACTTCAGAAGGGGCAGTTTGAAGCGCGTTTTGCATTCCAGAAATATTTTTATTCTGTTCATCTGTCAAAAGCCCATTGTCTTTCTGAAAATTAAAACAAGTTTCCTCATTTCCGGGCTTACTGCAAAAGGCTTCGCATTCTTCTTTGCTCTTGCAACCCCCGGGACCCTTGCCTTTGGTTTTCTTAGCCATTTCTGCATCTTTGGCGTCCATCATACCTGCAGCAATTGAAAAATTAATACATTCTTCAATGTGCTCTTCCGATTGGCAATATGCGTCGCACTCTTCTTTCCCTTTGCATGGCGGAGGATTAACTCCCTTTTTTATGGCTTCAAGGGTTTTCTGGGCGCCCTCTTTTTCTTCTTGCGACATCATTCCTGCTTCTATGGCAAAATTCATGCAGACTTCCATATTTTCTGGTTTTGAACAGTAATCATCGCACTCTTCTTTCCCTTTACATGGCGGAGGTTTTACGCCTCTTTTTACAGCCTCAAGCATTTTTTGAGCGTCTTCAGCTTCTTTTCCGTTAATCATTCCCGACTTAACGGCAAAAGAAACACACTCTTCCATATGTTCGGGATTTTCACAATAAATGTCACATGCTTTTTTATTTCCACACGCAGGCGGTTTAATTCCGTTTTTCATTGCTGCTTGCACTTGCTTTGCATCTTTTAACTCCGATTCTGGCATTAAATTATTTTTTTCAGCAAAAGCAACGCATTCGTCAATCTTACTAATATCATTGCAATATTCCTCGCATTGTTCTTTGCTAATACATCCACCAGGACCATTCATTTTTCCATCCATAAATTTTTTTGCAACTTCGATTTCTGCGTCAGACATCAAATTTTGTTTTTTTGCAAAATCCATACAGGCATCTCCATTTAATGGGTCGTCGCAAAAAGCCTTGCAATCGGCTTGGTTTTTGCATCCGCCTAATTCTTGTACGGGATAATTTATGTTTACCGGCTGCTGAGCCAAAACTGATCCAGCGACAAGAAATAACCCCACAAAAATAAATATTATAAAAAATTCTATTTTCATAATTAGTCAAAAGGATTAGTTTTTATATTTTTTATCGGATTTGCCCTGTCGGCCGGATTAATATTGGGCTTATTTTCCAAAGGATTGGTTTCTATGGTTGGAATCAATCCTTTGGCCACATCATTTGTTACATTATTTAAATTGGGCAAATTTGAAAATGACTTTTTTTGTCCCGCCTGGAACAAAAAAACGCCAATCCCTATTGCAATAATTAAAACAACGACTGTAGCTGCAGCAACAATCAGAAAGAGTTTTTTTCTGTCTGTTGCCAGCCCGCTTGCTAAGTTTGGCATTTACTTAAAAAGATTAATATTATTTTTTTATTATACATCAAACAAAATACAAGTTGAAAAAAAGACCTGTGGATAACTTTTGTAGCTAAACTAATAAAAAGGCCGAGGGGAACCCCGGCTTTATTGTTTTATTTTTTCTTGCCCCGTTGCTACGGCACAAGCAGGCGGAAAAACTTCTGGCTTGAGCCAGTAGGCGCAACAACTTGCACGTTTTCGCTGACAATTGCTCGCGAATTGGTCACCTCTTGCCAAGCGCCGTCCACATTGGTGGCGCACTGAAGCGTTGCAGTGCCATACTGCGTCGGCCAAGAAATGACGAGCAGGATTTGTCCTTCGACATAAATCAACCCCTGGTCTTTCATTTTTTGCAGGGTTATGGGACCGATGCCACTAACGCGGATCAAGTCGTCAACCGTAGAAAACGGCCTGGCGTCAATTATTCTTTGACCTATCACCAACCCAATGCCCATTATTTCATCCAACTGTTGGAGCGAGGCGGTGTTGATTTCCACCATGCCCGTCATAGACCCGCTTATTGTAGTCCACTGAACCTGCAGTTTTGGACCGTCCGGTTGCCCTGGCAAGGCAAACGGCGTTAGGGTTGTAAACGCCCCTAATGTGAGAATACAGCACAGAAAGATTAGGGCCTTTCCGCGCCACGAATTTTCAACGTGCATATGCATACGATTTTCCTCCTATCTAAATTTTATACCTTATCCTAAAAAAAGCAAAGTCTTGTATTTTTTCTGGAAAGATGCTATTATGAAATTGTAAGTTTCTTATTGTTTTCTTTCTTAGGTTTCTTTTTAAGTAAGCCGAGAAGGTGCAGTAGAAGGTCGGCTTACTTTTATTAAAATAACTTTAAAAAAAATGGCAAAGAAATTATATGTTGGTGGGTTATCTTATAACACCACCGAAGCTACTTTGAAAGACACTTTCGCAGCAGTTGGAGCCGTTGAGACAGCTGTAATCATCATGGATAAGATGACCAACCGCTCAAAAGGTTTCGGCTTTGTGGAAATGGCAACCGAAGAGGATGCTAAGAAAGCTATTGAAACATTAAATGGCAAAGAGCTCGATGGAAGAACTCTTACAGTTAATGAAGCCAAGCCAATGGAACCAAGAGCTCCAAGAACAGGAGGTGGAGGTTTCGGCGGAGGCAACAGAGGAGGATTCGGCGGAGGTAACCGCTGGTAATCCTGCGAAGCTTAGGATTATCCTGAGCTTGCCGAAGGATATTCAATTATCCATCAAAACAAAAACTCGGGATTTATTTCCCGAGTTTTTGTTTATAAATTTTTATTTTTCAGTTATTTTCATCAAATAAAGTACTTCTTATAAAAGGTTTTAAGTCTGAAGCCACAAGGGTTCTTTGGATATCTGTTTTTGCCATAAGTGTTAAGGATGGCGTTGCAGACTTCTTTTCATCTTTACTATCGGTTATAGAAAAACCAACATATTCAACCTTTTTGTGCGTCCTATTTCTCACCCAATCTATCGCCGGAATAATATCAGCATCCGAACTGACAACTATGGCAACATCATATTTATTATCGATTGCGCCAACAATTAAATCTGTAGCAAGTTTTACATCTATGCCTTTTTCTCTTAATCTTTCGTATTGAATTTTCTCTATTCCCTTCTCAAGTATATTTTTATAATCCACAACTCTGTCGTCAATTTTTATTTCCTCTAGTCTTTTTCTCAACTTGCTCGTCCTTATTTCCCAATGACTATTTTTCAATCTTGTGAACAGGGTCGTTTGCTTCGACATAGCTTCTTTACTTCTTAAATCACCCACCTTTTCCATAACCGTGCCAATATAATATCTTTTGCCCATTTCAACTATTTTTCTGCCATTTGCCAAAAAAATAACGAATTTTTCAAAATCAAAATTAGACTCTGACGAACCCAATTTTCTCAAAGCTAAATGATAGAAATTCCCGCCATCAATAAATATATTTACTCGTTCAGTGCTCATGCCGTTATTATACCAATTAAAATAAAAACCTGCA
>Ga0247841_10010951_pt1 | contig 12197 bp, 6 predicted proteins | sample LaCruzMarch2015__2_FD_192410 | JGI IMG/M metagenome (GOLD analysis project Ga0247841, IMG submission 192410) | Freshwater microbial communities from meromictic Lake La Cruz, Castile-La Mancha, Spain - LaCruzMarch2015_18m | ecosystem: Environmental > Aquatic > Freshwater > Lake | place: Spain... | reverse complement strand
TGATCGAGGTCGCCGATGAGAATCTGCCGGGATTTGGACTCGGGGCGGAGCAGGAAGAGCTCGGGATAACGGTCGCCGGCCAGGGCCCGACAAGTGGCACAGTTGGCACAGGCGTCGCCGTCCGGAGTGCGGTCTTGGCAGGCGCAGCTTCTGGCCCAGCTTCGGGCGAAGCTTTCCAGGAAAGCTGAGTCGTCGCCGAGGAAGAGATAGGCATGTGCCCATTGTCGCCGCCGGCTGATCTCGAGGAGGCGTTTGCAGACCGCGGGGTTGCCGGCGGCGAAGTCATGCAAGCGCATGCAGCACCTCCGCCATGATCCGGCGGTGGACCTCCGGGACCGGCAGGTCGGCAGGGATGACCCGGAAACGGCCGGGGTTGGCTGCGGCCACGCGCAGGAAGCCCTGTCGGATGACCTCATGAAAGGCCGGGGACTCGGTTTCAAAACGGTCGGTCCGGTCCGGTATGCCATGGCGGCCGGCGGCGCGCTCGAGCCCGGCGCGGCTGTCAAGGTCGAGCAGGATGGTCAAATCCGGCCAGCGCCCGCGGGTGGCCAGGGCGTGGAGGCAGTCAATGGTGGCCAGGTCCAGGCTGCGGCCAAAGCCCTGATACACCGTGGTTGAGTCGGCGAAGCGGTCGCAGATGACGACGCCGCCGCTGGCGAGGAAGGGGAGAATGACGTCGCGCATGAGCTGGGCGCGACAGGCGCATACAAGAAGCACCTCCGCCTCCGGCGAGACCCCGCCCGGTTCACCGAAGTGCTTGACCAGGCTCCGCAGTTTCTCGCCCAGCGGAGTACCGCCGGGCTCACGCGTCTCCAGCACCTGAAGACGTCGCGCTCTGAGCTCCTCCGCCAGGAGCCGTGCCTGGGTGGACTTGCCCGCGCCCTCGACACCCTCGAACGAGATGAAGAAGCCACTTGTATCCATGCGTGAGTGGGCCACTTGCGCGGCGGCAGTCCCGGTGGCGCGACCCGGACCGCGCGGCCGGTTTGCCAGCCGATTTCCTTACCGGTGCCCAGCCGTTATAGTAAAACCGTCAGATGGCTGATAGCATAACGGCTTCAGAGGCACAGTCAACACATTTCACTCGGAAGGTTCTTATGCTAACAAAGAGCAAGAAGGCCGGATCAGAAAAGGAACTGGGCTGGAAACGCGAGTCGGGCTGGGGCCGGATCAGTCTGGCCGAGCGCCGCCGGCTGCATGCCTACTGCGCGGACTACCGCGGGTTCCTAAGCGCCGCGAAAACCGAACGGGAAGCCCATGACCTGGCGCTTGACTTGGCGCGTCGGGCGGGATACCGGGATCTGACGGCCTTGCCGGACACCCCGGGCACGCTCGGGCCCGGTGCGAAAGTCTACCAAAGCTGTCGCGGACGGACGCTGTTGCTGGCGACGGTCGGGCGCCGGCCGTTGACGGAGGGTCTCCATATCGTGGGTGGACACACCGACGCGCCTCGCCTCGACGCCAAGCCGAATCCGCTGTATGAGGATGGCGGCATGGTGCTCCTGGACACGCACTACTACGGAGGCATCAAGAAATACCAGTGGGTGACCATGCCGCTGGCGATCCATGGCGTCGCGGTCAGACAGGACGGCACCCGGGTCAACATCGTCATCGGCGAGAATCAGGATGATCCGGTCTTTGTCATCACCGATTTGCTTCCCCACCTGGGCAAGGAACAGGACAAACTCAACCTGGCGGAGGGGATCAAAGGCGAGGGGCTGAATGTGCTCCTGGGCAGCGTGCCGGTATCCGACAGGAACGCCAAGGAAAAGGTCAAGCTCCATCTCCTGCGCGAACTCTGGAACCGTTTCAGGATCAAAGAGGAAGATCTGGCCAGCGCGGATCTCGAGGTTGTGCCGGCCGGTCCGGCCCGCGAGCTGGGCATCGACCGTTCCATGCTGCTAGGGTATGGGCACGACGACCGGGTCTGTGCCTACGCCGCGTTGCGCGCGCTGCTGGACGCGAAGGGGGTGCCGGAGTTCACCTCGGCGGTGCTCCTCTGTGACAAGGAGGAGGTTGGTTCGGTCGGAGCCACCGGCATGGAGTCCACCTTCTTCGAACGCACGGTCGCGGAACTGATGCAGCGCTGCGATCGGGACTACACCGAGATCCGCCTCCGGCGCGGCCTGGCCCGGTCGCGCATGATCTCAGCGGATGTGAACGCGGTTCATGACCCCAACTATCCTGACGTCAGCTCGCCGAACAACATGGCCTACCTGAACGCTGGAGTGGTCGTCTCCAAGTATACCGGGGGCCGCGGCAAGTCCGGTTCGAGCGAAGCCAGCGCCGAGTTCATGGCAGAGATCCGGCGCGTGTTCAACGAGAACCGGGTCATCTGGCAAACCGGGGAACTCGGCAAGGTCGACGCCGGCGGCGGCAGCACGATCGCCGCGTTCCTGGCGCACTACGGTATGGATGTGGTCGATTGCGGCGTCGGGCTGCTGAGCATGCATGCGCCGTGGGAGGTCGCCGGGAAGCTGGACATTTACATGGCATACAGAGGGTACCAGGCGTTCCTGGCGCATCGGCACGAGTGAACCGCATTTCCCCTTGACATCGAATGCCTTAGCCTGTATGGTCTTCCCTGGCAGGCTGTCGGACTTGCCCGTTGTGGCATGCTTTGGCCGGTTGAAGACAGCCTGCTAACGGCAAAACCGCACATGACACAGGTGTCTTGACTCATGGCGGCCTAATAAGTCCGACAGGCTCCTAGTACCTTGTCCCAGGGACCAGCCGCCGGTGCCGGAAAGAATCATGAGCGACGAAAGGCAACCAGCCGAGCAGGGAACAGTCCCCCCGGCCGCGTCTGCCGCGGTGGCGGCGACGCGCCTCATCCAGCCGCATGTCTGGATGCGGATTGCCGTGCTCGGGATCCTGTTCGTCCTTTACCACGAGTACATCATCCGCTATATGTTCAAGCTGGCCTGGGAGGACCCGAACTGGTCTCACGCGTTTCTGGTGCCCTTCATCAGCCTCTACTTCATCCATCAGCGACGCGAGGAACTGCTCAAGCTTGCGCCGTGTACCTGCTGGCTGGGACTGCCCCTCATGTTGGCGGCGGCGGCGGGCTATACCCTCGGCGTCTACCCGTTGAGCAACCAGATGGTGATGGGATATTCCATGATCCTGAGCCTCTTCGGCATGGTCTGGCTGCTGACGGGCACGGCGATGATGCGCGTGCTGTGGCTGCCGATTGCCTACCTGTTCTTTGCGGTGAAGATCAGCTTCCTGATCTGGGAACCGATTGCCTGGCAACTGCAAAAAGTGGCCGCGATCTGCTCGGCTGTGGTGCTCACCGCCCTGGGAATGCCGCTGGGGATCGAGGCGGAATGCATCGGGACCTCGATCCACATCTATCAGAACGGCAACATGATCGAGCCCGCCATGAACGTGGCGGAGGCATGCAGCGGCCTGCGGATGCTGATGACCCTGATCGCCCTTGGGGTAGCGGTCGCCTACCTCTCCGAGCGCCCGTGGTGGGCGCGGCTGACCATGGTGCTGATGACCGTCCCGATTGCCATCCTGGTAAATGTCGGACGGGTGACGGTCGTCGGCTTCATTTATCCGTACAACCAGGAGATGAGCACCGGCGAATTCCACATTTTTGTGGGCATGCTGATGCTGATCCCCGCGCTTGGGCTGCTGATGCTGGTCGGTTGGTTTTTGCGGCATTTGGTCGTTCTCAATAACCCCGAGGAGAATTGAGGTGCCGTTCCGGCGCGGCCCTCCGTTTCCTGGCCAGGAGAACCCGGCGTCCCCATGGGCATGGACTGGAAAAAAGTTGTGACTCCGCCGTCAGTGACGGCAGCGGCCATGCTGCTGGCCGGCGTGCTGAGCCTGCAGACGGTCAAGAGTGCGCTCGGGTTGATCCTGCACAAGCAACCGATCTCGCTGCGACGGGATCTCGACCTGATGAGCGATCACTTTGGCGGCTACGAGATGATCACCGCGGAGAGCATGTCCAAAGAGATGGAGAACAGCCTTGGCACGCCCTACTACATCAGTTGGGTGTTCCGGGACTCGCGCCTGCGGCCGGAGGAGCCGGGTGCCGCAGTGCGTATGCACGTGGCGTATTATACCGGCAAGGCGGACACGATCCCGCATGTGCCTGAACTGTGCTTTGTCGCCAGCGGCGTCCATGGCCTTGATTCGCGCCAGATCGAGGTTGACCTCGAGGCACCCGGCCTGGCCGTCGGCCCTGACGGGAGGGTGACGGCACAGTCCGCGGCCGGGGAGACCGTGCATCTGCCGTCGACACGTGTGCCCATGGACATGTTCACGTTCCGGCCCCGCGGCAGCCAGCAAGAGGTCGCGGTGATGTACTTCTTCGTGGCAAACGGCCGTTACTATGGTTCCAAGCTCGGCGTGCGTGCCATGTCGGCAGTCAACGTGCGGGACCGCTACGCGTACTACTGCAAGATCGAGCTGATGCCCGGTTTCCTGCGCCCACACCCCGAGACCGGCAAACTGATTTTCGCGGGAGGAGTGGCGGACCAAGCCAAGGCAATCGAAGTTTTACGGCGGTTTCTGTCGTTGGCCCTGCCGGAGGTCATGACCTGTCTCCCCGACTGGGAAGAAGTGCGGCAAGGCCGGTATCCGCCGCATGGCTGAGCGTGGAGCGACCTGCCTGATGGCGCACGCTTGGCGGCGGGTTGACGTGGGACCGCGAGGATGTCAACGGCGGCGAATGACGGGAGTGGGGTGGTAGCTGTTAGGAGAAAGAACGATGGCAACGGGAAAGAGAAAACCACGAATCAACCTGAAGATGCTCCTCGGGGCCGTGTTGATCGTCGGCATCCTGGCCGGCGGGACCGCGGCGCTTTGGTGGTTCGCGGTTCACCGCAGCCCGGGTCGGTACGAGGCACAGGGCGACCAGGCGGCTCAGAAAGGGGACTACAAGGAAGCCATCGCCTGTTACGGCCGGGCCATGGCCAACACCCGACGCGCCCGCAACAAGGTGCAGGTTCTGTTGAAGACCGCAGATGCCTTCAGCAAGATGCCGGTCAAGACTATCTTCGATGCGTACTTCTGCTTCCAGAACGTCCTGTCGCTCTACGAGCAGGTGGTCGAACTCGACCCCACTCAGGACAAGGCCATGTCGCGCCTGCTCGACTACTACTATCAGTTGGCGCGCGATGCCGGCACCACCGACTCCTGGGACAAGCTGCGCGCGAAGGCGGAAATCCGCCTGCAGAAAAACCCCGACGACGTGCAGGCTCTCAAGTATTACGGCATCGCCAAAGTCGTGTGGATGGTTCGGGCCCCCATCGACGAAAAAGTCCGCCTCCAGGCCCGCGAAGATATTGAGAAAGCACAACGCGCCCAACCCAAGGACCCGGAACTGGCCTTCTTCTCCGCGTTCTGGTGCCTGAACGAGAGCCGCACGCAGGCCAATGAAGGAGACAAGGCTAGAGCGACTGAACTGCGCGATGAGGCCCGCAAGAGCGTGACGGCCTTCTGCGCCCGCAACCCGGCGAGCCTCGAAGGAGAACTGAACCGGATCCGCATTCTCATGGAAATCGGAAACAGCGCCGATGACCGCGCGGCCAAGGACGAGGCCATGACCCTCGCCACGGCCCTCGAGAAGCAGCTCCAGAGTGTAGACAATTCGACCGTGGCCCGGGAACTGGCGACCTTTATCCGCACCACGGACCGCGAAGTGAAGACGCTGCCCTCGGGGAAGCAGGTTCTGCGCGGCATGGAACGGGCCACCGACATCCTGAAAGGCGTGCTGAAGCGGCACCCGGACCAGCTTGAGGTCCTCTTCGAACTGGGCGCTCTCAGCCGGCTCACGGGCAACCAGGACGATGCGCAGGCCTATTATGCCAAAGCCGCGGCCGAACGCCCGGCGATGGTCAGCCCGAGCGTTCTCCGGGAACGCAACCTGCAACTCATGGCGGAATACGAACTCATCATGGTGCTTCTGGCCAAGCGGGCCCCCGCCGGCGAGAGCAAGGTTCGCGCCGGACTCCTGGCCGATGCCAAGAAGAAATTCGAGGATTTCAAAAAGACTGCCCGCATGTCGCCCGCCATCGGTTTTCTCGAAGGGAAACTGGCCTTTGAAGAAGGAAGACCCTGGGAGGCCGTGCGTCAGTTGGACGAGTCAAACTCGAAACTGGATCAGAAGAACCCGGAGGCATCATTCCTGGCCGGTCAGATCCTGGCCAGCGCCGGGGAGAACGGCGTGGCCCTGAAACGGCTGCAGGCCGTCTTCTCCGGAACCGAGGCCCAGCAGGAGATCCGCATCAAGGCGGCCAAGGAGATGGCCCAGATCCTGATCCGTCTGCGCCGTTTCGGAGACGCCAACGCGGTGATGCAGAGCCTGGTCAAGGCCTTTCCCGGCGACCCCGAGGTCATCCTGCTGATGCACCAGCTCCTGGTCGAGCAGGGGAAACTGGCTTCCGTGGTGAAGAACGCCGATGGTGCCAGTTACCTGCAGGAAGCGCTCAACGTGCTCAAACCGCTTCTTGACAAAGGCGACCAGGAAGCGGAGCGGCGCATGGCAGAGCTGTTCATGCAGACCGGGAACATCAGGAAAGCGCATGAAGTCCTGTTGAGCTATACCAGCAAGTATCCCAGCGATCTGTACTCGTTCCGCAACCTGATTGGGCTCGAGCGGACGCTGGGCATGAACGATATCGCCGCCCGGCGCGTCGAACTCGCCCTCAAGAGCGCCTCGGCAAACCCCGCCGTCGAGCTGGTGCGCCAGGCGCTGGACCCGAAGAGCCCGTTTGCGTTATACCTGGAGGACCTGATCGTTGCCGCCCTGGTGAAAGACGATTTCGCGCGGGAGATCAATCTCTATAACATCTTCCGCCGCATGGGGAAGGATGACGAAGCCTTGCAGGCGCTGGCGCGTGCCGAGAAGCTTAACCCCGAGAACCGCAGCCTTCTGGCGCTGCGGTTCGAGCGCGCGCTTCAGGCCAAGGCATGGCCCCAGGCTGCCCAGATTATCAGCCGCGCTGCCAAGAGCAGCACGGACACGGCGGAGTTCAGATTCTGGGACGCGCAGGTGAAACTGTCACGCGAGGATTATAGAGGTGCCATCTCGGAACTCTCCCAAGCCTTAACGGAGCGGCCACTCTTTTCGGAGGGCTGGACTATGCTCGGCACGGCACACCGTCTGTCCGGCGACCTTGGCACCGCGAGTTCCGATTTCGCGAAAGCCCTTGAGCTCAAGCCGGACAGTGTCCCGGCGCTGAGGGGGATGTTCCTCCTGTATGATGCCTGGCAGCAGTACGACAAGGCGCTGGAGAACCTCCGGCAGATTATCCTGTATGACCCGCAGAACGTCGAGCTTTTCACCACCTACCTTTCCTATATGGGCCGCTACGGCGACAAGGAGGAGGCGGTGCGCATCCGCAAGGCGCTGCTCTCGATGCAGCCCGGTAATCAGGACAATACCCGGGAACTGGCCCAGCTCTATATGCAGCTCAACCAGGCCGGCGAAGCCGAGAAACTCCTGGATCAGCTCCTGAAGGAGAATCCGCAGAATCGCGCCAGCGTGGCGGCGATGGCCAGTCTCCAGCTCAGCCTGAACCATGCAGACGCGGGCCGGAAAGTGATCGAAGCCTACCTCGCGGCACGGGGCGACAAGACCACGGTTGAGGACTGGCTGCTCGAAGCCCGGTTCCTGCGCCAGGCGGGAAGCGCCGATGCGGCACGCGCGGCCTATGACAAGGCCGTGGCCCTTCAGGATCCCAAGACCATGGCGGTGACAATCGAGCTGGGCGACTGGCTTGCCCAGCGCAATGTACTGCCTGAGGCGCTGGCCCTTTTCCGCCAGGTTCGGGACAAGACCAAGTCTCCCCAAATGTGGTCTACGATCATTGACCTGCTCCTGCGGCAGAAGCAACTCGAGGAGGCGGAGAAAGAGCTGGTCGCCTGGCAGAAGGCGGAACCCGCGAACGGCCGGCAGGTGGCGGGCGAGGCGATGATCCTCATGCAGCGTGGCAAACGCAGCGAGGCAGCGCGTGTTCTCACTGCCGCCATCCGGGATGAACCGCAGAATCCCAACCTGTATCTGCTCCGTGCCCAGCTTCAGTTCAACGAGGGCGCGGATGCCGTTCAGGCGGTGGTGAAGAAGGACCTCGAGAAGACGATCGAGATCAACCCGGCCCAGTACCAGGCTCGGGAAATGCTGGCAGAGTGGTTCCTCAATCAGCGCCGGTGGAGCGAAGCGGGCGATGAATACACCCGGCTCGTCGAGTTGCGACCCGACGTCCTGAACTATCGCGTTCACCGCGCACAGCTCCTGCTGAACCAGGAAAAATACGATGAATTGGAGCGCCTTCTGGATGACTCGATGGAGCGACTGCCGGGACTGCCGGTATGGCACCAGATCCGGGCGACACTTCGGCGGGCACAAGGACAGCAGGTTGCGGCGATCCAGGAACTGGGCAAAGCCTACGAACTGAATCCGAGTGAGAATAATGTGCTCGTCTATGCCGATGCTCTGCTGTCATCGAACAAGTCCCAGCAGGCACTCGACGTGCTCAACAAGTGGCCGCAGTTCGCGGAAAAATCGGCCGTGCTCCGCGCCATTCACGGCCGGGCGCTGGCCGGGGTCAACAAAGGTTTTTCGGCACAGGATGATTTCGATAAAGCTCTGGACCTGGCTGCGGCGGACTTCGGGCAGATGGAGGAAGTCCTGGGCCAGATCGGCAAGGTGAGCACGCCGGCCGAAATGCTCACGACGCTCACGGCGCGGCAGAACAAGAACAGGACGGACATTGGACAACTTGCCATCGCCAAGATCCACCTTTCCCAAGACGCTTACACCAAAGGCATTTCCCTCCTCGAGGAACTGCGGGCCCGGCTGCCGCAGGAGAACACACTGATGCCGTCCGTGCTCTGGTTCCTGGCGTCGGGCTACTACCAGACAAAGGAATTCCTGAAGGCACGCGGGGCCTACGAGAACCTGCTCCGGCTCCAGCCCAATCACGGGCCTGCCCTCAACAACCTGTCCTATCTGCTGGCCGAAGATCTGAAGAAACCGACCGAGGCGCTGCCGCTGGCAGAGAAGGCGGCAACCTTCTGGCAGGTGAATGAAGCGGAACGGGCGAACGTCCTCGACACCCTCGGCCGGGTCCAGTTCCTCGCCGGCAAAATCATTGAGGCCGACCTGACCCTGCAGCGGAGCATCCAGTTGAAGGATTTGCCGGTCAATCATTATCACATGGCCGAGGTCATGGTCGCCCGGAACCGGCTCGCCGACGCACGCAGTGAACTGCAGAAAGCGCGCCAACTGGCGGAAGCGGCGAAGAGCAAGGACCTGATGGACAAGATCGACCGGCTCGAGGCGACGATCCTCGAGAAAAGCGGCGGCAGGAAGAAAGCGCCGACCCCGGAAGCGATGCCGAAGGAGCCGGGAACAGAACATCTGCTGACGCCGAACCCGAATGCCGCAAAGCCGATCGAGGTGCCCAAGTTCTGACCCGAAGACGCGTCGTCCTGTCCTCGAGTGCCGTCAAGCCCTCGGGTGCGCTTTAGCGTAGGCTTCCATCAGCCGTTCCGCACTGACGTGAGTGTAGATTTGCGTGGTGGAGAGGCTGACATGTCCCAGCATCTCCTGCACGCTGCGCAGATCGGCGCCGGCGTCGAGCAGGTGAGTGGCAAAGGAGTGCCTCAACTTGTGCGGTGTGCAATCCGGCGGCAGACCGGCCTCACGCAGGAAGAGTTTGAACGAGCGCTGGACCGAGCGCTGAGTCAGACGCGTTCCCCGCTGGTTGACGAACAGCGGGCCCTCTGCGACCGCCACCCGTTGTCGCAGCTCCAGGTAGTCCCGCAGTGCCGTTGCCGCCGGCTTGCCGAGAAAGCAGACGCGCTCCTTCTTCCCTTTGCCCCGAACCCGAAAGCTGCCCGCTACGAAATTGAGGTCGCCCGTGGTCAAGCCTGTCGCTTCGCTGATGCGCAGGCCGCCGCTGTAGATGACCTCAAGCACGGCGCGGTCCCGTTTCGCGGCAAATGCCGCCGCGGCCTTCCGGGGTGGAGTCGCATGCGGACTTCCTGCAATGCCCTGCCCGTAACTCTCCGGCGCGGCCAGCAGGCGTCTGACCTGGTCGGTCGTCAGGACCTGTGGCAGGGTCTTGGGCAGCTTGATTGAACTCATGCCGGACACCGGATTGCCGGCGAACAGGCCTTCACGCACCAGAAAACGGCAGAATGTGCGCAGGCTGGAAAGCTTCCGGACCAGCGACCGCCGCCCCAGCCTTGCTTTCTGCATCTCGATCAGAAAGCGCCGGGCCATGGCCTGATCGAGTTTGCCCCACGGCAGTGATGATCCCGGCGCTGCAGGCGTCCAGCCCACCAGTTTCACGAACTGTGCGAGGTCGCGAAGGTAGGCATCGATCGTGTGCGGCGAGGCGTTGCGTTCGCTCTCGAGGTGACGGCGAAAGCGCGCCACCCATTGATCGCGGGCGGCGAACTCGCTCACCGAGAGTTCATCTCCCCCGGACGCGCAGGGCTGGGCGGTCTCTGTCATGGCCCGAGGTCTCTCACATCAGCGGGCTGGAACAGGGGGTGCCGCCACTTCAGCGGCGGCCACCGGGGCGGTCGGCGCCACGTTCTTTTGTTCGAGCCCGGCCAAGTCCTCGACGATATGAACGGCCTCCTCCAGCACCAGATCGCGCGGAGCAGGCCCGTCTTTGTCATTCTTCACGCTGCTCTTGCCTGCGACGGAGCGGCGCCGGCTGGATGCTATCTCCTGGATCATCTTCGAGAAGTCCTCCTCCTCTTTCTGGAGTTCCTCCCGTTTCTCCTTGTTCAGGGTCAGCGTCTTCATCTGCTTGAGAACTCCGTAGCGCTTGATTGCCGTCTCCAGTTTCTGGAACTGCGGGTCGTGACTCAGCCGCTCCTGGGAACGCTCTTTGATCGGCGGCAGGAACGGTCGCACGTCTTCCGCCGTACTGACTTCAAGTGGCGGGATCTCGTCATAGGGCAGGGCAGTCGGCAGCTCGCGTTCACCCAACCCCATATAATCGGTGAATGACGCGAACACGATGTCCGGCACCACGCCCTTCTGCTGGGTCGAGCCACCCGTGACCCGGTAGAACTTGGCCACCGTAAACTTCAGCGATCCCGGGTTCCTGTCCTGGAGCACGGATTTCGGGAAAACATCCCCCAGGTGGTAAATAGTTTGGACCGTGCCCTTGCCGTGCGTGTATTCGTCGCCGACGATAATCGCCCGATGGTAATCCTGCAAGGCCGCCGCCACGATCTCGGAGGCGGACGCGCTCAGCCGGTTGACCAGCACGACCAGCGGTCCGTCGTACACCGTGGTATCGTCCGTGTCGGACTGCACCCGGACGTCGCGGTCGGCGGTGCGCACCTGCACCACCGGGCCCTTGGGAACGAACAGCCCGGCGAGCGAGACGGCCTCGTCCAGACTCCCGCCACCATCGGAGCGCAGATCGAGCACTACGCCCGCCGCCTGGGCAACCTTGGCGGCGTCCAGCAGCCGCTTCACGTCCCGGGTCGCACTCTTGAAGTCCTTGCTCCCGGCGCGCCGTCCATCGAAATCGGCGTAGAATGAGGGCAGCGTAATCACCGCAATGCTGCCCGGCGGCACGGCGGCCGGCGCCGTGGCCGTGGCGGCGGCCGGCTCGGGGGGATACGGTTCGCCGGAGGTCGGGTCACGGTACTCGCACTTGGCTTCTTGTTCGGTGAGCCTGACCTCTTCCCGCGTCAACTGCACGATGACGGGAATGCTGCTCAGCCCCTTGTCGGCGCCCAGAACGGTAAGCGTGACCTTGGTGCCCTTGGCGCCGCGGATTATATGCACAACCTTGTTCAGCGGCATGTTGATGACGTCCACGGCTTCTTGCGCATCCTGCGCGACGGCGACAATGCGGTCGCCGGGCTGGAGATGGCCGTCGAGATCAGCCGGTCCACCGGGGACCACTTCGACGATTTTCACGTAGCCGTCGTCGTTTGTCAGCACGGCGCCAATCCCCTGCAGCGAGAGCTTCATGGAGATGTCAAACTCCTCCTGACTCGTCGGCGCCATGTAGGCCGAGTGCGGATCATATTCCTCGGTCAGCGAGGATAGGAACATCTCGAGGATGTCCATGCTTTCATTTTCCTCCAGCACGCGGAGGAGGCGTTCGTAATACTGAACTACGCGCTGCTCGGGCGTCTTCGGCGCCGGAGCGGCGGGTGTGGTCCCATCCGGTTTCTTCTCCTCCTGCGGCTTGGCT
>Ga0247841_10010950_pt1 | contig 12199 bp, 6 predicted proteins | sample LaCruzMarch2015__2_FD_192410 | JGI IMG/M metagenome (GOLD analysis project Ga0247841, IMG submission 192410) | Freshwater microbial communities from meromictic Lake La Cruz, Castile-La Mancha, Spain - LaCruzMarch2015_18m | ecosystem: Environmental > Aquatic > Freshwater > Lake | place: Spain... | reverse complement strand
TTCGGAACACTGATTTTAAACTTGCCATCAATATCACATACGGTACCATTACCAGTGCCTTTCTGAAGAACCGTAGCCCCAACAAGTTTGTCTCCCGTGCCACTTTCAGATACTACCCCGGTGACCTCGAGATTTTGGGCATATAATCCAAGCGAACTTGTCAGAATAATTAAAAAAATCAGAAAGGTTTTGAAACAGCGTAGTTTTCTTCTCATAACCGATAGAAATTAGTTTTGAATTGCAAAAGTAATATAAAATTCATGAAAATATATAGCCTTTAATTGATTTTATTGGAATATACCAGATATTCCCATGGTTTTAATGAGAATACGAATGTGTCCTCAATACGAACCGTTTCACCAGTAAATGCATTTGTAAAGGCACCTATCATTGCATGATCATGCAGATCAACATTTTGTGGTTTTGATGTAAGGTTCAGGATAACCAGAATCTTATTCCCCTCTTTTTCGCGGATGAATGCATAGATCTCCTTATTGCTGTTTGTATGAATTCTTGTAATCGTGCCACCGGAATTTCCATTCCAAAGCGCCTTGTTCTCTTTTTTAAACTTGATCAGGGTCGAATAGAAAACAGAAAGTTTGTAGTTGTCCCAATTAATGGTATCCTTGTCAAAGAAGCGGAGACGCTGGTTGAATGCTGCTTCCTGTCCGCTATAGATCAGTGGCATCCCGGGAACCGTGAATGACATAACGGCGAAGGCCAGCGCCGCATCACCCATGCGTTCATATTCGGTTCCATTCCATGAATTTTCATCATGGTTAGTCGTAAACCGCATTCGGTAAGCATCGGAAGTAAAAAGCGAATCCTCTTTTTTCCATATTGTATCTATATCATCCGCAGTTTTTTCCCCTTTAGCAATGGCATTCATGAGATGATATAGATCCCATCCATAGGTCATGTCAAATGCTGTATCATGCATTTCAGGAGTATCCCATTCAGCCAGCATGAAAACCGGTTTGACTTTTTTAATCTCCGGTACAGCTTTGTTCCAGAAATCAACAGGAACCATCCCCGCAACATCACATCGAAAACCATCAATATCAGCCTCTTTTATCCAGTAAATCATGGAATTTTTCATATATTCTCTTAATCCAGCCTGGTTGTAATCAAGGTCGGCTACATCGGTCCAGTCTGCAACAGGGGCGATAATTTTACCTAATGAATCGTGTGTAAACCATTCAGGATGTTCAGTGATAAGATTATTATCCCAGGAAGTATGGTTGGCTACCCAATCGATGATCACTTTCATTCCCAAAGAATGTGCTCTGTTCACCAGGTTTTTAAAATCCTCCATTGTTCCGAATTCAGGATTGATGCCACGATAATCCCTGATAGAATAATAGCTGCCAAGAGTGCCTTTCCGGTTTGTAATTCCGATTGGATTTACCGGCATAAGCCAAATTATATCAACCCCCAGTTCTTTTAATTTTGGAAGATGCTGTTCGAAAGCTTTGAATGTACCTTCCGGTGTGTATTGCCGGAGATTTACCTCGTAAATAACTGAATTCCTACTCCATTCCGGATGGATCACAGTGCTTTCTCTTTTCATGTTTTTGTTTTTAAGGGAACAGGAGACAAGGTATCCTGCTATGCCTATAATAATTATGATACCTGATAGTTTTAAGAAAAAAGTTGTCCTATTCATAGTCGATGAATTTATAGATTGATTGAAATCATAACTTTTTATGTAACTAATCAGTCATTTATCACCGCTAAGGAGCTAAGGCGCAAAGTTTATTTTCTGATATTGATTGATTCGCGTCTTTGTGTCTTTGCGGTTATTTTTTTCGGATTTCCTTATAGATCAAGCCCAATGTCCGACACTAACCTAATCTTCCTTTTTATTAGTCAGTATTTCAAACGAATTTCCTTTAAGGGTCAAAGTGATTTTTTCCTTTTCGCATGTAAATGCGTTTCCAAAATTATTCATTAATTGCGTTTCCCTGAATCTAGCCGGTAATGTAAAATCAATTTTCCGGGATGATCTATCCTTATTGAAGATCACAACAGCAACCTGGTCAAAATAGCTCCGGATGTAAATGAAAGTTTTATCAGAAACCTCAATAGTTGAAAAATCGCCATAAAGCAGCGGCATGCTGTTTTTCCTGAGATGAATTACCTTTTGTGTCACCTCCTTCATACGTTTTTCTATTGACGATAGACTGTCAAACTTCATCATCCTCCTGTTATCAGGGTCGCCGGCTCCAGGCATTCCAAATTCATCGCCATAGTAAATAACAGGAATTCCCGGGATGGTCATATTAAATGCGATCAATGAAGCAAGTTTGCTGTATCCGATGGTATCATTTACCTGGATATCTCTTTTCCAGCCAGCCTCTCCTGCATTTTCCAAAGGACTTAATGCGCCGGAGGCAACGGTAATAAATCGTGTCAGATCCTGGTTTCCTGTTATATTGCCCATCATAGAGTGGTTCCCAAAATAATTAAAACTTTCCTGCAATGAATAATTCAAATCCTTTAAAGAGCTGTTATCTTTTGAGAAAGCAGTCATGGCATCGAAGTACAGGCTGAAATCGAACTGGGCATCCAGCATTCCCGGGTTTATATAACTCCTGATAAGGTCACGGCTCCCAAAAGTCTCCCCGATCTGATAAATTGATCTGTTTTCCGGAATCACAAACTGTTCATTGATTTTGCTTGTCAGGGTTCTCCAATAGACCTCGGGAGTATGTTTGGTGGCATCATGACGGAATCCATCGAGATTGTATTCCTTAATCCAGAAGAGGGCTGAATCCGACATCATATTATAGACTTCCGGTCTGGAAAGGTCAAGTGTCGGGAGAAACTCATCAAACCATGTCGTCAGGCGTTGTTCGTTCCAAAGACGGATGTTCTTCTGTTTATTAGGAAGGATCAAAGGGGTTGCCCAATCAGGATGATTTTTATAGATGTTTGATTCCTGGTGAACATGGTTGGAAACAAAATCGAGAATGACGTTCATTTTTTGGTCATGGGCTTCGCCGACAAGTTTTTTCAGATCATCTGAGGTTCCAAAACGATTATCAACAGTGGTCAGGGTGACCGGCCAGTAACCATGGTAACCCGAGAACTTACGGTGGGGTGGGGGATACTCAGCCCATGCAGTGAGAGGATTTTGTGTGATTGGGGAGATCCACAAAGTGTTAACCCCAAGTCCGGTAAAGTAGCCGTCTTCAACTTTTTGAATAATTCCGGCAAGGTCTCCTCCCTGGAAATTCAATTTTGGATCAACCTCTTTATCTTTAATGGGTGCATCGTTTTTCAGGTCGCCATTTTTAAAGCGATCCACCATTAAGAAATAGATTATCATGGCCTGTTTGTCGGAACGGGTCAGATTTGCTGCATCTGTCACTACTTTTGCATCCTCAAGGGGAATAAGGATCTCATTTGAAGGACCGGTGTTATTATAGGCCCAGATCCTTAGCCACGATCGATCATACTGCTTTGCTTTTTCAGGTATCCTGATCCTGAAACCTGTACTGTCCTGTTTGATGAAAGTGCTGTCAAGCCTGTAATTCTGCCAAAAAACAAAAAATTCCCTGGCTTTGTTTTTCACACCGACGATCACTTCATTTTTACTGATTTTATCAGTGGAAAGAAAAGGCGCTCCGGGAGGATTGACTGATCCTGCATATAACAGGGAATTAAAACCTCCGATATTGTTGTCCATCGATTCAGCGTTAGCTGGATCAAGCATCCATTTCCCATCTATAACCAATTTGTACTGATATTTTCCCGGGTAAAGAAGAAGGTCGGTCTCCCAGATTTTATCATTTAGCTTGAGATTTGTTTTTACCGGGTTCCAATCGTTCATATCCCCGGCTATCTGGACTTTTTTGTATTTTTTATCTTTTGGATCAAAGGATATGTGCTGCCATATTTTTGATGATTTTTTTAACAGGATCGAATAAGCAAATCCATCGATCCAGACCTTCATCTCAGACAATTTCGGTAAGGATTTATCTATAAGGAAAAGAGTTAGTTGAAGAGAATCCTGGGAGATCAGAAAATCAAGATTTTTGTCGGTAAAAATGGAATCGATCCTTTTCGGATGCCTGAAGTAATCCTGCAATTGAATGAACGTGGAATCCGTCTGCAGAACAATGGGCGTCGCTATGCCTGTGATTTCAGGTTCTTTGGGAACAGTCACATCTTCCCGGTTGCTGCACCCCTGTATAAATAAAAATAATAACATGAACAGTGTCCCAGTGATAAAATTGTGTCCTTTTTGCATAGTAATTGCTTGAATTAATTAGAGATATTCATTTTTTTTGAAACTAAAAATTGATCAACCCGAAGAGAATAAAAATATATACCATCTGCAAGATCCGGGTTATTAAATGAGATTGAATTGGCTTCACTAAAAATCATCTCTTTAAAAAGAGTCTGAATTCTTTTTCCTGAAGAATCATAAACGGTCAGTTCAACATTACTTCCTGCGGGTACGTTAAAATCTATCCTTGTGTGGGTCTTAAAAGGATTTGGGGAATTCTGATACAAATTGATCTTGGCTGGAACAGCATTCTCATTGAACCCCGCTGCGGGTGAAAAAAATTGCCGGAGAGCAATGCTCAAATGGCCTTTCCAGTTACCCCATGAGTGTCCTTCATGCCAAACCTTCGACTGGTAAACATAGTTTTTATTCTGAAGGATATGGATGAAATTAATGACTAAAGGAATTAACCCGGAAATATCATATTTTCCGATGTCTATGTAGAGTTCCAGGTCCATCTTGGCTCCATTTTGGTAAGTATCGGATATGATTGTCTCGACATTACTTGACTGGGCGGCAATCTTACCGAATGATTCCGGATGTTTCATTCCGATATAGAGAGCAATGTTACCGCCACTTGAAGCGCCCAGGGTTGCTCTTTTATGGGGATCCATGCTTGTAGAGTATCTTTGATCAATAACCGGCATAAGTTCGGCGACAATAAAAGCGGTAAAAGCATCCTTTTTATTGCCGTCATATTCTGCTTCACGGTCGACGGGAGGGACAAAAATTCCAATTAATGGTTTAATTTCCTGATGGTAGATCAGGTAATCAAATATGTTGTTGGTATTACCCAGAGAGATATATTCAGGTCCATCGTGAAACAGGATCACCGGATACTGTTTCTGAACATCATAACCCGGAGGTAAATAAATCTTTACCTGGCGGGTATTACCCAGGTTGATACTATAGAAAGAAGTATCTCTGATGGTTCCATGCGGGATTGAGGAATAGTAAGCTATTTCTGGTGGAACTACATAAGCAGGCATCCTTAATTCGGAATTCGGTCCATAACCACCAACACAGGTATATGGGTTTCTGGGATCGAGGATCCAGTTGCTGCCATTAATGACATATTTATAATCCAGCCGGGCATCGGATTCAAAATGGGTTGAGAAGAACCAGAAATCTGTACCGGTAACAAGGGTCATTGAGAGGGCAGGGCTCCATCCGGTGAAATCGCCTGCTACTTTTATATTCTGAACAACGCCCTTGTAGATGAACGTGCATAATGTATCGGATTCCTTGAATGGAAGCAGGGAATTCGCATTCATGAAACTATCGACCTTCGCCTGTCTGGCGTTTTCCGGAATGGAATTGACATAGCTGATGAATTGCTGGAATGACTGGCTGTACAGATTGAGAGTCAATATCAATAAAATAGTCAGTGTGAGGTTCTTTTTCATACTGTCTGCATATTAAGTAGTAATCCGTTTTAAAACCATTGCCGTCCTGTTCGTACTGTATATCTTCAATCTGTGCAGATGATCATCTTTTGAATATAGCGTTATGAAAACCGTGCTTTCATCAATCCGTCCATGTCCGCCGAAGGAGGGATTATCAGTATTTAAAATGATTTTGTAATCGCCTGGTTCAGGAACTACAAATTCATAATCCGGGATAGATTGACTGATATGGAAATTGAAAAGAAAGATAAGCCCGTTTCTCTCAAACACTATCGTTTTATTGACATCATCCATGTTCAGTTGTTTCGCCCAATCAGACAACAGAAGGTTGTTTTCGGAAACTAATTTCAACATGGTTTTATCAAAAGCTCCAAGGAAGTGGTATTTCAGGTTTTTGTTCTCCACCAGCGACCACATTCGGCGGGCATAATGATAGGACCAGTTGTTTCCTTCCCTTGGAAAATCGATCCAGTCGGGATGTCCGAACTCATTTCCCATGAAGTTGAGATAAGCCTGGCCTCCAAGAGAAATGGTAAACAAACGGATCATCTTATGCAAAGCCATTCCTCGATCAACAACCAGGTCATTGTCTTCCTTGTGCATGTGGAAATAGATCTCGGCCTGCATCAGCCTGAAGGCAATGGTTTGATCACCTACCAGCGCCTGGTCATGAGATTCACAGTAGGCAATAGTTTTAACGTCCGGAAGCCGGTCTGTCATTACGTTCCACATCTCATGGATATCCCAGTTCTCATCCGGTTTCTCTTTTAGCAGTTTGATCCAATAATCGGGAAGCGCCATTCCAAGACGGTAATCGAAGCCAATTCCTCCTTCTTCGATCGGACGGCAAAGTCCTGGCATGCCACTTACATCTTCTGCAATCGTTACGGCCTTTTGATAAACAGAATGTGTAAGTTTATTGGCCAACTGGAGATAAGTGATTGCATCCCACTCCACACCTGACATGAAGTAACCCTCTAAATCCCAATTCTCACGGAAACCATGATCGAAATACATCATCGATGTAACACCATCGAAACGGAAACCATCGAAATGAAATTCCTTTAACCAGAATTTTATGTTGGAAAGGAGGAACTGAAGAACTTCCTTTTTCCCATAATCAAAACACTTTGAATCCCAATAGGGATGATTTCCCCTTTCCCCGGCATGAAAATACTGGTCATCGGAACCATCAAACATGTTTAACCCTTCATTGATGTTCTTAACCGTATGCGAATGCACCACGTCCATGATGACTGCGATTCCCTGGTCATGTGCCTTCCTGATCAGGTATTTCAACTCTTCAGGAGTACCGAACCGGGATGAAACGGCGAAAAAATTAGATACATGATAACCAAACGAACCATAATAGGGATGTTCGGCTACTGCCATCAGTTGAATGGTATTGTAACCTGAGTTTTTAATATAGGGCAGGATATAGTCTGCAAACTCAACGAAGGATCCCACTGCCTCTTTCTCTTGTGCCATACCGATATGACATTCGTAAATAAGCAATTCTTTAATGGAGCCGATATTGAATTTGTCGTTTTCCCAGTCGAATTTCTTTGGCGGTAACCATACCTGACCGGAAAAATTAGTTGTATCCTTATCCTGGATAACACGCCTTATAAAGGCCGGGATCCTTTCCTGCCATCCCCGGTCTGAATGAACCATTACTTTGATCCGGCTCTGGTGCGTAAAACGATCCTTATACAGATCTTCACCCAAAAAGATCTCCCAAACGCCATATTTATCGCGGGTCATCCGGTGCGAATAACGCTGCCAGTCATTAAAATCCCCGAAAAGATACAGGTCCTGAGCCTTTGGAGCCCATTCACGGTAGAACCATCCCTTCCTGCTTTTATCGTAATGGATCCCGAAATAATCGTAAGCATCGGCAAATTTCAGAAGACTCTTCCAGTTGGATTGTATCTCTTTCAGTGTGTTTTTATATCGCTCATGCCGGAATATAATGTCTGCTTCCGCCGGCTCCAGCCAGGGATCTTTTGCTACCAGACCTAATTTTCGTGGTTTTTTCATTTTTTTTGTTTTCTGGTATCATCTGTTACAAATATCCATAAAAAAGCTGAAATTGCTAATGATAAACCGCTGACAATAAAGATAATGTTTTTATTGGCTGCGTTATTAATGACAGTTCCTATAAAAAAACTGGAGATCAACTGAGGTAATACAACCGACAGATTGAATATTCCCATAAAGAATCCCATTCTGCTTTTATCCACTTTTTCTGACATGATCGCAAACGGAAGACTTACCACCGCTGCCCATCCGAGTGTCAGGATGACCATCATGGCATACAGTGTCAATGCGTCCCTGGCAAACAGTACGATCCCGAAATAACCGAGTGACATTGTAGCAACGCTTAGTATGTGCATGTTTACCCTGCCGAATTTTTTACTCAAGGGTTCAAGAAGAAAGGCAGGCCATATTGAACCAACTGCATTCAGGATAAAAAAGGACCAACCGATCATTTGTCCTGTCTGCAATGCATTTTCAGGATGGATCTTTTGTTCGATGAAAGCAATAATATAGATGAACATGGTTTGGATACCCAGCCATGAAAACCCATGTGCGAAATATAGACGGATGAGCTGTCCCCATTGTGTTTTTGTTGATTGAATGGAATCTGCTGAGGCATTAACATCTTTTTCGAGTTTCCGGGGTTCGGAAATAAAGAAAAGAGGCACGATGGAAAAAAGGAACACGATGATCACACCGGCATAGATCAGGAAATAATTTCCGATAAGCGCTCCCATCAGGTAAGCTCCGCTTCCCAAAAGGTTGGAGATCGACTGCATCCATGTGTAACCTTTGGTTCGTGGCGCTCCGGCAGGGGTCACATCGGCAATGATGGCGCGGGTCGGGTTAAAGCTGATGTTTATTGAAAGATCAAGGGTGAGAGCGACAGTGATTGCTACTGCCATCAGGCTGCCAATGCCAAAGAAGCTATCGATCCGGTCGATATTGGGGAGTGCAAAGATCATCAATGCAGCGAGAATCCCGCCGATAATGATAAAAGGCCGTCTTCTTCCTCCCCAGAACCATACCTTATCACTGATCAGCCCGATAATAGGCTGCCCGATGATTCCGGCAATTGGACCGGCAGCCCAGACAATACCGATCTGGTCGATCTCAAGATGGTATTTTGTTCTCAAAATCCAGCTTAAGACCGCGATCTGGATCGACAAGGCAAAACCCATCGCTGTGGATGGCATGCCGAGGATCACATAAAACAGGTTGGAGAGTTTTTTTTGGATTGCTAACATTTAATTTTTAATTTTTAATTCGATTATAACCGCTGATTTTGCCGGTACCAGGATGTTAGATAAATCGGGGATCGTTTGCCCTGAAATGACTTCGATTCCCGATCTGAATTTATCAAGGAATTCGCTATATCTTTTGCTGTCTATTTTTTTTATCTCCTTATCGTTATTATTAATGGCGACCATTACTGTTTCCAGGTCATTGTACCGGAAATAGACATAAACGCCATCGTTTGGGATAAAATGTTTTAATTTCCCGGTATGGATGACTGTTTTATTCTTTCGCCAATTCAGGATTGTTTTCAAAAAGGCTTTCATATCCTGTTGTTCGGGTGATAATCCACTGCCTGTAAAAGCATTAATCGTGTCACCTGTCCAGCCGCCGGGGAAATCCTTTCTCAGCTGTTCGTACCTTTTGTCTTCACCGGTTGTCATTAAAACCTCGCTTCCATAATAGATCTGAGGTATACCGCGACAAGTAAGAATGAATGCCATGGCCATTTTTTGCTTACTTATGTTCTGTTGCTGGGAACCAAGGTAACGGTCAACATCATGGTTGTCTGCAAAGACCACTATGTTTGAAGGATCAGGATAAACAAAATCCTGGGATAGAATTTCATAAAGTCTGAAGATACCTGTGTTCCAGCCATCTTTCTCCATAAAACCCAACCTTAACGCATCATACATTGCAAAGTCGAAAACGGACGGAAGATTGGAATTGTAATTGTCATGGTTCAAAGCATCTTTCTGCCAATAGGCAATGGAAGCCGGGTTGGTCAGCCAGCATTCGCCCACAATATTAAAATCAGGATATTCATTAAGAACCGCTTTTCCCCATTCTGCCATAAAATCCTTGAAGGAATAGGGATAAGTATCCATCCTTATACCGTCAAGTCCCGCATATTCAATCCACCAGATACTGTTCTGGATCAGGTATCTGGCAAGAAACGGATCATGCTGGTTGAGATCAGGCTGGAGATTGCTGAACCAACCTTTAAGGAAATTGATGCTGTCGAAGGCAGAAACATAGTGATCAGCAACTGTTCCACCCCTGTATGAGGTTGAAGTATATTCAGGGAATTGATGTATCCAGCCGGCAGATGGAAGATCTTTCATCCACCAATGCTCTGATCCGCAATGGTTGAAGATCATATCCATGATGAGCTTCATGCCTGTTTTATGCATTGAGTCGGAAAGTGACACATAATCAAGGTTACTTCCAAACCTGGCATCGATTTTATAAAAATCAGTTGCGGAATAGCCATGATAAGAGTATTTTTCCATATCATTTTCAACGAGGGGATTGATCCATAAAGCAGTAATTCCCAGGTTGTTCAGATAATCAAGGTGGTTTATGATTCCCTTAATATCACCACCATGCCTTTTGTCAGGATTCAAGCGGTCGGCTTTCTCTTTCATCCCTTCAATATTGTCATTAAGGGTATCTCCGTTGGAAAAACGGTCAGGCATCAGGAGATAGATCACATCTGAAGAATTAAATCCCTTCCGGGATGAAGAGCCTTCTTTCCTGGCCATTAATTCATAAGAATAATGTGCGACTAGTTTGTTTTTATTGTTAAAATTGATCAGGAATTTTCCCGGTTTCGTTCCTTGGGAGATGTCAAGGTCAACAAAAAGATAATTTGGATTCTCAGTTTTGTTTATTTTATTAACTGTAACTCCGGGATAGTCAATAACAATGCTGGTTACTGATATATTCTTTCCATGGATCATCAACTGAAGCCGTGTTTCCTTAAATCCCGTCCACCAAAATGGAGGTTCAACCCGATTGAGGTTAATGTCCTGAGCAAACGTAAAAACCGAGGATAGAAGATAGAAGACAGAGAACAGAATTATACTTCGTACTTCGTACTTCGTACTTCGTAATTTATGCCTTTCCATTTCTGCCATATAATTCTGTTAACCAGGCCAGCTTTGAAGCCAGTTCATCTGAGAAATCAGTTGTCCTTGCCCTCCACATCCAGTTGTTGACAGTTGTGCCGGGTAAATTCATCCGGGCTTCGGATCCGAGTACTAAAATGTCCTGCATCGGAACTATTGCTGTATAAGCTACGGAAGCCCACGCAAGGCGGATCAGATCCCAACATAGATCATCCCCACTTGATGAGAGATAATTCAACAAGTATTTCCGGTCTTCTTCATTAGCATTTTTAACCCAGCCCATCAATGTGTCATTGTCGTGGGTACCCGTGTAGACCACACAGTTTTTTGGAAAATTATGAGGCAGGTAATCATTCGCTTCACTTGAATCAAAAGCAAACTGAAGGATCTTCATGCCGGGAAGATTAAAGGAATCCCTTAGTTCTTCAACATCCACTGTAATGACCCCAAGATCTTCTGCAATAATAGGAATTTCGCCTAGCTCCCGCTTGATACATTCAAACAGTTCTTTTCCGGGTCCCGGAATCCATTTCCCATTAATGGCTGTTTTTTCGCCGTATGGAACAGACCAGTAGCCTGCAAACCCCCTGAAGTGGTCGATCCGAATGATGTCATATAATATAAGGTTAGCCTTGATCCTGTCAATCCACCATTTATACCCTTGCTGTTTAAGAATATCCCATTTAAATAACGGATTGCCCCAAAGCTGGCCTGTTATGCTGAAATAATCCGGAGGAACGCCTCCTACAGCGATCGGGTTTTTCTCCTTATCAAACTGGAAAATATCAGAGTGAGCCCAGGCATCCACACTGTCGAGGGCAACATAAAGAGGAATGTCACCTATGATAAGGATATTATTTTTATGGGCATACTCTTTAACGGCCGTCCACTGCCTGAAAAAGAGGAACTGCATGAATTTCTGGAATTCAATTTTACCATTAAGAACTCCGAAATACTGCATGACAGCATGATCATCCTTCATTTTTAGAGGTGTGTCCCACTTGTACCATGGTTTTTGGCCGAAGTGCTCTTTGAGAGCCATAAATATAGAATAATCAGGAAGCCAGGATGAACTGGTTTTCAGAAATTGGTGATAGGCTGCTTTATGCTCCTGACCTGAATCTCTGAAGAATGTTGTTGCCGCTTTGAACAATAATGGATATTTCAGGTCAATCACTTTTCCGTAATCGACGGGGCCGTCACCCAAGTGAGTAAGGCTATCCAGGTCATTTTTTTCCAATAACCTTTCTTCCACCAGTTTATCCATGTCAATCAGCAACGGATTCCCGGCATTTGATGAAAAACACTGGTAA
>Ga0247841_10010949_pt1 | contig 12199 bp, 11 predicted proteins | sample LaCruzMarch2015__2_FD_192410 | JGI IMG/M metagenome (GOLD analysis project Ga0247841, IMG submission 192410) | Freshwater microbial communities from meromictic Lake La Cruz, Castile-La Mancha, Spain - LaCruzMarch2015_18m | ecosystem: Environmental > Aquatic > Freshwater > Lake | place: Spain... | reverse complement strand
GGTGAGATTAAAATTGTTGCCATTGGCGGTGGTACAGGGATTTCTAATTTACTTCGAGGATTGAAACAATATTCACGTGATATCACCGCTATTGTTGCTGTTTCAGACACCGGAAAAAGTTCTGGAATTATTCGTAAAGTTTTTAAAACTTTGCCACCGGGTGATATTCGCAAGTGTTTGGCAGCTTTATCTGATGAATATCGATTGCTGTCCGAAGTTTTTGAATATAGATTTCCTAAAAAAAGTGATTTTTTAGCCGGTCATCCATTCGGCAATATTTGGTTAGCGGCGCTAATTCAAAAATATGGTTCTTTCGAAAAAGCACTGGAAGTTTCACACCATCTTTTAGATACAGTCGGAAATGTTTATCCATCGACTTTGGATAATGTTCAGCTGGTAGCCAAGTTCGAAGATGGAAAACAAATTACAGGAGAGGATAAAATTCCATTGGCTGTTAAAAAAATTAAAAAGGTTTTTTTTAACAAAAGAACTGTTAACGCGTACAAAAAAGCAGTTTTGGCGATAAAAGATGCCGATCTCATAATAATCGGGCCTGGTAGTTTGTATACTTCTGTGGTGCCAAATTTATTAGTGCCGTCAATCTCACAAGCGATCAGAAAAAATAGCAGAAGTTTAAAGCTTTTTGTTGCTAATTGTTCAACTGAGCGGGGTGAAACTGAGGAAATGACAATCCCAGATCATATACAGGCGATCGAAGATCATGCAGGAATAAAATTATTTAGCTACATCTTGGTTAATAGCAAAGTTCTTCGACGGTCGAGCATGGTATCAAAATTAGGAGAAGTAAATAATATCACTTACAATGAGAAAAATTTTCGTCAGTATAAAATTATTTCTTCCGATTTAATTGACCGAAAACTGCCGCTCTATCATGATCGTGATAAATTGGCGAAAGAAATCATTTTACTATATAATAGTGTAAGAGCAAAGTGACCAAATCCGAATGTCGAGTATTGAATTTAGGCGAGCTTTTATTGATTCGACCTTGGAATTTAGTCATTAACTTTTAGGAGTTATTATGGCAAAAGAAGAAAAGTTGGCTGGAGAGATCACTCATTTCTTTCCTCATGTTTCGGCCGCGGTTTTGAAGGTTAAAACGCCGCTGAAGATTGGTGATAGAATAAAGATCGTTGCTCCTGGTGGCGCAGAATTTGAGCAAGAGATTTCATCGATGCAAATTGATCGAAATGAGATTGAGGAAGCCAAGGTCGGTGACGAGATTGGCTTGAAAGTCGATCAAAAAGTTCATGAAGGTTGCAAAGTATATTTTGCGTAGTAATCAAAATTAATCGGAGGGCCCTAAACTATTAAGCCGCAATTTGGCTCTGAGTTGAGGGTAAAAAATAATGCGTAGGCCACTAGTTATTGCTAACTGGAAAATGAACACCAACTTATCCGATGCTATTGTTCTAGCAACTGCTGTTCGTGATGGCGTAGAGAATATCTCTGGTCTTGAAGTTGTAATATGCCCGCCAACAATTTGGCTAACTGAGGTTTCTCAAATTATTCGCAAGGAAATTGGCCATTTAGGTCTTGGCGCGCAGAATATTCATTATTTATCAGATGGTAGTTATACTGGTGAAACTTCTGCTGAGATGGTTCGTGATGTTGCAAAATACGTGATAGTTGGCCATTCAGAAAGACGTAAAAACTTTGGAGAAACAGATGGGATTGTATCAAGAAAAACCGCAGCTGCACTAGATGCGGGGCTAATTCCTATTGTCTGTGTCGGTGAAAACGAGAAGAGTGATAAATCAGTTTCAGCGGTGGTTTCAGAATTGAAAGACTCACTTTCTGGAATAAATAAGAGCGAATTAAATCAAATAGTGGTTGTTTACGAACCAATTTGGGCTGTTGGCACTGACCAGCCGGCAGAACCTGATTATATCGCTAGAATTATCACTCAGTTGAGAGAGGTATTATCAAACCAAACACCGGTTCTTTATGGTGGTGATGTTAATGCGAACAACATTTTTAGTTTTGTGCAACGCCCAGAGATAGATGGTGTCTTAATTGGCAGAGATGGCTTAAATGCCCCAAATTTTGTCAAAATTTGTCGAATTGTATCGGAATATAAAAAAATAATCTAGTTTGGCGGAGGGAAAATGATCAAAGTTGCAATAAATGGCTTCGGACGAATTGGCAGAGCTGCCGCGAAGATTATTATTGACTCAGATGATATGGAGCTAGTCGCAGTAAACGATTTGACTGATGCTAGGACTTTACTCTTTTTATTAACTCATGATTCATCGTATGGGCTGTTTGATAAAAAAATTACACTTGCTGATTCAGAAGTAAAAATAGATGACAAGAGAGTCCATTTCTTCTCAGAGAAAGAGCCGGAAAAATTGCCGTGGGAAGCACTAGACATTGATGTCGTCTTAGAATGTACTGGTGCATTTTTGACTACTGCTGACTGTCGCGGTCATATAAGTGCTGGTGCAAGAAAGGTTGTCATATCAGCTCCGGCTAAAGATGATGAAACTCCTACATATTTGATTGGCGTTAACTCTGACACTTATAAAGGCGAAGATATTGTTTCCAATGCTTCATGCACCACAAATTGCATTGCTCCAGTAATAAAAGTGTTAAATGATAGTTTTGGTGTTAAACAATCATTGATGACTACAGTCCACTCTTACACTGCTGACCAAAATTTAGTTGATGGTCCACACAAGGACTTGCGGCGAGCACGAGCAGCGGCAATGAATATTGTGCCAACAACAACCGGTGCAGCTAAAACTGTAACAAAAATTATCAAAGAATTAGATAAAAAATTCGATGGTTTGGCGATCCGCGTTCCGACGCCAGTAGTTTCTCTTGCTGATGTTGTCGCAGTTCTTGAACGACCGACATCAATCGAAGAAATAAATAAAGTTTTTGAGGATGTTTCTGAATCAACTATGCGGGGAATTTTGGTAGTCACACAAGATCCTTTGGTTTCCTCAGATTTGGTTGGAAATACCTGTTCTTCGATTGTAGATGCGCCACTAACAAATGTTGTCGGCGGAACTCTTGCTAAAATTATCGCCTGGTATGATAACGAATGGGGCTATTCAAATCGCTTGGTTGAAATGGCAAGGTTGATTTTGAAATAATAGCTTTATGGAAATTATTAGTGCGCTAAAAGATGTCGGCCTAATCGGTTTAGGCGGTGCGGGATTCCCGACTTGGCAAAAGTGGGAAGCGGTCAAAAATTCGTCAGAGGCGAAGAGATTTGTTATTTGTAATTTATCGGAGGGTGAGCCCGGAGTTTTTAAAGATGAGTATATAATACAAAATCATTTGCAAGAACTTATCGCTGGTATTGCGCTAGCTAGAGAAACAGTTGGTGCTGGTCGGGCATATGTATTTTTAAATGATAAATACAAAAGATATTTGCCAAAAATTATCAAAGAAACAAAAGGAAGAAAAATAGAAGTTTTTATCGATACGGGTAGATATCTCTGTGGTGAAGAGACAACATTATTACAAGTAATGGAAGGAAAGTTACGACAACCACGTTCAAAACCGCCATTTCCGACAGAATCCGGTATGTATGGCTATCCAACATTGATCAATAACGCTGAAACACTTTATCGCGCTTACCTGATTTCACAGGGTCAAATGGAACTAAAAAGATTTTATTCACTCTCTGGTGATATAATTGACCACAAAAGAATTATCGAAGAAAAAATCGGTGCAAAAATTAAAGAGGTAATTCCATCAAGATACCTTGATAAAATAAATTTTGTTCGTGTCAGTGGCCCCTCTGGTTTTTTTGCTAGACATGAGGATTTTGAACAAATAGTCTCCGGCACTGGCGCAATTGAAATTTATGGCAGAAATCGCAAGATTCTCGATGGCCTTATTGATTCGATAACATTTTTGAAAAATGAATCTTGTGGCAAATGTACGCCATGTCGCGAAGGCAGCTACAGAATTGCTGAGCTTTTAAATAAATTAATTGCGACTAAAAGTTTATGGGACCGAAAAGAAATTCTAGAATTAATTTCTACCATTGCCACAACCGCTGAGGTTTCCAGCTTCTGCCCACTAGGGGCTTCAATCAATCGACCGGTTTCAACAGTAGTTGATAATTTTAAACAGGAGATATTGGGTGAGTAAAAATTTTGAGATAAAAATTAATGGCCAAAAATATAAAGCATCATCGAATGATACTGTTTTGGATATAGCAAAAAAAAATAATTTGAAGATTCCAACACTCTGCTATCATCCTGATTTACCGGCTGGTGCTAGTTGTCGCTTGTGCCTAGTAGAAGTTGTATCCAGTAAAAAATCACGTATTGTTACTGCTTGTTCAACCAAAATATTGGAGGGGATGGAAATAAAACTTGATACTCCAAGGGTTAAATCGGCACGAAAAATTAATTTGGAAATGCTAATATCTGACCATGTGAAAAAATGCGGTGAGTGTAATTGGCAGGATAATTGTGAATTAAAAGAGTTGGCTCGTGAATTTGGAATTAAAGACTCTCGATTTCCAGAGCGTCGCCGGCATTTTAAAACTGACGCTAAAACCCCATCAATTTTTTGGGACTCGTCAAAATGTGTTGAATGTGGAAATTGTGTTTCTGCCTGTAGCCAAATTGCCGGTCTTTCAAATATTGAAAGCATTTATCGCGGACACTCCATTGTTTTTGGGCCCGTTGGTGACAAAAGTTTTGATGATACGGATTGTGTTTTTTGTGGTCAATGCGTACTACGTTGTCCTTCAGGTTCTTTGCAGGAAAAATCAGAAATTGACGGTGTCGAAAAATTGTTATCAAATAAAAAAAATCAAATACTGGTAGCACAATTTGCACCTTCGACAAGATATTCAATCGGTGAATTATTTGGACAACCACCTGGAAAAAATTTAGAGTTAAAATTAGTTACAGCTCTTAAGGAGTTAGGTTTTGACTGGGTTTTTGATGTCAACTTTGGTGCTGACATTACAACAATGGAAGAAGCGGCGGAGTTAATAGAAAGATTGCAAACAAAAAAAGATGAACCGATGTTCACTGCATGTTGCCCAGCCTGGGTTAGATTTGTTGAAACTTTTCACCACGACTTAATTCCCAATTTAACAACAACAAAATCACCTACACATTGTTTGGCACCTGCTATTAAGACTTATTTTGCCAAAAAAATTGGAGTTCATCCAGGGCGGATAAAAATTGTCGAAATCATGCCATGTATAGCTAAAAAATACGAAGCGAAGCTTCCCGAGATGTGTCAGACATTTAATCCAGAGATAAATTTTGCTTTAACTGTTCGCGAGGTTGCTAAAATCTTAAAAAACAAGAATATAAATTTGCCAGAGCTAGATGACACCAAATTTGATTCACCTTTAGGAACTTCGTCCGGCGCAGCCACTATTTATGGTTCATCTGGCGGGGTAATGGAATCAGCATTGCGAACCGTGGTAGCTAAATTATGCAACTCAAATCTTGCAAGAATTGAATTTAGGGAAGTCAGGGGAATGGAGGGTATTAAAGAAGCGTCGGTTGATGTTGATGGAGAAATTCTTGAAATTGCAGTTGTCTCTGGTTTAAAAAATGCTGCCAAATTATTAGCTGATATAAAATCGGGGATAAAACGCTATAATTATGTTGAAGTTATGGCTTGCCCTGGAGGTTGTTTGGGCGGTGGGGGGCAACCAATCCCGACAACACCTGAAATTCGATCTATGCGAAGTCTAGCTTTTTATACTGATGACCAAGCAAAGAAGGTTAGACGAGCACATGAAAATCCTGATATTATTAAAATGTATCAAGGTTTGGATACTAAACCGATGGGGCCAAAGGCTCTCAAATTGTTCCACCGAAAATTTAAGATTCGAAAACCTAAAATAAATAGGAAGTGAGGCGGAAATGAGATATTTAAGAGACGCAGATATTAATGGGAAAACAGTTTTTCTTCGAGTTGATTGGAATGTTCCACTAAAAGATGGTGATATTTCTAATGACAATAGAATTAAGGCTACAATTCCAACCATTGAATATTTGCAATCTAAGGAATGCAAAATAATTATTGGGACACACTTGGGACGGCCAGATGGAGAGATAGTTCCGTCACTGTCTACTCGCAAGTTGGCTAAAAGATTTTCTGAGTTACACCATTCTAAAATTACAGCTACTGACTATGTTATCGAATCAGCTGTTCGCCAAGAGGTGAATAATTTAGAATCGGGGGATATCTTGGTCTTGGGTAATCTTCGCTGGTATGCGGAGGAAGAAACAAATAATTTAGCTTTTGCCCATGTCTTGGCATCGTACACCGAAATGTACGTTAATGATGCTTTCGCGGTCAGCCATAGAGCCCACGCTTCAGTTGAAGGTATTACTAATTTTCTGCCTGGGTACGCCGGATTATTACTTGAGAAGGAGGTCAAAATGCTCTCGACTTTGGCCGAGAGCCCAAGGCATCCTTTTATCATTTTATTAGGTGGAGCAAAAATTAAGGATAAAATTGGGTTAATTAAAAGATTTGTCACAACGACAGATAAAATATTAATAGGTGGGGCTACTGCAAACACATTTAGTTTTTTTAAAGGTCAAGAGATCGGAGCATCATTTTACGAACCAGGACTCGAGAACACCGTCGAAAGTATTATAGAAATTTGTGGAGATAAATTAGTGCTACCTGTTGATTCTGTGAAGAAGGTTGATCAAGATGGAAGATCTTCAATTTTAGACATTGGTCCACAAACTATCGAGAATTTTGGTCAATATATTTCTAGCGCCAAAACAATTTTTTGGAATGGCAATATGGGTTTTTCAGAGTTAAAAGAATACGAGATAGGAACGGCTAAAATTGCAGAAAAAATTCGTGCAAATCAATATACAAAAATAGTTGCTGGTGGAGACACTGTAGGTTTTTTGGATGAACACCAAATGTTGAATGATTTTACTTTTGTTTCAACTGGAGGTGGCGCAGCTTTGGAGTTTTTGGCCGGAGTTGAACTCCCTGGTCTAAAGTCTTTGGGCTATTACGATAAATAAATTTTGGCTTTATTTTTTGATTTTTAAGTTCTAGAGGTATTATTATGTTTATTTCACTCCGGGAATTATATAAGAAAGCCGAAGATAGCAACACGGCGGTGGGGGCGTTTAATACTAATAATCTGGAGATAACTCAGGCTATAGTTAGCGCTGCAGAAAAAACCAAATTGCCAACGATTATTCAGACTACTCCAAAAGCTATTGAATATGCAGGCCTGAAGGAGATTTTTGATATAGTAAAAAATTTGATTGATGGATCGCATGTTCCGATGTTAATTCATCTTGACCATGCTAAGGAAATTGATTTAATTGCTAAATGCTTAGAGATCGGTTATCGTTCAGTAATGTTTGATGGGTCAGATTTGCTTTATGAGAATAACGTATCAGAAACGAAAAAAATTGTTGATTTGGCTCATAAATATGGTGCCTGTGTCGAAGCAGAAGTTGGAGTGGTTGGCCGGGGCGAGGAAGGCAGGGAAAAAATATTGGCTAAATATTCAGATCCAGATCAAGCAGCTGACTTTGTTAAACTTACTGGTGTTGACAGTTTAGCCGTCTCTATCGGTAATATTCATGGCGCTCCAGAAAATGAAAAATTGGATATTGATTTATTAAAAAAAATTCGGGAAAAAGTTAATGTCCCTTTGGTTTTGCATGGGGCGTCTGGAGTTACCAGATCAGATATTGCAGCAGCAATTAAGAATGGTGTTCGCAAAATCAACATTGACACTCAGCTTCGGCATGCTTTTAAAGATGCATTAGAAAAAGATTCAGCCGATCCAGGAAAAGAATTCCGGGACATGATGATAGATGCCAAAACTGAAACGGAGAAAGTCGTAGAAAAATATCTTAAACTTTTTAATAACAAGGAATAAATGTCTGATGTTGTAACAATCGGCGATGCTTTTCAAGACTTATTTGTCTTTTCTAATGATTTCAAAGTTTTGCCAGACCGAAGTTTTAAATCTGGAAAGTCCTTGAGCTTTGATTATGGTGCAAAATTAGATGTTGATCAAATTCAATACCACTCTGGTGGATCTGCAATTAATTCGGCAATCTGTTTTTCTAGAATTGGGTTGTCGACTTCTATTTTAGCTTTCATCGGTTTTGACCCACCAGCTGAAAAAATTAGAAAGGAAATTGAGGCAGTTGGTGTTTCGACAGAACTGGTAAAAAATGATTCAGAGTCAACAAATACCTCAATAATTTTGAGTTGTTCAGGCGATCGAACAATTCTGTCTTATCATGGCGATCGAGATTTTAATAATTTGCAACTGCCAAAGAGCCTCAAAACATCGTGGTTTTACCTGGCGCCAATTAAGAAGGATTCATCAAAACTTGAAAATAAAATCATTGAAAATATCGCAAAAAATGGGACAGGACTTATATGGAATCCGGGACCTCCGCAGATAAAGCAGGGAGCTAAAGCCAATAGACATTTACTCCGACTTTGTAATATATTAATTTTGAATCGCGAGGAAGCACTAAACTTTTCTGGCTGTGGGAAATCAAAAATTGAAGATTGTTTAGTGTTACTTCGTGAATATGGCGCAAAAATAGTTGTTATCACCGATGGTAAAAGTGGGGCCAAAGCTTTTGATGGTTCAGTATTTTATCAAATTGATTCCTCACCTGATGAGCGAGTCGACGCCACTGGAGCAGGCGATGCTTTTGCCAGTACTTTTGCAGCCAAAATAATATTAGATAGCAATGATGTAAAGGCGCAGGGATTTGTGCCCAGCAAGGAATCTATTACCGCGGCATTAAAATGGGGAATCGTAAACTCCGGTGCTGTCGTTGGTCAGGTCGGAGCGAACACTGGCTTGTTAAAAATTGATACAATTATAGAAAATTCAGAAAAACTGGTAAAATTAGAGGCGAAAGTATATTCTAAGTAAAACATAAAAGTTAGATTTAAATTTAAAGAAAAAACAAAAATAAAAGGAGTGGCTAAACTCTTTTTTTTGTAAAATATGAAGAAACACATTGCAATTTTTGTAGGGCCGGCGATCGAAGATATTTTTATCGGCAAAAAGACAATTGAAAGTCGTTTTTCTCAATCTAGAGTTTTGCCGTATGGGGAAGTTGCCAAGGATGATATTATTTTTCTGAAAAAATCCGGAGGTGATATTCTTGGTCAAGTAATTGTTGATAATGTTCTCTACTATGATTGTTTAAATCCAAATTCGATTGAAGTATTGAAAAAAGAATATTCAGATGCGATTGCTATTAATGAAAAGTTTTGGTTGTCTAAAAAAAATAGTAAGTATGGCACATTAATATTTTTGAAAAAACCAAAACGATTCGTTTTTCCTCTGCAATTTAAAAAGAAAGATCGTAGACCATGGTTGATTTCAGGCCTGCCTGCCGGTAGGCAAGGTAAAAAAATGCCGTGAGACTGATCGAATCACGGCTGGGTAGGAATGGTTGTGCGGCAACACAATTGAGGTCGGCACTTTTGAATGCCGTAGCGGTCGTAGACTTCGTCAATGTCTTCGAGAATCATCATCTTGCCAAACTGACACGAAATGCAGTTCATCTGACAGCGGGCGATAATTGGCTGGTGGCCAGTGTCTTCCTGATTGTCTTGAACTAAGAAGTCAATCTGATCTCGGCTCGGGCAGCCGTGCGGCATAACGCCAACGAACATTGCTTCATCAACGTAGAAGATCATTAGCTTGAGGTCAGACCGGTATCCGTACCCAACTCTGACCCCTTGTATTCGGATAATCATGATGGCTGGCGCCTCCTGTCGTAGATTATCATATATCGTATAAAGTTGTATGTCAATTTGACTTTTTTTAGTAATCTGATTTAATTAGTACAGAATTAATAAAAACGGGGATCAAAATGACAATTGAAAGAGAAAAACTGACAGTTACCATCAAAAAAGATTTATTCAAAAAAATCGATTCAATTATCGATGGAAAAAAAATACGTAACCGCTCTCACGCAGCTGAGTATCTTATTGAAGCAGGCCTTGGATTGAATAAAATTCGGAAAGCGATAATTCTAGTTGGTGGGGAAGGAACAAGACTTAGGCCCTTTACATATGAGATACCAAAAGTTATGCTTCCGATTCATGGCAAACCAATGGTTCAACATATTATTGAACAATTGCAATCCCATGGAGTTGATGAAATTATTTTGGCTGCAAGATACAAGGCAGAGCAGGTTCAAACTTATTTCGGTGACGGTCGTAAGTTTGGATTAAAAATTCATTACGTTATTGAAGGAGAGCCAATGGGAACGGCTGGTCCACTTCGGTTAGCAAAAAAGTATTTGACAGAGCCGTTCTATATTGTTTGGGGTGATATTTTGTCCCATCTGGATCTTACTGATTTTGCTAAGTTTCATCTTGAGCATGGCGGTATGGCCACAGTCGCGCTAACTACCGTGGAAGATCCTTCAAGGTATGGGGTGGCATCTATGAATGGCTCTAAGATTGTTGGTTTTGTTGAGAAGCCAACGAAAGAAAATGCTCCATCTAAGTTAATTAATTCCGGAATGGCAATTATGAATCCTGAGATTATTGATAAATATGTCCCCAAAAAAGGCAAAGCTATGGTTGAATATGACATTTATCCGAAATTGGCAGCGGAGGGAACGCTTTTCGGCTATCCTTTTCAAGGACAATGGTTTGACACCGGAACTCACGAAGCATACGAAAAAGCGATCAAAGAATGGAAATCGAAATAGCATAATCTAGCACTGATAAAAAAACCACCAGAAATTGGTGGTTTTTTTATTGACAAAATTACTTTTTTCTGATATAAAATATAAGCTAGCCTTTCCTCATGGAGGACAAATATGTACGGAACATATGGCACACATGGTTCTGCCTCTCAGCAGGACGCACAAGCATTGCGCAACAGAATGGCGCCGTTTGCTCACCACACTGAGAGTAATTGCTGGCCTTCGACCATACAGGGACACGTGTATTTCTCCATCTGTGTTCAGATGTCACGTCTAGGCGCGATGTGTGATGTCGGGCCGGTGATCGGCGCCTGGTACGATGAAGTTGGGGCGCGCGACTCGAACGTCTTTGTAGCATCTGACTGTCTGATGTGCAGCATGCTGGCAGCCGATGAAGCGCGGGAAGCTAGTCGGCAGTTGGCAGCCACTGATCGCAAGTCGCTCCAATTGCCTCTGGCAGATGCCCCAATCATCTCCACGGCTCGGGGATGAAGACCGCCACTGCGATCCGTTGGCGACCGGCTAGACATTAGTCAGGTCGCCTCTTTTAATTCATGAGTAATTTTGCTAAAGTAGCAATATCAATTACTAATATGAGGTATTATGAAAGTCAAAAAAGAAGATCTAAATAAGGGGAAATTTAAGTTAACTATTACAGTTGAGCCAGCTGAAATTATCAAATATTATAAATCGACCTATGATAATCTATCAAAAGATGTGAAAATCCCAGGTTTTCGTGCGGGTAAGGCACCGCGAAAAATGATTGAAGAATCTGTTGGTATAGCTCGACTAGTTTCCGAATCCCTGGACAATATTATCCAGCAGGAATATGTTTTAGCGATTCAGCAAGAAAAAATGATTCCGGTTGGTCCGCCAAAAGTTACAATTTCAAAGTATTCAAATTGGGGGCTCGAGATTTCTGAAATCGAATCAGACTTAGTTTTTGAGGCTGAGTTTGAGGTGTTGCCCGATGTAGTTTTGAAAGATTTTTCAAAAATTAAAGTTGCGAAAAAAGAAACGCAGAAAATCACTGAGGAAGATGTTGAAAAAATTATGCTTCATTTGCGCCGACAGAAAGCAACTTTTTCTGAAGTTGACCGACCAGCCAAAGCGGGCGATCGGGCAGAAATTTCCTACGAAGGTTCAATTGATAAAGTGAAAAAAGACTCAATGTCGGCAAAAAATCACCCAATAGTTTTAGGTGAAAACACTTTAATTCCAGGTTTTGAAGACCAAATTATTGGTATGAAGAAGGATGAAGAGAAAAAATTTGATATTAATTTCCCCAAAGATTATCACGCCAAAGATTTTGCTGGAAAAAAGGCAGAATTCAACGTTACTTTAGTCGATTTGAAAGAAGTAAATTTACCAGAAGCCAATGATGCATTTGCTGATAATTTTGGTCACAAAAATATTGAAGATCTTACTGAAGCAATCCGTAAAAGTTTGAAGGACGAAGTTGAAACTAAAGCTCATCAGGAGTTGGAATCCGAAGT
>Ga0247841_10010948_pt1 | contig 12200 bp, 6 predicted proteins | sample LaCruzMarch2015__2_FD_192410 | JGI IMG/M metagenome (GOLD analysis project Ga0247841, IMG submission 192410) | Freshwater microbial communities from meromictic Lake La Cruz, Castile-La Mancha, Spain - LaCruzMarch2015_18m | ecosystem: Environmental > Aquatic > Freshwater > Lake | place: Spain... | reverse complement strand
TAGTTTCCTCATCGAAGTTAAAAATTACAGTTGCCCAGAATTCCAATCCAGCTAATACTCTTTATGCTATTTATAACCAAACAACCGGCAAGTATGTCAAACAAGGCGACCATACTCAACAAAACAGTGAAGATTGGCAAACATATGACGGTTGGGGCGGAGCTACCGGCTTTGAACAGTGGGGCTTGACTACAAATACAGCTTACACGTATAAAGTTAAGGCCAAAAATGGAGATAATGTTATCACTACTTTCTCGGGTACTCGTGCAGCCACGACGAAGCGCATTTGGACTATTACTGTCTCGGCTCCGACCAATGGAACTATTTCGCCAGGAACAGTGACAGTCGACAGCGGTGATAGTAAACAATTCGATATTACTCCTAGTGCAGGGTATTATATCGGGAATATCAAAGCGACCGGTGTAAATGTGCCCGGCGCATATTCCTCGAGCTACACATTCACCAATGTCACGGGAAACAGAACCTTAGTTGTCACTTTTGTGCAAAATAATATCCGGATCTGGGACGGCCATGCAGCGGATAGTAATTGGTCCAATCTTGATAACTGGACTGGTAATACGGTACCCGGGCCAACTGATAATGTCGTATTCAACAACACCTCGACTAAAATCTCAGCCATTGATGCTGGCTTTGCTGGAACAATTGCATCTCTCTCGGTGAATACCGGTTACACGGGTACGATTACCCAGTCGAGAGAGTTAACGACAGGGAACTTCACGGTTAGTACCGGTACTCTAAATACCCAAAGCAATACCTTAAATATTGGTGGTAGTTTCCTAAAGGGAGCTACGGCCGGAATTATCAATCTTGGCACTTCAACAATAAACTTTACCTCAAGCACGCTCGATAGGACGATTACTCTAAACGGTCTGTCTTTAAACAGCATAACTTTCGACAATGCCGCTGGCTCATGGATCTTCCAAGATACGGCGACAATAAATGGAAACATCACGGTGGCGAACTCTGATACTGTTGGCAACGGCGTGAACTTCAACAATCAATCGATTGATGTCAATGGAAACGTCACAATCAGCGGAGGAAAAATTACTGCAGGTAGTGCAGCGGTTAGCATTTCTGGAGATTGGACTCCGAGCGGAGGCACTTTTGTGTCGAATACCTCTAACTTTATTTTCGACAAAGCTTCAGGTATTCAGACGATTACCGGCGATAATACTTTTAGCAATCTTACATTCACTGCATCTGAGACCAGAACAGTAAAGTTCGTTGGCGGTTCGGAAACCGTAGTTTCCGGAACTTTTACCGCTCATGGAGTCTCTGGTCAACTTTTAACTCTTACATCTACCGATTCAACGGCGTGGAAGATAAATCCAAATCAATGGAGTGTTTCCTATGTCAATGTTTCCTATTCGATCAATCAGGCCGCTTCCGCGATTGAGCCAGCTAATTCCATTGACGGGGGCAATACTTTGAACTGGTTTGAGCAGGCAGTGATGGTTTCTCTCGGTAATAAGAAAACATGGACCGGCGACGCTGATTTTTCAGGTTTTTCTCTGCTTGGGGCTCAAAACGATTCAGGCAATTTAAAGTTAACTAGTGCTACGACCAATACTTTCCTTGGCAAATGGGGATCAACCGGAACAGGATCAAGCCAATTTAAAATACCTTGGGGTATGATTACCGACCGATCGGGGAATGTTTACGTCGTAGACACTCAAAATAACCGCATCCAAAAGTTTTCGAGTACAGGAATCTTTATCAAGTCATGGGGGTCTTCCGGTTCTGGTAACGGACAGTTCAGCGCCCCTAGAGATATTGCGATAGATACCTCAGGAAATTTATATGTCGCTGATTATAATAATCACCGCATTCAAAAGTTTGATCAAAATGGGAATTTTATTGCTAAATATGGTGTGCGGGGAAGCGGTAATGGACAACTTTATTATCCTACCGGTATTGCTGTCGACTCCTCCGGGAACATGTATATTTCCGAATGGCAGAATTATCGAATTCAGAAATTATCGAGTTCTGGTGCATATATTACTAAATGGGGGTCATCGGGATCTGGCGACGGTCAATTCAATCGTCCCTTCAACCTAGAGATTGATTCGAGTAATAATGTATATGTGGCTGACTATTATAACCATAGGATCCAGAAGTTCACAAGTAGCGGCACTTTCCTATCTAAGTTTGGTTCCTATGGTACCGGTAATGGACAGTTCAGGTATCCGATCAATATTGCAATCGACAGTTCTGACAACATATACGTTGCTGATTTTAGCAACGCTCGAGTTCAAAAGTTTAACTCTTCGTTTTCATTTATTTCAAAGCTTGGTTCGAGCGGAACTACTGACGGGAAGTTCAAAAATCCTAACGGCATTGCGATCGGTCCAAATGGCAACATCTACGTATCTGATTATACGAGTAATAGAATTCAATATTTTTCTCAGAGTATATCAGGGACGGCCATTAAGTATGGATATAATACAGGCATGGCTGATAGCTCGTGGTATCAATTGGGCTGGACAACAACATCCCTACCCGCAGGTTCGGCGATAAAAGGCCGACTTCGGGCATCCAACACATTCCCAGTGCCAGCCGATGTGGCCTGGAGTGATTTTGTGACAGATTCTGATGGCTATATTTATCTTGCCGGCACGACTACTCATCCGACTGGCCAATATGCAGATCTGGAATTTACCCTTTCCTCTGGAAATAACGGTTATACAACAACACCAATTGCGAACAGTTTCTCGGTCAATGCGTTTGCGAGTGCAATTCCAGAAAACGGTGGCTCGGTTCCAATCACGGCGACTCTTTCAAGGTCAACAAACGAAGATATCACAGTCAATCTGGCTTTCTCTGGAGATGCCACGAGAGATACAGATTATACAATCGCAAGCTCAATCGTAGTTCCGGCCGGATCCAGGAGTGCAAGTGTTGATCTTGATACTATCAATGACGCTAACCCAGAAAATAACGAGTCACTGAATATTTTGCTCGATACAATATTAGGGCAGGCTCTTGAACTTAATACTCAACAAATATCTACAGTCTTGGTAGATAATGATTACACTATTGATTCTTCTGCAAGTGCTGGCGGCACAATTACTCCTCTTGGATCAACCGGTGTTAACGGCGCAGCAGATCAGTCTTTCGGCATTGTCCCATCAGAAGGATACGATATTAATGATGTTCTCGTTGACGGTGCATCTGTTGGCGCTGTATCCAGCTACAAATTTGAAAGTGTTACGGCAGCTCATACCATCGAAGCGCAATTTTCTATCAAGACTTTCACTATCACTCCAAGCACCACCAGTGAGGGCACAATTACTCCTTCAACCTCTCAGACTGTAAACTTCGGCTCAAATAAATCTTTTGAAATTGCTCCTTTAACGGGATATGAAATTGCTGATGTCAAAATTGATGGCGTATCAGTAGGCGCTGTCTCAAGCCATACCTTTGAAAATGTTACAAGTGATCATCTGATTGAGGTTTCTTATAACATTATTGTACTTCCGATCGATGTGACATCTACTGGACAAGGATCAGTCGCACCATCAGGTAATATCTCTGTCAATTATAACCAAAGCCAAACAATGGTTATTGCCCCGGAAATCGGCTATTATCTTTCACGTCTACTGATTGATAATGCAAGTTATGGCAGCTTGCCGCTTCCTAGTTCCTATACCTTTTCGAATGTAACAACCGCCCGCACCCTAGATGCGACTTTTAGTCTGATTCCAGACGGCTCATTCATTATCAATGCAGAAGCTAGTAAGACAAATGACCGAAATGTCACGGTCACACCGACCGTGAATTCAAGCGTTTCAAGAATTATTCTCTCAGAATCGAGCGATTTTGTCGGGGCTGAGTATCAGGATATTGCAAATAATATCTCGTTCACCCTTTCGGGGAACGACGGTCAAAAAACAATTTATGCCAAATTCCAAGATCAATCAGGGTATGAAACAGCTAGTATCTCCAAATCAATTATTTTAGATACTGTAGCGCCTGACTCTCCTACGGCTTTGGCGGCGGTATCAGGCAATACCTCGGTATCTTTGTCTTGGATCAATCCAGCCAATTCGGATTTTGCCAAAGTCGCCATTTTCCGGTCTGAAAGTCCTGATTTTATTCCGGATTTAGCCTCAAATAAAATTTGGAACTCGGCATCTGCAGACACAGAGACATATACTGATTCAACTGTCGAGAATAATAAAACCTATTATTATAAAACACAAGCGCTCGATGATGCAGACAATTACTCTGTTTCCTCATCGGAAGTCGAAGGCAAGCCTGATTCCGACCTGCCAACAACTCCCGGTAAGCCTGCGCTAACGAATAAATCAAATGAAATTCTTGAGTTACAGTATACGAAGTCAAAAGATCTCGCTATCTCCTGGTCAAAGGCCTCAGATGTTAACTCGGGCTTAAAATCATATACCGTTATTATAGGAAGCGAGTCGGGTGAAGGCGACATACTGAATCGGGAATTGATTCTGACAGAGCTCGTAGATACAGAGAGCCCGTCGTTAGGTTTCACTGTTCCGTCAGACGGAAGTTATTTCATTCGCGTTAAAGCTAAAGATAATCTGGGGAACGAATCAGCATATTCTTTTGAACAGAAAATAATCGTAGATACTGTCTCACCGACCGTTCCAGCGAATGCTAGTGCTCATGATGTCTCGAACCGTTCGAGTGAACTATACAACGTTCTTCTCTCATGTCAGGGATCCGTGGATACTAATGCGGGGATACTCGGTTATCAGATCAAGCGTGATGGGATCGTTCTTGCAGCAGACGAAAATAATTTCACGCTTGGCATTATCCAGGAAATGGATAACACTCTAAGATATCTAGATGAAGTTACCCCTCAAACAGAGCTGAAGTATCAAATTATTGCGTTTGACAAAGCGAAAAACGAATCAATGCCGGTAGATTTCCAATTTTCTAAAACCAAAGATACTGATATTTTTATTCCAATAGAGATACCTGGCGAGGGTGTGCTAGAGATCTCCGAAGTTAAGGCTCAGCCTAGCAAAAATAGTGGTCAGAAAACAAGCGCAGTTGTAACATGGAAAAGCTCAGTTCCATCAACATCAAAAGTTGAATATGGGCAGAACTCAGAATATACAAACACTACCAAGAAAGATGCCGGGCTAAATACATTGCATACAATTATTCTATCTGATCTTTCCTTCTCGACAACTTACCATTTCAGAGTTGTCTCTGCTGACAGATATGGACATGAGGTTGTTTCGCTGGACAACACCTTTACAACCTATGACATTTTGAAGGACAAAGCAGTTTTAGATGTAGTTATAGGCAATTTATCTGGTTCCTTTATGAAAGTGGGCGATCTCATCGGTTATCTTTCTGTTGAAACCAATACTGGCATAACATCAGCAAATACTGCCATTTCAAATGTGATAGGGGTCTCAGAACAATCTGTTCCTGTTGTCACAACCACCGTAACTATTGCAACCGCAATGACAGCGATCGCGATGACCCCAATTGCGAATGCAAGCACCCTCTTTTCTTTTCCTGAGTACATCCGCTCAATCCTTTACTCGCTCGCCTCACTGACTACGAGGAAGCGTAGAAGACAGTGGGGGAAGGTAATTGAGGAAGGCACAGGACTTCCTATCGCCCAAGCTCGGATTACCCTTGTCCAAAAAGCAGATTTTTCTGTACGACCGATCGCAACAACATACACTGATGTTAAAGGCGATTTTGCATTCATTGCCGATCCGGGCGAGTATCTTCTGTCGATCGATAAGGATTCATATGAGCTGTCCAATTCACCAGGATATTATCATGAAAATGAAATAATCACCGTAAAAACCAGCGCAGACTCTCTTGTCATTCCAAGCATCGCCATGGTTTTGGATGAAGATAAGATTCAAAATAAATTCCGTTTTATAAAAGCTCTGGAGAAGTTTGATCGGATTTTCTTACTAGTCTCGACCGTAGTACTCATTTTTGGGACATTGTCGGTGATCTCAGTATTGATGAAAAACCCGAGAGATGTTTCTTACATCATCCTCGCTTTTGTTTATCCGATCCTTTGGTATCTGAACATTCACTCTATCTTTAAGCCCTCTCCATATGGAAACATCGAGGATCGGGCGAATCATGAAGGAGTGCCACTCGCCTTAATACGCGTCTTTGATAAGGAGAGCCAGCGTTTAGTAAAGACTTCAGTCTCAGATTTACGCGGCAGATACAGGATGCTCTTAAATAAGGGTCAATACAGGATAAATGTCGTAAAGACCGGATACAACCAAATTGGTGATGTCACCTTGGATACAGCCGAGGGGATCAAAGCGGTTAATAAAAAGATAACGATTGAAAAGAAGAGTTTAATATGAAAAAAAACACTCTAATCATTTTATTTGCTTTCATGTTCGCTACTTTGTGGAGCATCTCTCAAGTCTGTGCGAAAGAGCTAGTCCTATCAGTCATCGATATCTCCACAGATGACTCTGCTATTTATGCGGTATATTGGCCCAAAAATTCAGGTTTAGTCAAGCTCGAAAGAGCAGGGCTGAATCAATCAAACTGGGAAACGTTAGTCGAAACGGATTTAAATTTTTATATCGACAAAACTGCAAAAAAAGGAGAATTATATTCATATAAATTACAGATAGACGGGGGCGAATTAATCGCGGCCTCAAACATTGAAACATCCGGCAAGCCGATCATCAGTGATATTAGAATAGATTCTGGAGCATCAAATAAGGAAGGCGCAAGTGTAGTAGTGAATTTTAAAACTGATAAATTGGCGCAAGGGCAGGTATTTTATGGCGAGAGTTTGGGTTACCAAAATAATACAGAGCTAAGCGGCTACCTAAATCAATCTCACACTATTCTTTTAGAAAAATTAACCCCGGGAATGGTTTATCATATCAAGTTGATGGCAGTTGACAAGAATGGCCAAAATACTACTGAATCCCCGGATCAAACTTTTACCGCTCCAATGCCACCAGTGGACCAGACTATACTGGAGATAATTATTCAAGCTTTATCTAGGGCGTTCTCAAATTTCGAGAAATGGTTTAACAGCTAAGGACTATAATGCATAAGAGGGTTGTAAAAACGGGTGCATATTTACTGCTAGCAACTGGAATTCTTTTTGCCTTGATCGTACTATTGTCTGCTCTGATATTGATAATTTCTTTCCCTGAGTCTTCATTGGAGAAAAAAGCTATTGTCGGGGTCGGACTTTTGATAACATCGTTTTTTATTCTTCTTCTATCGATAACAGGCTTTGAAGCATTGATTGATCTGATGAAAACAGAATCTATTCTTGAAAAACATTTCCCCAGTGAGTTAACCGGTAAAAAGGAATGAGCTCGATTGTTGAAATAAGGAGTTTGAGTAAATCATACCTCGTCGGTAGTGATTTTGTAGATGTGCTAAAAGATGTAAATCTAGAGATCAAGAGAGGGGAATTCCTAATAATATTCGGTCCTTCAGGCTCAGGAAAGTCAACATTATTAAGCATACTGGCCGGTCTTGAAGAGCCATCAATCGGAGAGGTACTTTGGAATAAAATCAATATTTATAGTTTGCCTGAAAATGAAAGAGCCTATTATCGGGGATCCAAAATAGGGATAGTATTTCAGCAGTTCAATCTCATTTCAACTTTATCAGCCAAAGACAACATCGCGCTGCCATTATTGCTCTCAGGAATGAGTAGACGAGAATCAGATCGTAGATCAAATTATCTTCTAAAAGAGATCAACTTGAATAATCGTTCTAATCATAAGCCACCGCAGTTGTCTGGCGGTCAGCAACAGCGAATTGCGATCGGTAGGGCGCTGGCTGCAAATCCAGAGTTGCTGCTTATAGATGAACCAACTGGCAATCTTGATATTCCAACCGGCAATGAGATAATGGAGCTTCTCAAGAATGCAAATCAACAGCTCGGGCGAACGATTGTATTGGTTACGCACAATCCTGATTTTATAAAATATGCTGATCGGGTTATATATCTGGAAGACGGCACTATCAAGAAAATTGAAGGCAAAGTCAATCCGGACAGGGAAGTGATTGAAAATTTTACTTCAAAGATGCCTGAAAAACCTAAGGGTTTGTCTTTTTTCGAAACAATTCGCATCTCAACGATCCATTTTATCAGCAAGAAGCTAAGGACAGTACTGACAATTTTAGGCGTTGCGCTTGGTGTAGGATCGATAGTAACTTTAGTTTCGCTCGGGGTCGGTTTGCAGAAAATAACCTCTGATCAATTAGCCTCTCTCGACGCCTTAGTTTCGATAGGTGTCCAGGCAAAGCAAGATTCAATTCTCCGATTGGATGATAAAACGGTTGAAAAAATCATAAACTTGGAAAATGTTGAACTTGTGAGTCCGGCGATAAACTTACCATCAAAGATGACTCTTGGCAGTTCTACTTCACAGGCAATGATTTATGGTATAAAACCCGAAGCAACCAGTTTTGAAGGAATCGGATTGATCCAAGGGAAAAATATCACGGATAAGGATGGAATTATTATCTCGAAAGCCCTGGCCAAAAATTTTAACGATTTCAGCCCTGAGCAACTTATCAATAAGAAGATTCAATTAAATTTAGTTGTTATGCCCTCTGGAGAAAACTTTGATCTATCTTTAATTAAGAATATTAACATTGAGGAAACAATCGTAGGTATCTCAAGTGATGAACTTATGACCTCCGCATTTCTCTCCCTTGATCAAATAAAAAGCCTGACTGGCTTGCGGGAATATGATTCAGTTAAGGTAAAGGCTTTAAATCGGAAGAATGTCGAAATGGTACGAAATAAAATTGAAGAAATGGGACTGAAAACTACCTCAGTTGTTGATCTGATCAAGCAGGTCGATCGGGTGTTTCTGATAACACAAATCATTTTAGGAATAATCGGAGGGGTTGCGTTGATAGTCGCGCTTATCGGTATTATAAATATTATGACCATCTCATTACTCGAGAGAACACACGAGGTTGGTATTATGAAAGCCATAGGCGCAAGCAATTTGGATATAAAAAAGATCTTTGAGTATGAAGTCTTGTTGTATGGGCTGGTCGGAGGGATCACTGGCGTACTAGGAGGGTGGTTATTTGGTCAGGGAATTAACTGGTTGGTCTATTATCTAATGCAAGTAAGCAATATCCCAGGATCGTTAAATGTTTTCATTGTTCCTCCTTTCTTCGCGCTTGAAATGATTATCTTAACAACGGTTGTTTCGATGTTTGCGGGTCTATATCCAGCTCGTAGGGCGGCAAAACTCTCTCCAATGGAGGCGCTACGTTACGAGTAAGGATGACGGCGAATCAGGGTTTTATAAACAAAAAAGCTGCTTCGGAAAGCAACATTTTTGGTGGGCGATAGTGGACTCAAACCACTGACCTTTCGCACGTCAAGCGAACGCTCTAATCAGCTGAGCTAATCGCCCCAATATGATATAATAAATATACCAAAATAGTTGAAAATATTCAATGCTTGAGAGCCGATTATTCGATACTCAGGCAGACGAGGGATTAGCTTTATTAGTTTCATAAGTTATTATTGAATAGCATGATTATAAAAGCAAAAAAAATACATCCGTCAGCAATTATTCCGAAGCATAATCTGGTTGGCGATGCTGGTCTTGATCTACATTCTGTTGAAGATGTTCAGATAAACCCAGGAAGCAGAGCTCTTGTTCCAACAGGGCTTGCTTTTGAGCTCCCTGAGGGGTATGTTGCCCTGATATGGGATAAAAGCGGACTCGCATTGAAGGTTGGTATCAAGACCATGGGTGGTGTAATTGAACACACTTATCGTGGCGAATACAAAATCATACTATTTAATACATCTGATAAGCCAATTTATATCAAAGCGGGTGATAAGGTGGCACAAATGTTGATTCAGCCTATCATGACGGTTGAAGTTGAGGAGTGCGAAGAATTAAGCGAAAGTGCCCGAGGCGAACACGGGTTTGGTTCGGCAGGATAGAAGAAAGGACAATGATGAGCAAAGGCAAGTTTATCGTAATAGATGGGTCGGACGGCTCAGGGAAAAAAACTCAGGCCGATATTTTGATTGGAAGATTAAAGGAAGCCGGTCATGATATAGCTTATTATGATTTCCCGCAGTATTACGATACCTTCTTTGGCAAAATGGTTGGCGAATTTTTGACCGGAAAATTTGGCGAAGCTCAAAATGCTGATCCCTACCTTGCCTCTCTTCCTTATGCAGGGGACAGGTGGCAAGCGAGTGACAAGATTAAAAAAGATCTTGCTGCCGGAAAGATTGTTATCTCAAATCGCTATACCTCCTCAAATATGGCTCACCAAGCTGGTAAAATCAGTGATATAGCGAAGAAAGATGAATACCTGCACTGGCTTGAGGAATTAGAGTTCAATGTCTATAATATTCCTAAACCAGATTTAGTCCTGTATCTTTTTGTGCCGCTCGAAATTAGTCAGGCGCTTTTGGAAACAAAAGAACAAAGACAATATGTCGGCAAAAAAGCTAAGGATAGTGTGGAGAGCGATGTAAATTATCTAGCCAACTCGATTAATGAGTATCTGCGATTAGTCGACAAATATCCTGATTGGAAAAAAATTGACTGTACGATAAACGGCCGGATCGACAGTATCGAATCAATAGGCAAGAAAGTATTTGAGATTGTAAAGAAAGAATTGGAGAAGTTATGAAGGAAGCAAAACTAAAAGTTGCATTGTTATCTCATACTAAAGACCCAGAAAGAACTATCGTGGCGGCTGTCAGACAATGTTATAGTTCGCTCTCCGGAAAAGAGTTGTGGGAAAAGGTTACCGAGGACCAAAAATCAAGGTTGATCAAGCAGATTATTTCCTCTGGCCATACTTCAACCATCGAGCATGCTTCATTTACCTTTGCTGTCCAGGGCATATCAAGAGCACTTACTCACCAGCTGGTTCGTCATCGTCTTGCTTCCTACTCACAAAAATCACAGCGCTATGTCAAGGAGGGCGGTTTTGAATATATCCTGCCACCAACTATTGCTAAGGACAATAAACTTACCGAAAAGTATATCGCCGAGCTTGAGGCAATCCAGGAAGGTTATCAGAAACTATTAGATGCCGGCATACCTGCCGAAGATGCAAGGATGCTTTTACCAAACGCTTGTGAAACAAAAATTGTGATTACTATGAATGCGCGGTCTCTATTCAACTTTTTTCAGGAAAGACTTTGCAATCGGGCACAGTGGGAGATCCGAAGGATGGCCGCTCAGATGCTAATCGAATGTAAGAAGGTTGCTCCTATCGTCTTTAAATATGCCGGTCCAACATGCATCACACAAAAAATTTGCTGGCAGGGAGCACTAAATTGCGGCAAACCGGCAAAAGATAAAACTATTGAGCTAAGAGAGCGATGCTAAAGAATCTTGGAGTCATTATGATATAATAATTGACTTATACCTACGGGCAGATAGATTAATAATATTTTAGACAAGGAATAACATGATATTAAAAGAAGAAGACAAAGAAGTTTACGATCTTATAGAATCAGAAAAGAAGCGGCAGAAAGAAGGCCTCGAGCTCATTCCATCTGAAAATTATACCTCAGAAGCGGTGATGACCTGCATGGGTAGCATTTTGACAAATAAGTATTCGGAAGGTTTCCCACGCAAGAGATATTACGGCGGCAATGAATTTATTGATGAAATTGAAATTCTGGCACAAAATCGACTGAAAAAACTCTTTAAAGCAGAGTATGCTAATGTGCAACCGTATTCAGGCAGTCCTGCAAATTTTGCTGTGTATCTTGCCACATGTAGTCCTGGAGATACAGTCATGGGTTTAAATCTGCCCGATGGTGGTCATCTGACTCACGGATGGAAAATGTCTGCGACAGCCCTCTTCTATAATAGCGTGCCATACCATGTCAAAGCTGATGGGCGTATTGATATGGAGGAAGTAATGAAACTGGCTAAAAAGCACAAGCCAAAGCTGATCTGGGCTGGAGGAACTGCCTATCCATTCAAATATGACTATGAAGCATGGGCTAAGATTGCTGATAGCGTCGGTGCATACCTGGCGGTTGATATTGCTCATGTTGCTGGACTCATTGCTGCCGGAGTTCACCCAAGTCCGTCTAAATATGCCCATATTATTACTTCAACGACTCATAAAACCTTACGCGGTCCAAGAGGCGGCATTGTCTTGGTTACTAAAAAGGGTTTGGAAAAAGATTCAGAACTACCAAACAAGAT
>Ga0247841_10010946_pt1 | contig 12201 bp, 9 predicted proteins | sample LaCruzMarch2015__2_FD_192410 | JGI IMG/M metagenome (GOLD analysis project Ga0247841, IMG submission 192410) | Freshwater microbial communities from meromictic Lake La Cruz, Castile-La Mancha, Spain - LaCruzMarch2015_18m | ecosystem: Environmental > Aquatic > Freshwater > Lake | place: Spain... | reverse complement strand
GGCGGAGGGGTACGGGGAGACGAGGAAGATGTTGTTAATTCGTTAAATTTTACATTATGAAAAAAATAATTGTTGTTTTAGTACTGGCACTTTTGCTTCCGGCGCTTAAAGCAAATGCGCAGTGGCAGCCCGATGTGCGGCTGACGAATGACTCCGCTTTTTCTTTTACATCCGGCAATAATGCAAGGTGCGTTACATCAAGCGGTAATGTTGTGCATGTAGTATGGGTGGGCTCGCGTTACTGGAGCAAGGACAAGATATACTACAAGTGCTCAACTGACGCGGGGATAAGCTGGGGAACAGATACAAGGCTGACATATACAGACACTAATTCTGCTGCATCGCCTTCTATCGCAGTATCAGGCTCCGTTGTACATGTCGTATGGAATGATCAATATAATAACGCAAATAGGGATTTATACTATAAACGCTCGACAGACGCGGGTCTTAGCTGGGAAGCAGAAATACAGCTAACGGCTTACTATGTTCAGTCATCCTTTGCTTCAGTCGCAGTCTCCGGCACGGTCGTGCATGTTGTATGGGAAGACTATCGTAACGGGAGATTGGAAATATACTACAAACGCTCGACGAACTCAGGCGTAAACTGGGGCGAAGATGTACGCCTGACGGATAACTTTGATTACGCCTATTATCCTTCCGTTGCAGTATCCGGTGCGGTTGTGCACGTTGTATGGCATGCACAGCATCAGGGGCACGATGTTATTTACTACAAACACTCGGCAGACGCAGGAGTAAACTGGGGAGCAGTTACTCAAATGTCTAATACCACTATTGGGTCTAACTCACCTTCTGTTGCTGTATCAGGTTCCGTTGTGCATCTTGTTTGGAGCGATGAACGTAACGGTAATGCTGAGATTTACTACAAACGCTCGACAGATGCCGGGGTGAGCTGGGGAGCAGATACAAGGCTTACGAATGACACATCCTGGTCAGAATATCCTTCTGTAGCAGTATCCGGTTTGGCAGTGCATGTCGTATGGAGAGATGAACGTGACGGAAACGACGAGATTTATTATAAACTCTCAACAAATGCAGGCATAAACTGGGGAGCAGATACAAGGCTTACGAATGACACGGCTTTATCATCAGGCTCTTCCGTTGCAATATCCGGTTCCGTTGTGCATGTCGTTTGGAGGGATGAACGTGATGGGATCTTCACTGAGATATACTACAAACGCAACCCAACGGGTAATTCTATTGGAATAATAAATATTAATTCAGAAATTCCGGCATCATATTCATTATCCCAAAATTATCCAAATCCGTTTAATCCGGTGACGAGGATACGATATGATATGCCGAGGGCGGGGGTTGTGAGGCTGGCGGTGTATGACGTGATGGGGCGGGAGATTGAAATGCTGGTGAATGAGAGGCATGCGGCGGGGAGTTATGAGGCGGTTTGGGATGGCACGCGGTTTGCGAGCGGAGTGTATTTTTACAGGCTGACGGCGGAGGGTTACAGCGAAACGAGGAATATGATGTTAATACGATAAGTACTATAAAAAATGAAGATTATAATACTTGTTGTTATTATATTGATTAATGTTATTGCCGTAAATTCTCAAACTGTTGTAAATTTACTCAAAAATAATTCAATTACCGAAAGAACTTCAAATAAGACAAGCTTTTTAATATCCGTTAAAGCCGGTTATCATACAGCTTACGATAAAGAGAACGATGCCGGATTTAATTCAGGTTTAATATTCAGCGGAAATGCGGATATAGGTTTAACAGAAAATATTTACACAGGAATAAGCTATGAATTCTGGAATCATTCAGGTGAAATTGTAAATATTGATAATGTGAAATATTCCAGAAACAGCACAGGCAGTAATATATCTTTTAATATTGCATGGAAAACAAATTTTGATCCTGCCGGTATTTATTTTGGCTTTGGTATCGGGAGTTATACAGTAAAATCTGAATGGGTGAATAATAATTCTTCAAGGTCTTACTTAAACTTTAAATTCCTTGCAGGTCTTGATATTAAATTATCAAAAATGTTTTTACTATCCACAGATATCGCATATAATGCTATGACTAAACTTAATACGACCGAAGAAAGTGATAAAGCAAGTATGTTTAGCTTTAAGATTGGACCTACATTAATATTATATTAATTTTTATATTATCTTGACATTAAAAATCAATTAAAATAAATTAATAAAAAAGATATTTATCGTAAAAAATCTCTATCGCTTTCAGCTTTGTCTCTAAGCCCGGAGTAATCCGGTACACATAAAATTGAAAAATTATGCGAGTCCTGAAATTTTTATCGTTTCTAAAAAGTTTTTCCGGCAAAATCAATAATCATAACTTTTTCCTGCGCCGGAATGTAATTATTGTATTATCCGTCTTTATCACGGTTATTGTGCTGACCGCTTTATTCCCGGCGTGTAAAAGTGACGCCGTTGGTCCTTCTTATACGTACAAATATGATTTCAATGTCTGGTATTACAGTGACTCTTATTATTTTACTGACACGGTTTATACATCGTATTATGATGTTGTAATGAAAGATATGACAGGCGGGGCTGGACTACCGCAGTATATTAAGGATAACCGAATTCAGATTACTTCACCGGATTTAGAAATATGGGTACAATGTGATAACACGGAACCGGGAAAAAGAGATGCGCTTGCATACGTACAGTTGTGGGATACGGGTTCTTCCGGATATGACACGATTATAATTAATCAACAGATTCCGGGTATGAAGTTTTTCGGGTATTTCAGGAAGCTATTGCCCTCAGAATATTATGTTTTTGAATACGCGGGTTTCATAGGACTTAAAATCAGTGTACCGGATAATTATCACGCAGGAATTACTTATTCAACGGCAGCGGGAAAGAAATACGGAAAAGGTGAATACGGCAGCGCACCGGGTGATACACTGATATTGAAAATGTTCAAATGCGCCGATCAGTCCCCTGACCAGACACCACTTGCATGGAAACTTAAAATGAAGAATGTTTACAAGCTTTTTGGAGAGAGAATTCCGCAGACGGGATTCAATTTACTTCTGCGTGCAAAACAAAATCTGAACTCGGGGCAGGAATATATTAAAATGATTCCGGCATCAGGAGGTCCGAAATCCCTTATGGAAATAACATCTATTGACAGGTTCACAAATCCGACTTCTAATCCTCCGCCGGACGGATTAATAGATTTAATAGAAGGTAAGACATATATGAGCGAAACTATGGATTTAATCATGCCCACACTGAGACCATTCTCGGATGACCTCATGGCGGCAGGCGTGGATACAAATTATTATTTCTACGAAATATATAACGCCAGAAAGCTGTATGTTCAGACACTTCCTAAAACCGTTTACTTTATGTTTACGGCTTACTGGTAAATATGAAAAAAATAATTTTCAAATTACTTTTCATCATTTCTGCTATTTTAGTATTCAATTCTACATTTTTAATTCGTAATTGTCAGAGCCAGTGGGTGTGGCAGAATCTGAAACCACAAAGTAACCAGATAAAAGATTTTTGTTTGTTCAACGAAAGCACTCTGATCGCCTTTGGATATCCGAATACTATAATCAAAACTACAAATGGAGGAGGTTCATGGATTAATATGAGCAATTATTCTTTTCACGAATATGATTACAAATATTCTTATTTCATAAATGAAAACACAGGATGGATTCAGGCTGATGAAGGATATCCATATAATAAAACACTTAAAACAACAGACGGAGGAAAGAACTGGACTCTTAATTATAGGGATTTTGCAATCCATTTACTAAAGTTCTTAAATGATAATACAGGTTATTCTTTTGGCTCGGGTATTGTTATTAAAACAACAAATGGCGGTTTGAACTGGAGTAACACAAATTTTCCCGGCAATAATATTCAGTGGACAAGATTAGATTTTATTGATATTAACACGGGTTGGGCTGTCGGATATATAACCTCCCCATATCCGTCTGCAAATTTTATTATGAAAACAACGAACGGGGGTTTAAACTGGATTAATTATGACCCCGGTTTTGATTCTCAGGGAATAAGGGATATTAAATTTGTTAATCCTCAGACGGGATGGTTTTGCGGGGAAGTTGGATACGTAAATAAAACTACGAACGGGGGTGTGAATTGGTTTATTCAATCACTTAATCAGAATGTATTAACGAGAAAGCTCTTTTTTCATGATGCACAGACGGGATGGATATTACCGACCACTCTGGATTCGGCAATATTCAGAACAACAAACGGGGGAATAAATTGGATTCAAACATATATTCCTATTCAGGGTTCTCAGGGAGGCTTGAAGTTTTTCAATCAAAACACCGGATATATTTTCGGAGGTGTAGATTCCAGGCAAATTATTAAGTCAACTAACGGCGGACAAAATTGGTTTTTCTTATCTTCCGGTATCTTCAAAGATATCAGCTCTGTTTATTTTGCAGATGCAAATTATGGATGGGCTGTTGGCGGCGGAAATAATTATTTAAGAACTACAAACGGAGGAGACAACTGGTTTCTTGCGGATATTTCCGATGAATATTTTTTAAATGATGTTTATTTTAAAGATCAACAAACCGGATGGTTGTTGACTTCTTCTAAAATTCTTAAAACAACAAATTCGGGTACTAACTGGAATATACTTTACGATACTGCCGCTCCCTGGAGTAATATTGCATATAGTTTTAGTTTTAAAAATGAAAACGAGATATTTGTGCCAAGAGGTTACTGTATATTTAAAAGTACAAACGGAGGTACTAACTGGTTCAGGCAATACATAAATAACGGGAATTTTTGGATTAATACAATAAAATTCTTTTCCGAGACAAACGGGTGGCTGATTAGTAATTTCAATGGTTCCAAATTATTTAAAACCACAGATGGAGGACAAAGCTGGATTAATAATCTGAATACAGAAACTAAAATTAACAATGTATTTTTCTTAAATACAAACACGGGATGGCTTTCAGCCTCAAGAGATCCGGCATATACAGTCAAAAACTTAGTTTATAAAACAACAAACGCCGGCTTAAACTGGATAAGCTATCTTCATACAGATACAATACCTGCATCATTTGATAAAATATTTTTTGAAAATGAAAATACCGGTATTAGTATCGGTTGGAATTATTTGCATAAAACAACAAACGGAGGAATAAACTGGAGTAGCTATTGCATGCTCTATGAAACATTTTCATCTATGTTCTTTCTTAACTCAAATACCGGATGGGTTTGCGGAAGTTATGGGACTATTTTGAAAACAACAACAGGAAGTTCGGTTTGGGTAAATAATATTAGCACTCATACGATAAAAGATTATATGCTAATGCAGAATTACCCGAATCCGTTTAATCCTTCAACTACTATTCGATACAATCTGCCGAGGGCTGGGGTTGTGAGGCTGGCGGTGTATGATGTGATGGGGCGGGAGGTTGAAATGCTGGTGAATGAAAGACAGGCGGCGGGGAGTTATGAGGCGACGTTTGACGGGAGCAGGTTTGCGAGCGGAGTGTATTTTTGCAGTTTAAAATCAGGCAATTTCTCTGAAACAATAAAACTTTTATTAATCAAATAATTAAAATAAAACTTATATGTGTGATATAAGAAAATATATTTGTAAGTTTGCCGTTGTATTTTCTATGTTAATATCATTTTATATAAATTCATACCCTCAGTTTTCGCAGACACCCGTTAAACTTACATTTGGAAATGACAGGAATCCGTCTTTTCATTTGAAAAATGATAATTACGACTTATCCCGTATTCTCTTTGAATTTTTAGCTTATGAAAGAGTCAACGGAAGTGCCGTCAATGTTTGTGTGTCTAAAATTAATACTAACGGCGCGGTTGATAGCGGTACATATTTAACAAATAATTCTTTCATTAATGTTAATCCCTCAATTGGATATTATATCCCGGGTTATTCCGCGAATGAAATATTAAACTCTATTGTTGTATGGGAGACTAACAAAAACAGCAACAAAGATATTTACGCGAGAATCTATAAGCAAAATCAGGGATGGCTCAGCGAGTTTTCTGTTGATAGTTCGGACGGGGATCAGACCGCTACGCGCATAGCAATAGTAAATCAGAATATTTATGCAGTAGTTTATAAATCAGTAAATGATATTAAGCTGAAACTTATTAATGTTGATAATCAGAGTATTATACTGGATACTAATTTAACTTCCGGCATCAGTGAAAATTGTAAAAACCCTTATTTAATGATATCCCCGGGAAATTCTAAAAAATTGTTTGTAAGTTTCGAAAGGGAGTATTCTTCCTCCCGGAATTCTGTTTATTGTTTAAAAGCTGATACGATTACAAACCCACTGGTCTTTATGATTGATACCGTAAGGTTTTCCGGATACAGCTATAATGAGGGGTTTGCACAGATTAATTATTATTTGTGCATTTATGAGTCTTATATGAACGGAAAGCGAAATGTTTTCGGTACCGAAATTAAATGGAACGGTCAGAGCAGTGTCAATTACAATATACTGACTTCTTCTTATTTTGATATGTGGGGCTATAAAGGAAGTGAATTTATTCTCGGAGATAATACAACAAACGGCGTATATGCTTTCCTGACCAAAGTTAATAATTCAGTTTATGTAAAAGCAAAGATGGGCTGGTTTACAGGAGATTCCGTAAATGCATTGGTTTCAAACGATACTAATATCAAATCAAACATCAGCATCAGCACCGCAAATTCAATACCGAATTCCGCCTGTTACAGGTTCTGGATTGCATTCGAAAAAAATCTGAGCCCTGCCGACAGGGGAATTTACGGAATTAGCTTTACTTCCTGTGCAATGAACATAAAAAAACTGACAGGCATACCCGCTGAATATTCTTTACAGCAGAACTATCCCAATCCGTTTAATCCGGTGACAAGGATACGATATGATATTCCTGTTTGTCATTCCGGCGTAGGCCGGGGGTACCCGCTTGCGGGTCATCTTGTAAAACTCATCATATTCGACGCCCTTGGTCGCGAAGTTGAAACGCTTATGAATGAGAGGCAGTCGGCGGGGAGTTATGAGGCGGTTTGGGATGGGACACGGTTTGCGAGCGGGGTGTATTTTTACAGGTTAACGGCGGAGGGGTTCGGGGAAACGAAGCGGATGATTTTGATAAGATAAAAAGATGTAACCACGGAGGCAAAGAGGACACTGAGAAGTGCGTAGATTTTTTTAATAAAAGAAAAGAACAAAGAGCTTTGCCACAGATGCACAGATGGAAGGCAACGGGCAATGGAAGGCAACAGGCAATGGGAGGCAACAGAAAGGAAACCAGAATCTGATATTTGGAATTTAAAGTTTTGATTTATATATTTATATTCAATAAAAAAACAATATAATGGCAATAATATCAATGTTTTATGGTATTATAATATCAATTTATTATCTTGATAATAAAAAGCATAACACTCCCCATATTCACGTAAAATATCAGGATAATGAAGCGGTTATTTCTATACCCGGAGGTGAATTGTTAGAAGGCGAATTGCCGAACAATAAAATGAAATTAGTAATAGCATGGATTGAGATTCATCAGGAAGAATTAATAGCCGACTGGGATCTTGCAAGTAAAGGAGAAGCTGTTTTTAAAATCGAACCTTTAAAGTAATAATAAAATGAACCCGCGAGTAAAAAATGTTATTCCAAATAATAATTACACTTTAACAATTACTTTTTCCAATAATGAAGTAAAAGTTTTTGATGTCAAACCGTATTTAGAAATTGGGATATTTAAAGAATTAAAAGATTTGAGTTTATTTAATAGCGTAAAACCGTTTCTTAATAGTATTCAGTGGATTAACGGTCAGGACTTCTGTCCGGATACTCTTTATTTGGAAAGTAAGTAATATTTATTCAATTAATACTTAATAAATAAGTTTTATGATAAATATAATTTTAAATAAAGATTATGAAAAAGTTAATTATAATTTTAGTAATGTTTGCATGTGTGAATGCAAATGCATTAGATACAATCACTTGCAAATATTTTCCTATGCAAGCCGGGAATGTTTATAAATATTATTTTGGAACATCCTCAGGTGGTTCTTATACATACAAAATCCGCATAATCAAGGATACGATAGTAGAAAATAAAAGATATTTTAAATTCACACCGTTTCAATTCGAACCATATTCATCTTCTTTATTAAGATTTGATACATTGACCGGAAATATTTATATAAGAAGTACGAATGGATATTGCTCATACAGTCCGTTTGAAATATTACACGACAGTCTCAGAGCAAATTTAAATGATTCGACGACTATGTGTAATCCGTTGAATATACACAGATGTAACAGTACAGGTTACTGGAATATACTTGGCAATTATGTTCTTTCAAAAAGATTTAAACGAAATGAAAATCCTCCGGGTGATTATGCGGAATATGTGTATGCAATGGGTTTTGGAATTATAGGAGTAAATTTTAAATCCGGTAATGATTATGCAAGTCATTCATTAATCGGGTGTTATATAAACGGTGTACTTTATGGAGATACAACTTTAACACTTGTAAATACAATTAGCACAACTGTACCGAAGAAATATTCACTTTCACAAAACTATCCGAACCCGTTTAATCCAAGTACAACGATTCGATATGAGTTACCCCATGCAGCCGAAGTAAAACTCACTATCTTCGACGCCCTCGGTCGCGAAGTCCAAACACTCGTAAACGAAAAGTCACAGCCCGGAACGTACGAAGCCACATTTGACGGCTCGGCACTAAACAGCGGCGTGTATTTCTACAAACTCATTACGGACGGGTTTACAGAGACAAAGAAAATGATTTTAATAAAATAATATTATCAACAGATTATGAAAAAATTATTATTTGTTCTACTAATGCTCGCAGCAATGAGTGCAAATGCACAGTGGGTGGAATTAGAGACCCAGAATACTGTTTTCTTAAAATCAATTTCAGCTGTAACTGATAATTTGGTGTGGGCACTTCCACTTTCCGGCAAGGTCTTGAAATCTACAAATGGAGGACTGAACTGGACAAGTTATGTATTTAATAATGCCGAGATACCCTCGGGGAATCGGTTTAACAATATCTTTGCACTGGATGAATCTACTGCATTTATATCAGGGCAAAACTTCACACAAACAATTGGATATTCTTATAAAACTACTAATGGAGGGCAGAACTGGTTTCAGATTTTTTCTATTACAAACGGATACATTAATGCTATATGGATGAGAAATTCAAATGAAGGTATTTTAACAGATGATCCTATAAATAATTATTGGACAATTCGCAAAACTACTAATGGAGGAATAAATTGGTTTGTAGCTACAACGTACCCCGCATTAACCGGTGAACTGGGAGTAACTTGTTCAATTTATTCATCGGGGGATTATATCTGGATAGGTACAGGTAGCGGAAGGATTTTTCACTCATCAAATTTTGGAGCAAGCTGGAACATTCAGAATTTAAACAACAATCATGAAATAGGTGCTATTAATTTTATTAACTATCTAACAGGCATTTGTGTCGGTAGTACGATATTAAGTTATACTGTAAACTCCGGAGTAAATTGGGTAAATATGAATTATCCGAATACGGGTACTTCTGTTGGTGTAGCAGGTGGGTTGAATGATTTTATTATAGGAAATATTGGAAGAAAAATTTACCGGACTACAAATTTAGGAAATAATTGGACGATAGAATTTCAACTTGATTCCGGATTATCAAGATATCATATGATTAAATCAAGAACGGGAGGTGTTGTTTGGGATGCACGCTCAAACGGGAAAGTTGGAAAAAGGATTATTCCAATAAATATTCACAATATAAGTTCAGAAATACCATCAATGTATTCACTTTCGCAAAACTATCCTAACCCGTTTAATCCTGTAACGAAGATACGGTTTGATTTGCCGAGGGCAGGTTTTGTAAAACTCACTGTCTTCGACGCACTTGGTCGCGAAGTCGAAACCCTCGTATACGAACATCAATCCCCCGGCACTTACGAAGCATCATTCAACGCTTCGCAATACGCGAGCGGAGTGTATTTTTACAGGCTGACGGCGGATGGGTTTACGGAAACGAAGAGAATGATTTTGTTGAAGTAATTCAGAATGAAGAGTTCTGAATTAAACAGTTACGAGTGAAAACGTGCACAAAATGGCAAGAAAAATAAAAGAAAGAAAATTGGCACAACATAAGAAACGATGATGAACATTTTCACTGATTAAGAAATTTTTAGGGCCAGAGATTAAAGATATTTCTGGTTTCCCAGCTTAGGAATTAAGGAATTAAAGATTTACTAATAATATATAAAGCGGCATAAAGAGATTTTAAATTGTTTCCGGCAGGAATGCCGGAACAACAGTAAGATAATTAATTTTAATTATAGTATTATGAAAAAGGTATTATTTATTTTAGCAATTTTAATGCTGATTAGTTCAGCAGTCACGGCGCAGTATATTCCTTTTACGAACACTACCCGGATTTTTGACTTAGACACGGGAAGCGTAATAAGAGTTTTCAAAGTTCCGCTGTCGCAAACGGGATATAAGAATTTTTATGTTCAGAGAGGCGGTTCTTACATTCCACCTTATACATATGATTTAAGATACGGAAATATTCTACGGTATATTTATTCTGCTAACGGTTTTACGGATAGTGCACATTACAGAAGATTTCACAGCAGCTGGAGTTTTGATTTTACGTACGGATACAGCCTGGGTTATGTTCTTGATTTAGCATTTTCCGCCCAGGATACAAATCTGTTTTTATATGGATACAGAGGTGCATACTGGGAGCCTGCTGAAGTTACGGCAGTTACCCGCAATAACGGCCTGACTGTTACTAATGCATATAACGGAGGTTTTATGTCATTAAGCGGAGGTGTGGCAATAGACCCCGTGAATGATTCAATTATGTATATGACGTTTAATTCAGGTTCGGTAGGCGGCAATGTTCATAAATCAACTAACAGAGGTGCAAACTGGTTTACGATTGATACTGTCTCGCAGTCACCCGGCAGCAATTCAAGGTTTTTTGTGAATAAGTTCAACAGGAGTACAATATTTCTTTCGTTCTATTCTTATCTTTACAGAAGTACGACAGGAGGTTCTGATTTTCAGCAGATAAAGACAGGACTCTCGGATGTTCGGATGCTTTTTGATGCGACTGACAATACAATATATATGAGTTCAAACTCTGCAGCAGGGTTATTAAAATCTGCTGACAACGGAACGAGCTGGACAACACTTCTGAACAAGGCTGTGGGTGATTTTGAGTTTGACCCGTTGAACAGCAACATTATTTATGCAGGATGCACAGACGGACTTTACAAATCGATAAACAAAGGAAGTACCTGGACGCTTTACAACAATTCTTTTATGCCGGACGTGAACGTTAAAGGTATTGTGAAGAATCCGAATATGGGTGATACGCTTTTTGTTTCTACGAACAAGGCGGTTTATAAAGTTTATGGACCTTCGGTGGTAGATACTAATCTTACAGCTTATTTTCCGATGACAATTGGTAATGTATACGTATACGAAACACCTTCAATATATCCTCCTTTTATTACAAGACAGAAGTTAAGAATTACAAAGGACACAGTAGTCGCAGGAAAGAGATTTTATTATTTCAATCAGGCATTACCCGGGTTGTGGAATTACGGAAACTGTTACAGAATTGACGGTGCAACGGGAGTCGTTACAGGATTTGCCAGCAACTACATCTGCAATTATTTAGTGAACGAAAGGTATGTTGATTCTCTTGGTTCAAGAAAAAGTGATTCGCTTAAAAAATGCGGAACCAATCAAAGGTCTTTGTGCATCGATACTACAAGTCATTCGATATTCGGAATACCATCAAAACAAAAAGCATTCCGTGAAGACGGGCTTGTGCTCAACGAACGGACTTATTCAAAGAATTTCGGAATAACGAATGTTTATACATGGGAAATAACAGGTTCAAACACTTACCTTGTCGGCTGTAAAATTAACGGAGTTACTTATGGTGATACACTGCTGACAGGTGTAGAGAATGTATCGGCGGAAGTCCCCTCTTCTTATTCGCTTAGACAGAACTATCCGAATCCGTTTAATCCAGTGACGAGGATAAGATATGAATTGCCTCGTTCCGGGAGTGTGAGGCTGGCGGTGTATGACGTGATGGGGCGGGAGGTTGAAATACTTGTGAATGAAAGGCAGGTTGCGG
>Ga0247841_10010943_pt1 | contig 12204 bp, 8 predicted proteins | sample LaCruzMarch2015__2_FD_192410 | JGI IMG/M metagenome (GOLD analysis project Ga0247841, IMG submission 192410) | Freshwater microbial communities from meromictic Lake La Cruz, Castile-La Mancha, Spain - LaCruzMarch2015_18m | ecosystem: Environmental > Aquatic > Freshwater > Lake | place: Spain... | reverse complement strand
TGCATGTCATTGCCCGTGACGGCGTACCGCTGGCGGACTGCGAGCTCCGCATCGTCCCCCGTCCCGGCCATGCCGCCGCCGCGCGTGCGATCCCGTCCGACCTCGTTCTCGATTGGGGGCTCAATGTGCCCGCCGACGTCCATCGCCTCGGGGGGGGCGTGACCCGCATTTTCCGGCGCCACAACCGCCTGGCGCGTCCGCTCCCGGTACGCTGGCTGGCGGCGATCTTCGACCGCCTCTCTCTCCGCCAGCGACGCATCATGGCCCGGGAAGATGCCCTGTTGAGAGATCCGCGGACCCGCCTCCTGGCCGTGTCCGAGTTCGTTGCCGCGCAGGTGCGACAGACCGTGCCGGCAGCGGCTGCGCGCCTGACCGTGCTGCACAACGGCGTGGATGTGGAGCGGTTCAACCCCGGCAACCGCGAACGCTGGCGCCGCGAACTGCGTGTCCGCCTGGGGCTCGGCGAGAGTGAAACGGCCTTTCTCTTCGTGGCCCACAACCCGCGCCTGAAGAACTTCGGACTGCTGGCGCGCGTCTTCAACGAGCTGGCACGCAGCGTGCCGCAGGCACGGCTCGTCGTGCTTGGAAAACATGCACCCGCCTGCCGCCGTCCTTGGCTCGTGCATGCCGGGACCACGGCGGAACCGGAGCAGTTCTATGCCGCCGCCGACGCCCTGCTGCACCCCACCTTGTACGATGCCTGCGCCAATGCCGTGCTGGAAGGACTGGCCGCCGGCCTCCCGGTGGTCTCGAGTGACTGCAACGGCTCGGCGGAGATCATCACTCCGGGACAGGACGGGTTTGTGCTGCCGGTCGGGGGTGGGGCGTCTGCGGAGATCACCGGCCGCTGGCGCGCGGCCATTTCACGCCTGGCCCTCGAACCGGAGCTGCGCGTCCGGATCGGAGAGGCGGCGCGGCGGCTCGCGGTGCAGCACTCGTTCGGGCGCTACATGGAGCGGTTCGAGGATTATCTCCGGGACGCCGTCGCCGCGAAGATCGCCGACGTTTCCTCCTGATACCCGTTTCGCGTCCGTCACGGGGCGGCGGGCAGGATCGCCGTGTTCTGCAGCGCGACCGGCGTCCGGCCATCGCCGGACACATCCACCCAGAATTGGCTGAACTTGCCGGTGAGCGGGGTGTAGTCGAGAACGTTGATCTTGCCGTAAGCGGTCAGTGCCCCGGCACAAATCTCCATGGCGCCGTTGGGCTCGCAACGGAGGAACGGCTGGTGGTGATGACCGCAGAGCGCGACGTCCACGCGGCCGTCGCGGAGAGCGTTCCAGAGCAGGTCATCGCCGCGCAGGCGCCGGCGTCGGGGCAGAGGAGTGCCGTCCGCCCCGCGGCAGGGGAAATGCCCGACCAGCAGCCGTTTCTCGCCGCTCCGCCGCGGTTCTGCGAACCAGCCGCGGAGTTTTGCCCAGGTAGAGGCGGCGAGGGTACCGCCGGACTGCCACGGACTGGTGGGGTGCGCTTCGTCCGCGATGAACACCCGCAGGCTCGGCAGTTCCAGGCATTGGGGCAGGTCGGCGAGGCGCCAGCGATTCCGGTTCAGGCGTGCGAACGTGGTCTCGAGCGCTTCGCGGCAGGCGCGTTTCCGCACGTAGCTGTCGTGGTTACCGGGCACGAAGAGAAGTTCGAACGGAGTATGCGTTTCGCAAAGCGGCGCCAGCAGCTCGCCGGCTCGGGCGAACTCGGTGCCGGTGCCGACCGAAGTAAGGTCGCCGGTCAGGATCACCCAGTCCGGGCTCAGAGTACGGATGCGGAGCACGGCACGCTCGATGTACTCGGGGTGAAACTGCTGCTGGCGGCGAACCGCGAAATTGAGCAGACCGAGCAGACGCTTGTCCCAAAACGCACTGAGTTCACGGGGCCAGCAGGTGACGTGAAGGTCCGAGAAATGAACGATTCGCATGCCGCAGATCCCCAGGTGCGTCGGCGGTCTCGCCGGAAACGTCTTCTGCCGGCGAGCGCTACTCGAGAAGCTTGGTGATCGTGGCTTCCTCGCTCTGGTACAGGTCCGGGAACGTCTGTTTCAGGTACTGCGCCAATTCCGCAGCTTTGGCGCGGTCACCCTTGTTGGAGAGGAAACGCAGTTTCTCCAGCCCGTCGTCAAAATCCTTTTTCTTCAATAGCGGCTCGAGGACATCGAGCTCGGCGAGCAGAGGCGCACTGTCGCCCGACCCGCCGGCGTTCAGCCGCTGCCGCGCCTCGGCCAGGGCCGTGACATCGCCCCGGCACATGAGATAGCTGCCGGCAATCAGGCTGAACTCCTGGGCGGTGCCGCCGGTCTTGGCCCAGACCGGTTCAACCAGATGGACGATGAAGGCCGCCGGCAGGTCACTGATGATAAACGTCTCCTGTTTCGAGACGAACTCTCCGGTTTTCGGGTCGATGTCCCGGGTCTCGAAGGTGATGTCACGCAGACTGATGTTGGTGATCGTCCAGCGCCCGCGTTTGCCCGGAATCGAGATTTTCTCTCCCTTGAGGGTGTTCTTCAGGCCGGGCAGCATATTGGCCAGTTTCTCGGCGCGGCCATACACCAGTTGCTCAGTCTTGGCCCAGGCGCGGAATTCCTCCTCCCGGCTCTGCGCCATGCCGGCAAACAGGCCGCGGGCCTCGCTGAACCGCCCCTGCTTGCCGAGCGCCAGGGCCTGCAGCCGCAGGCCGGCCTGCTCTTCCTTGAACTTGGCGATGGCCTCATCGTGCATCTTCTGCCGCAAGGCGGCCGCCTGGCGTTCCCGTTCCTTGCGCTCCTCTTCCAGCCGCTTGCGTTCCTGCTCGTCCTTGGTCTGCTTCTCCTGGTCCTGCAGCGTTTTGGCACGCGCCAGCCATTCCTTCTTCTCATCGTTGTACCTGACCGAACGGAGCTTGGCGATTTCGGCTTCCACCATGGGCGTCGTGCGGGTGAGGATGTCTTTCAGCAGCGGCGTCTCCCCCGGGTACGCATCCCTGAAAGCCTTGACCTTGGCCAGAATCTGCTCGGCCGGCTTCTCCTCCTTGATCGCCTGGTAGATGCCGAGGAACGCATTCACCTGATCCTTCGGAACGCCTTTGCACAGCCTCTCGATTTCGCGCGCTTCCGGCGGTTTGTTCTTGTTCTGGATGAAGTACACGAACCCGATCATCGCGATAATCACGGCCACCAGGGCGCAGGTGCCCAGGATCCAGGCCAGGGTTTTGAACTGCAGCCCCTTCTGCCGCACCGGGGAGGCCGTTAACGGGGCTGTTCCCGCGGCCGGCAGCGTGAACGCGGTCGGCGCCCCGGCGGGCGCCGGCGGGACCACGGGCCCCGCCTCGAGCGCAGCCGACCCAGAGCCGGCAATCGGCGGCGTGGTGCGGCCGGTCTTGATGATCAGCCGCTTGCTCCCAGGCGCCGCCGGCGCCTTGCCTGTCACCCCGGCAGGGGCTTTCGCCGCGGGGCCCGCCGTTCCGGCACGCGGCGCGGGAGCCGGGGCCGTGGCGGGGGCGGGGGCGGGCAGCCCCTGGCCGATGTCAATCGGGCTCTGCGCCTGGGGCGAAAGCGAATGCTTCGGCATCTTCTTGTGCCGGATCAGGTCCAGATCACGGGCCAGTTCCGCGGAATCGGCGTAGCGGTGTTCCGGCCGTTTGGCCATCATGATCTCGATGACCAGCGACACGGACTCGGGGATTTCCCCGACTATGGTCTTCGGATGTCCCAGGCGCTCGGTCAGGTGCTTCCGGGCAATCTCGGCCGCCGTATCCCCGCTGTAGGGGAAGCGGCCGGTGATCGCATGGTAGAAGGTGGCGCCAAGGCTGTAGATATCACTGCGGTTATCCAGCGGTTTCTGGAGCAGGGCTTCCGGCGAAATGTACTGCGGAGTGCCCATTACCTCTTCGGTCTGTTCCTTCAGGATGTCGGCGGCGCGGCGGGCCAGACCCAGGTCGGCCAGCTTGACCCGGCCGTCGTCGGTGAAAATGATGTTGTCCGGCTTGATATCGCGGTGCACGAGTTTCTGGTTGGTCCAGGCGAAATCCAGAGCGGCATTGATCTGGGTGATGATGGCCACGGCGCGCTCGACCGGCAACCGGCCGCTGAGCGCCAAAACCTGTTTCAGCGTCATCCCTTCCACGTATTCCATGGCGAAGTAGAAGACGCCCTCTTCCTCGCCCACGGCGTACGCCTGCACGATGTTGGGGTGATTCAGCAGCGCCGCGGCACGGGCCTCCCGCACAAAGTCGGCAACGTACTCCTGGTCCGCCGAAAAGCGCGGGTTCAGGATCTTGAGGGCGACCATGCGGGCGAGGGACAGTTGCTTGGCCAGGTAGACGACACCGACGCCCCCTTTGCCCAGCTCCTTCGCGATCACAAAATCGCTGATCACGGCACCCGGCGAAAAACGCGTGGCCGGCACCACCACGGCCCGCGAGCAGTGACCGCAGGCGACCGCCTGACCGGCCTCGTTGTCCTCGATGGCGACGATTCCCTGACAGTTGGGGCATTGGAAGCGCACAGATGACCTCGCCAGGTGAAAATCCTGAAACCGGCAAACATTCTTAAAGACATTATATTATTCCCTCTATTGGCGGAGTTTTCAAGCCAGGCCCGCCGGCCCCAGTTTGCGGCCTGAAGCCGCTGAACCCAGAAATGGAAGGAAGCAGGTAACCATGATTGTCACCACCAAAGCCCTCTTCAAGCACGCCTATGGCAAGTACGCCGTCGGCGCCTACAACATCAACAACCTCGAGCAGACCATGGGCCTGTTCCGCGGTTGTATTGACAGCCAGGCGCCCTTCATCATCCAAATCAGCAAGGGCGCCCGCAGCTTCACCCACAAGACCATGCTCGAGGGACTGATCCGCGCCGCCGAGCAGGTCTTCCCCGAGGCGATCTTCGCCGTGCACCTGGACCACGGCGACGAGGCCACCTGCATCGACTGCATCAACAGCGGCTTCTACAGCTCGGTCATGATCGATGCCAGTCACGAGTCCTTCGACAAGAACATCGAGATCACCAGGCGCGTCGTTGACGCCGCCCATGCCAAGGGCATCGCGGTCGAGGCCGAACTCGGACAGCTCGGCGGCGTCGAAGAGCACGTCTCCGTCAGTGAAGAGCACGCCAAACTGACCGATCCGGAACAGGCGAAGGAATTCATCACCAGGAGCGGCTGCGACTGCCTCGCCTGCGCCATCGGCACCAGTCACGGCGCCTTCAAGTTCACCGGTACCCAGGGATTGCATTTCGAGGTTCTCGAAGCCATTCAGAAGCGCTGCCCCGGTTTCCCGCTCGTCATGCACGGCTCGAGCTCGGTGCCGCAGGAGGAGGTGGCGCGCATCAACGCCGCCGGCGGCGCGCTCAAGGGCGCCAAGGGCGTGGACGACAGCCAGTTCAAGCGCGCGGCGGAACTCGGCGTGACCAAGATCAACATTGACACCGACGGCCGCCTGGTCTGGACCCGTGTCCACCGCGAGTTCTTCCGCGACAAGCCCGAGAAGTTCGACCTCCGCGACCCGGGCAAGATCTTCATGACCGAGTACGCGAAGTTCGTCGCCGCGAAGAACGTCAAGTTCGGCAGCGCCGGCCAGCTCCCCGCCGTCCGCGCGGCGCTCGGCAAGTAACGCCGTCCGTCCTCGTCCAGCAGCCCCGCCCTGCGGGGTGAGCCGTCCGGGAAAAGCCTCGACCTCGGCTTTTTCCGGACTTGCTTTTTCACGGGCGAACACCGTCGCCGGCCGCCAAAGCTGTTTTCTCCGCGCTAGCAGCTTGTCGGGCTTAGCGCGCTTGGCTTTTCGTGGCCGCGGTCGAGCCGACAAGCTGCTCTGTGGGGATTTTGCCAAAGCGGCAAAATCCCGCTGCGGGCTGAACCCTTTTTGCCATTTCTGACACTCAAAAACGCGGTCAGGACAATAAAGCTGCCCCATACATTCCCGCTTCCCCGCAGCAGAAAGCGGCGGAATCCCATGGCTTCCTTGATGATTCCGAAGCCGGTTCGACCGTCTGTTGGGCATCTCCCGTACCCCGGTGATTGATCTTGAATCCGGCCATCGGCAAGCCGTCTACGGCTTCCACCACAAAGTGGACCAGATGGTTGTCCGGCACCCACTCCCGCAGATCAAGCGGCAGCAGCATGGGTGTCTCACGGTCGACGTTGATGAATCGTGCACTCATAACAATAATGTCAGCTTGTATATTATAGTACATAAGAACGATTGCACAAAAAATCAGCGCATCGCTGATTTTTTGTAAGAGCAGCCTGTCGGAACACAGGCATCTTGACTAGCACAGGTCTAAGTCCGACAGGCTGCTAGGGGAACCGGCTCCGCTTTCCGCTGTCCAACAAAACTGACCAGTCAGTTCTGGAGATGACCATGAACCAGCCCCGTACCCGCCGTCGACCGGACCGCCGCCGCGACATCATCCGCGCCGCCGAGCAACTGTTCAGGACCCGGCGGTTCCACGAGATCACCTTGGACGAGGTGGCCCGGCGCGCCCGGGTCGGCAAAGGCACGATCTATCTCTATTTCAAGGACAAGGACGAACTGTTCTTCCAGACGGCGACCGAGGGCTTCGAGGAGCTCTGCGCCCGGTTGCAGCAGAACCTCTGCGCTGTTCCCTTCCTGCGGCAGTTGCGGGAAGCGGCCGTCCTCATCACCCGCTTTTTCGCCAGCCGGCGCCAGATTTTCCGCATGCTGGTCGAGAGCGGCGGCCCGCGGCCCAACCACGCCGCCTTTCATCAGCGCGCCATGGAACACCGCCAGCGACTGGTGGCGGTTCTCGCCACGGTCCTTCGGCAAGGCGTGGCGGAAGGCGCCGTTCGCCAGGATGTGCCGGCGGAAACGCTGGCGGCGTTCCTGCTCGGCATGCTCCACACCCGCAGCATCGCGCCGGCGGGGCCAGACCCGAACCTGGCGGGCGGCCCGGTCGAGACGGTCATCGAGCTGTTCTGTAACGGTGCCTGCCCGGGCGCGGCCCGGGCCGTCAGGCGTCCCCGGGCCACACACAAAGAGTCTCACAGTGGGAGCACGTAATCCACACCATCTGTCGGGGAGGGGCCGTTCTCGCCCCTCCCCGAACCCCTTCTGAGAGGGGCCGACGGCCCCGTTTCCGGGCTGAGTTGCGAAGGATGCTGGCGAATCAAAGGCTGCCAGGGAGTGCAGGCATGTACCGCCAGCCGCCTTCGCAACTCACGGAGAACGCGTTCTTCGGACGCCCTGCAGGGGGGCAGGGGGAGGGCAGGACGCCATCCCCCTGAAAATACTGGGACGATCAGTGTAAGGAAAGCAGTTCATGAAGAAACTTCTCTTGATCGGTGCCGGGGTGATCGTCGTGGCCGCGGGCAGTTGGGGGCTGTGGAAGTGGCGGCAGCCGGCGGCGCCATCGGCAGCGACCGCAGTAACGGCCAAAGTGGAGCGCGGCGACATTCGGGTAGTGGTGGCGTCGGCGGGCCGGGTGGTGGCGAACCAGGAAGTGGACGTCAAATGCAAAGCCGGCGGCCAGATCACCAAGATGCCGTTCGACATCAGCGACGTGGTCCATACCGGTGACCTGCTCGTGGAACTCGACCAGATCGACGAGCAGCGCAACGTCAAGGGTGCGGAGGTGCAGCTTGCCGCCGCCAACGCCAAGCTGGCCAGCGCGCGCGAAAGTCTGGCCATTTCCGAGCTGACCCTGAAGACCGACCGGCAGCGCTCCGCGGCGGCGCTCAAAGCCGCCGAATCCCATGCCGTGGATGCCGCCCAGAAGGCCGAACGGATGCGCCAACTGCTCCTCCAGAAACTGGTTAGTCAGGAGGAAAGCGATACGACCGATACCCAGACCATCCAGGCCACGGCCGACCTCGACGCCGCCAGGATTCACACCGCGGAACTGGAAACCCAGACGCGCGCTCTGGAGTTGAAGCGGCAGGACGTGGCCCTGGCCCAGGCGACGGTGGACAACGACCAGATCGCGCTGGACATCGCCAAAGACCGGCTCCGTGACACGCGCGTTCTCTCGCCCATCGACGGCGTGGTGGCCGCGCGCCAGGTTCAGCCCGGTCAGATCATCTCCTCCGCCACCAGCAATGTCGGCGGCGGCACCACGCTGCTGACCCTGTCCGATCTGTCGCGCGTCTTTGTTTTCGCCTCGGTGGACGAGACCGACATCGGCAAGGTGGACGTGGGGCAGAAGGCCAACGTCACCGTGGACGCCTTTCCCGGCAGACGTTTTCCCGGGGAAGTTGTGCGTCTGGCGGTACGCGGCGTCAATAGCTCCAATGTCGTCACCTTTGATGTGCAGATCGAGGTGACCGGCCCGGAAAAGAAACTGCTGAAGCCGGAAATGACGGCCAATGTGGAGATTGTGACGGCGCACAAGGCCGGCGTGCTGACGCTCCCGCTCGAGGCGGCGGTCCGCAAGCGCGGGCAGTATTTCGTGGACAAGGTGACCGACGGCATGATCACGGCCACGCCGGTGACCGTGGGGCTGACCCAGGCCGACCGCCTCGAGATCACCTCCGGATTGGCCGAAGGCGATACCGTGTCGTACGTCAAAGGCGGCGACGGCGCCGGCAAGTGGAGCGCCCAGACCCGGGCGCCGGGCGGCATGATGATGGGCATGGGCGGCGCGCCGCGGGGGGGACGATGATCCCAGATTTCGCAGCGGGGCCGTCGCACTGTGGCGTCCATCACCTGCTGCGAAATCTGGGATTTGAGAAAACCCGCCGCAGAAAGCACGGACAATAGAATGATCATCGACGCCCAGGCCATCGTCAAACACTACCGGCTGGGAGACACCATCGTGCGCGCCCTGGACGGGGTCACTTTCCAAGTTGCCGAGGGCGAGATGATCGCCATCACCGGCCCGTCCGGCAGCGGCAAGAGCACGCTCATGCACATTCTGGGCTGCCTCGACCGGCCGGACACGGGCCGCTACGTGCTGGCCGGCGAGGACGTGTCGACCCTGAGCCGCGACCGGCTGGCGCAGATCCGCAACCGCCGGATCGGCTTTGTCTTCCAGACCTTCAACCTGCTGCCCCGGCTGAACGCGCTCGAGAACGTCGAACTCCCACTGCTCTATGCCGGCCTGCACGATGCGAAGGATCGGGCGGCCGAGGCCCTTGTCAAAGTCAGCCTGCAGGACCGCATGTATCATCACCCGAACCAGTTGTCGGGCGGCCAGCGCCAGCGGGTGGCGGTCGCCCGGGCCCTGGTGACCGATCCAGCCATGATCCTGGCCGATGAACCGACCGGCAATCTCGACACCCGTACCGGCGACGAGATCATGGCCCTGCTCCACGCCCTCAATGCCGCCGGGCGGACGCTGGTGCTGGTCACGCACGAAGCGGATATTGCCCGGCAGTGCCGGCGCCAGATCCGGCTGCGCAACGGCCAGGTGACGGCCGACGAACCGGTTTCGGCCACCGACGGCGACGAAAGGAGAATCCCAGATTTCGCAGTTGGGGTCGCTGTGCCGTGTTGTCCATCACCTTCGCGAACGGGTGTCTTGCCGCCTGCTGCGAAATCTGGGATCTGAGAAAACCCGCCGCAGAAATCACGAACAATAGGATTATAAGGCCATGCTGTTCTGGACCACGGTGAAGATCGGCCTGCAGAGCCTGTGGGCCAACAAGACCCGCTCGTTTCTGGCCATGCTCGGCGTGATCATCGGGGTGGCGGCCGTCATCGCCATGCTCGCCATCGGCACGGGCGCCAAACGCCAGGTGCTGACCCGGATCGCGGCGATGGGCACCAATCTGCTCATCGTCACGCCCGGCCAAAGCGGTTCGCATGGGGTTACCTCGGGCACCCAGCAAAACCTGGTGCTGGCCGACGCGCTGGCGCTGCTCGAGACGGAAGGGGTGCACCGTCTCGCGCCGGTGGTCCAGGGCCGGGCCCAGGTCAAGTACGCCAACAAGAATCAGCCGACCCAGGTGACCGGCACCACGCCCAGCTACTTCTTCATCCGCGACTACACGATTGCCCAGGGGCGGCGGTTCAGCGACACCGAGGCCGATTCCATGAGTCACGTGGCCGTCATCGGGCCGGTGACCGCGGAGAACCTGTTCGGCCGCAACGACCCGCTGGGCCAGGCGATCAAGGTCAAGGGCATCAGTTTCACCGTCGTCGGGGTCACCGCCGCCAAGGGCGACCAGGGCTTTTTCAACCCGGACGACCAGGTCTTTGTGCCTTACAGCACGGCCATGAAACAGCTCTTTGGCCTGACCTATCTGCGCGAGGTGGATGTGCAGGCCGTCCCGGAGGCGAACCTGACGAAGGTGCAGGAGGCGCTGGCCGCGGTCATCCGCAAGCGCCATCGCTGCGAACTCCGCGGTGGTGACGACGATTTCAATGTCCGCAACCAGGCGGACTTCGTGCAGATGGCCACGCAGGTCACGGAGACGTTCACCTTTCTGCTGGCCAGCACCGCCAGCATCTCCCTGCTCGTCGGCGGCATCGGCATCATGAACATCATGCTGGTGACCGTCACCGAGCGGACCCGCGAGATCGGCGTGCGCAAAGCCATCGGCGCAACCGAGAGCAGCATTCTGCGCCAGTTCCTGCTCGAATCGGTCATCATCAGCGGCTTCGGCGGCCTGCTGGGCGTAGTGCTCGGCACCGGCACCGCCCTGCTGCTGCCGAAGTTGACGCCCTTCACCACTGCCGTCGAACTGCCGGCGGTCATCGTGGCGCTGTTGTTTTCCGCCGCCGTCGGCGTCTTCTTCGGCTGGTATCCGGCCCGCCGCGCGGCCCAACTCGATCCTGTGGAGGCGTTGCGCTATGAGTAAACGAGTTTCGCTTCGCGGGTCCGGCACGGGTTACCTCGTAGGCGTCAAGATAGGAGCCAGACAGCCTGAAGGCTGGACACCAACTGGAATGGCGGCGAGGGGTGTTGATGGGGCCAGACCTGTTGGTGTTCACGCTTCAGCGTGTCTTATCTTAACATTCATGACGGGCAAGATGCCGGCCACAGGTCGGCTCGTCCGGGGGCTTGGCATCGGCCTGGCCGCGGCTGCCGTGACGCTCGCCGCCGCGGAGCCGGCCGCTCCGGCTGCCGGCCCTGAAGCGCCGGCGGTCAAGACCGCCCCGGTGCCCGGCGCCTTGGCGCTGACCGTGGCCGACGCCATCCTCCAGGCCCTGCGGCACAACCGCGCGCTGGCGGTCCAGCAGTTGAACCCCGACATCAAGCGCACCTTCGAGCAGCAGGAGCGCGCCCGATTCGACCCGGATCTGACCATCGAGGCCAGCATCGCCCGCTCCCGGAGCAGCAATGGGAGCACCGCCGGCGGCTCCGTGTTCACCCGGCAGAAACAGGCGCAAGTGTCGCTGCAGGAACTGCTGCCGCTCGGCACCCAGATTCAGCTTGGCGGCAGTGCCGAACTTGTCGACAGCAGCCCCGGCAGCGGAAACCAGTACACGACTAACCTGAATGTGTCGGTCACCCAGCCGCTCCTGCGGGGAGCCGGCCTGGGCGTCAACCTGGCGAACCTGCGCCAGGCCGGCATCGATACCCGCTTTTCCGAGTATGAATTGCGTGGCCTGGTGCTGTCGCTGGTGGCTGATACCGAAGGCGCATACTGGGATTTGCACCTGGCCCGGCGCCAGGCGGGGATCACGCATGACTCTCTGGAACTGGCCACCCGCCAGCAGGAGGACACGCGGGAACGGATCCGCGTCGGCAAACTGGCCGGCAGTGAACTCGCGGCCGCCGAAGCCGAAGTGGCGCTGCGGCGGGAAGATGTCATCAACGCGGAAAACAGCGCCGCCGTCAGCCGGCTGGCGCTGGTGCGGCTGCTGAGTCCGCGTGGCGCCCGCCTCTGGGACACTGACTTCAATCTGCTGGACACGCCCGGCACGCCGTCCCTGCCGCCGGGCGACCTGGATGCGCATCTCAGCAAGGCCCGGCTCATGCGCCCCGAGTTGAATCAGGCCCGGCTCCAGTTCGAGCGTGATGAACTCGAACTGGTGAAAACCCGAAACGGCTTGCTGCCGCGCCTCGACCTGTTCGTCACCTACGGCAAGACCGGCTACGCGTCTTCGTTCGGCGACGCCAGGCGCGACCTGAACGGCCCGAACCACGACCTGTCCGCCGGACTCACGCTCGAGATCCCGCTCGGCAACCGGGCCGCCCGTGCCCAGAATACCCGAGCTCAGTTTAGCCGCGAGCAAGCCCGTTTGGCTATCGAAAATCTCACGCAACTGGCCGAAATGGATGTCCAGATCGCCTACCTGGAACTGCAGCGCACCGACGAACAAGTGCGCGCCACGGCG
>Ga0247841_10010942_pt1 | contig 12204 bp, 13 predicted proteins | sample LaCruzMarch2015__2_FD_192410 | JGI IMG/M metagenome (GOLD analysis project Ga0247841, IMG submission 192410) | Freshwater microbial communities from meromictic Lake La Cruz, Castile-La Mancha, Spain - LaCruzMarch2015_18m | ecosystem: Environmental > Aquatic > Freshwater > Lake | place: Spain... | reverse complement strand
AGCCTTTCCTGAAAGAAACAGGCATGTTTAATTTTACAATTTTGAATCTGGATATAGAAAAAATAGTGATAATATATTTCTTATTGCTGGTATCTTTCAGTATTGTTTACCTGGCCCATAAAAATGCCAATGAAAAATTCAGAATCGAAAGCATCATACCTTTATTGACTTATTTTCTGGTCTATTATATACTGATATCTTTTATAATGGTCATGATTTTCTTTGAGTTGCTATTTGATAAAAAACACCGATGGGAGCATTAAAAGAATTTAGTTAAATTTAAATAGCAAACAAAATTTAAGTAAAATATGGAAGTTAAAAGGAGAATCAGCAAAGAAAAATATATTCTGGCGTTTGTTATAACTGCCGTTGTTTTCATACTTGGCTTAACCCTGGGAATTTTATTTGACAATTATAGATTAAACGTGACTGAAGAAGGGGTCAAACAGAGAGAAGTTGATTATCTGAGCCTCCAGCTGCAATACTTATATTTAACAACATTAGAAGATAATAATAACAGCTGTAATGTTCTATATACTGCCATGCAGAAATCCATAAAGGACATTAGCGAATCACTAGAGAAATTTAATACATATAACGACAAAACAAAAATAAATTATGAGGAATATAATCTGATAAGCAGGAGATATATTATAGACAATATCCGATACTGGCTATTTTCAAAAAAAATGAAAGAAGAATGTGATATGGATGTAGTGAATATAATTTATTTTTACTCAGAAAAGAATTGTGCAGATTGCACCAACCAGGGAGTTATTCTAACCTATTTCAAAAAACTTTTTGGAGACCAACTCCTGGTATTTCCGATAAACGTCGATTATGAAGAAAACGAGCAAATGATATCTATATTAAAAAGCCAGTATGATGTACTGAATTACCCTACTTTAATTATTGAAGACCGGAAATATGAAGGAATTGCCAGAAGCGAAGAATTAAAAAAGATTATCTGTGAATCATTCAAGCATGAAAACGAAATTTGCCATTAAAATAAGAAATTGCTTAAAAAATAATTATCTTTTCATCATATTAATAAGTTTATTTTTCTTGGCAAAATTAGTCTATTTGCTAAAAGTGCATGTTATAATCTGGGATGAAGCGGTTTATATGGGTATGGGAAAATATCTTTTCTCAAAAGGAGCTGTCGGCTTTTGGGAGCTTATAAGGCCGGTAGGATTGCCGCTAATATTGGGGGCAATATGGAAGTTAAAACTTGATTATATCTTCTTTTCAGAGCTTGTATCAATCTTCTTCTCACTTGGCTGCATATCTCTGGTTTATTTAACCGGGAAAAAATTATTAAATAAGCAAATGGGTTTAGTGGCTGCAGTTATTTTGTCAATAACGTCTGTATTTTTTCTTTATACCAGCTATATACTGACTGAAATACCCTCAACTTTCTTCATTTTATTGGGAGTTTATATTTATATCAGCAGAAAAAATTTAATCCTGACAGGAATAATGTGCGGAATAGGCGCCATTTTTAAATTTCCTCAGGGCCTGATATTGCTGTCTTTTGGCCTTGCTTTTTTTATATCGTTATTAACCAATAAAAATATAAAATCCTTCTTCAAAAAAACATTTTTATTCTCTTTGGGTTTTGTTCTGATACATATACCTCTCCTGGTTTTCAATTATGTAATGTATCATAAAGAAACCTCGAAAATATATCACGCTGTATTCAGGCCATGGATACTGGGAGCATGGCACCAGGGAAATCCTGCACAGAGTGTAATTACCGGGACTTTTATTTCCTATCTTTATAATTTATTTTATTACGTGATTCACTTATTTAAGGAAAATACCCTTCTTTTCTTTATAATACCCGGACTAATTATATTCTTTAGAAAGAAACTGTATAAAAAAGAGGGCTTCTGCATTATTTTGATGATTTTCCTGTCCTATTTTGTTTATTTTACATATATATTAAACAAGCAAACAAGATTTTTAATAATGTTCCTGCCTTATGCATCTTTAATTGCGGCATACGGCTTCTATCATTATTTTACGCACATAAAAAAAGACAGAATAAGGATTTTGATAGTTGTTTTTGTAATTATATCTTTAGCAGGCATTATTTCAAGGGATTTGTACTATTATAACTGGAGAGCAAACAGCGAGCCTCCTATTGTTAAAAATTATTATAAATTTTTTATCGGAAAAGAAATAAAAGGCCCAATCTTAACAACAGATCCTGTGCCTGTATCATATGTTGATGCCAAGTTCGTGCCTTTGTATTTTTCAGATGAGATCGCATATCAGATTTATATTTCTGAGAGTAAAAACTCATTTGCAACAATATTCAGTCCGGAGTCATTTTACTGCTCAGAAGATGATATCGGATGCAGGAACAGGGTCAAAAATATTTCCAATATGATACAGAATAATAATATCCTTGTATTTTCTGAAGTTTATAATAATCAGGCATATTACATATATGTAAACAGGAATTCAGAAATATCTTCAGTTAAATAGCTACTTCAAATACTTCCAGACTTCAACTTCTGAAGAATTATATATGTTCTTAAAAGTCTCCTTGTTCTGCAATAAGAACAGCAGGCCCTGCTCTTCCTTGTTCCAGACCAATCCAGACTTCATTTTCTCATCAATCCAGATATATTTAACATTGTAATTATCAAGTAATTTTTTTGTTGAATCAAGGCTTCTTGAGTAAAATATTGCCTGAGAAGCATTATATCTGTTTTTTAAATTTGGTGCATAATAAATATATTCATCCAGCATCGTAGGTTTTTCGGCAAAATACTCAATCCAGAACCCATTTTTGTAATAAGACAGCACGATATCTTTGTTCGCAGAATCTCCTTTCATATAAATAATGCTGTTTACCTGTTCATTAGAGGGTTCCATTTTAAGAAGCCTGTTAAAATATGATACTGATGAAAATAATAAGCCGCACACTACAAGCAAAATTGTTGCCTTTTTTACCAGTTCAAGTTTCCAATTCATATTCAGCATGGAAACTACTGCCAATGCTGAAAAGAGAACTATGAAAAAATTCAGGAAAATATTTGCTTTTGTAAAAAAGTAAGATGCTGCTAAAAGAGAAAAAGTTATTATATAAATATACAGGTAGTCTCTTTTATTTCTCCAGCTTTTGTAAAAGCCAATAATACCGAGAAGCAGCATAAAAGCACTGAATCCGAAATCAGAGCCGAAATCAGAAACAAAGTATGACAGGAAAGGCTGTGTCTGAAGATTCAGCATTTGCGGCAGGGTCAAAGGATAGTAAATGATAAAATAATAAAGTATGCTTGTAAAAGATAAACTCGCAATCAGAAGAGTAAAGCCTTTTTTCTTGTATTTTGTGTAATAAATAAAGAGAAGAAGCAAAGCAAACGGAACCAGCACAATATTAAATAAAGGCAATAAAGCCAGGCAAATTGCAGGCACTACTAAATTATCTCTCAATAGAAAAAATAAGCTCAGCAGCAAAAGAAAAATGGGAAGGAAATAAAGATTATAAATTGTAAAAGTGAATATAAAAACAGGGGAAGAGGCCAAAATAAGGCATATAAGCATATTATGCTTTTTTTCAATTCCATAGCTATCAATTATTTTGTAGAAAATAAAAACAGACAGCAATCCAAAAAGCATGGGCAAAAACATTACAAAAAACAATATGTTGTTGAATCTCGAAAGAACAAGGTGATTCAGATTCAAATAATAAGGCCTTCCTGAAAAACCCAAGTCATCATAATTGGTTATTTTATTATGCAATAGCTCTGATATCCTCAAATGATAATACGGCTCTGAACCTGCAAGATGCTGGTTTGAAAAGAATCTTAACAAAGGAACTGAAAGAAATACAAAAGTAAATATCAAAATAAATAAAATAGAGTATTTTTTGATATTGCTTTGAGATTTGTTGTTTTTCATCAGTCTGCCTCTAATTTGCATAAAGATTGGTATATTTTTACTTTATTATCATAAACAAGATTAAAACATTCAGTATCATAATATTTCAAGTCAGTTATTTTATACCTGGTCATCGTCTCATTTGAAAGGATTATATAATTAATACTGTACTTATTCAGCAGCTTTATTGCATCTGTCTTGTATATTGTTGTATAGATTTTGTCAATATCAGGGATTCTTTGATTTATATCTCTTATAAGGAGAAAATCTGAATCAATTACATTCTTTCTCTCAGAAAAATATGTTATTAAATGCCCTTCGGCAATACTGCCCAGAACAACTGAATTTTGTTCTGTATTATGTTTTATAAAATCCAATGCATCAATCATTTCCTTTGAAGGTGCCTTTTCTACTGAATTCAGCGAATATAAAATGCAGGGCACCAGGGAAGTAATGAAAATGAGCAGTATAAACAAGCCGAAGAATAAATTTGTTCTTCTGCTAAACTTGCTTTTTTCTATATAAGTCAGGAATGATTTAATATACTGCCCCAAAAGAAGCACCAAAAATGATCCTAAAAATATCAGGCCGGAAACAAAAGGCAGCAGTTTTAGCCAGAGCAATATGAAGACTGACAAAGCAAGGCTTGTCAATAAATAGATTGCCTTGTTTTTTTGCTTGAAAACAAAGGTATATATTATAAAAATACCGAATATAAAAGGTATGACTCCCACTGCATAAACGCTTTCGAGTATGTTTATGTCAAAGAAATAAGTTGATAATAGTATATTTGGTATGTTCTGCCAGATTATTCCAGGCCCATAAAGCAAAAATGCCTTCTTAAAGATAATAAAATTAAACCAAAAATACAGGAAACCGCTGAATAAAATTATCTCCAATTCGTCCCTTTCGTGGCCAATCTTCTCTGTCTTGAGAAGCAAAAAATAAAATATAAGCCCCAAAAGAAGCACAACGAAAATAGGGCTTGTTAAAACCAGCAGAGTAATCATCACAAGAAGCAAGACTACATATTTCTTGCTTTCATCAATTTTTAGAAGGAAGTATATGATAAAAAGCAGAATAGGAATTACTATCGAGAAATCTGAGACAGAATTTACAGTCTCCCTTATGAAAATCGGAATAAATGCAGAGGTTAATGCAATCGCCACTGCAGCTCTTCTGTTTTTTGTTATCTCAAAAACAATAAGGTAAGCAACGAAAATTATTGTTGACGCTAAAATATTAGGTATTATTTTCCCGACAATATTCAATGGAAGGAAAAGATTGAAAAAAGCCAGAATATACTGGAAAAAAGGGGTAAATGGAAGGTTTCTTCCTGAATAGCTCAAAGGATCGTCATACAGAGGCAGGCCTGTCTTGCTTATATAATCTACCTGGCGCAAAACAAAATAAGAGTTGTCATTGCTGAAATAAGGCGTTTGAAAGGCAAAGAAAAGCCTGAAAGCTATTGAGAACAGGAATATTAAAATCAGCAGGATATGGTGTTTTTTAAGCTCCACACTATAAGATAGGATACAGGGAGTATTTAATTTTTACCTATATTGTACCATAAGTTTATCAAAAGTTTTATAAAAATTCAAAGTTTTTCAGTCATGATGGCAAAAATAAGCACCGGTGTTGATTTTTTGGATGGTTTTCTCGGAAACTACGAAGGATTAATCAATATTTATGGCCCTGCAGGAGCAGGAAAGACTTTGCTGTGCAAATTATGCGCTATAGGTGCAGAGAAAAAAGTTATTTTTATTGATTCTGAAGATGGTTTTTCAATCGAAAGGCTGAAGCAGTTAACACCTGATTACAGAAAGGTGCTTGAAAAACTAATTACATTCAAGCCAAAAAATTTCTATGAACAAAAACAGGTCATTGAAAACCTGAATGAGATTGTAAATAATAAAGTGAGTGTTGTTATTGTAGATACCCTGACTAAATTTTACAGGGTTGAAATAGTTAAAACAGATGATACCAATATGATTAACAGTGTCCTGAAAAAACAAATCAATATTTTAAGCGAGATATCAAAAAAAGTTCCTGTTATTATAACAAACCAGGTGTATAGCGACTTTGATATAAAGGACGAGATAAAGATTGTAGGCGGGGAGATAGTAAAAAATAAAAGCGATTTGCTGCTGGAGATAAAAAAACTCAGGACTGGCAGGAAACTTATTGTTCATGCGCCCGAACAGCTTAAAGGAAAAGAATTAATTTTCAGGATAGAAGAAAAAGGAATAAAAGAAATAAAATAAAAACAGCGAATAAAAATAAAATATAAGCAAGGAATTATTCCTCGCTGAAGTCATCCACTGTTTCTTTTATTGTTTCACCAGGCTTCAACAATCCTTTGCTCCTCAGATATTCATTTGCCAATATCCAGAACAGCAATCCAAGGCTTTTTTTGCCTTTATTGTTGCAGGGAACCACTAAATCAAGATTATTTGCCTGATTGTTGGTATCGCACAAGCCAATTATCGGAATTCCTATTTTTATTGCATCATTAACAGAATTTCTGTCAGGCCATGAATCAGTAACCAGCAGAATCTTTGCCTCTGTAAATGTTTTCAGATTTGGATTTGTCATTAAGCCCGGAAGGTATCTTCCTGCAAAAACCTTTACTCCTGTTAATTTTCCGAACATTTTTACAGGCTTCCATCCGTTTTCTCTTCTGCTTGCTATCATTATGTCTTTTGGCTCGAACTGGCTTAAAAAATCAGCAGCCACTTTTATTCTTTCGTCTATTTTCTGTATGTTCAGAACTGACAAGCCGTCCACTCTGTTCTTGTAGATGAACTGCTCCATATATTTTGTCCTGAACTTTGTTCCTATATGTATTCCTGACTTCAGGTAAACATCTCTTGGTACAAGTAATGTTTCATCGTCTGACATAATTCTCACCTTTAATTTGTTTTATTTTATTTCTTAATTTTGATTTGCATACCAATGACAGAAAGCAGTCTTGTTGTATTTTTATAACCTCAACAACACGCTGTCTATCCACAGCATCGGTAATGAAATGATAGAAAAAAAGGTTATTTATAAAGGTTTTGATTAACTCGCCTTGAACTCTTTAACAACCTTGTAAACCGGTTTTTCCTTTGTCAAAGTGCTCTGGAATAATTTAAAATCATTTACAGTAAAGCTCAATTGTTCCGGAACAACTGATTTTAATATCCGTTTAAAATCATCTCTGTTCTTGACTGACTTTACTCTGATTAAAGTAATGTGCGCTATAAAGTCCTCCTCTTTCTTAAGATTGAACCTGAACAATGCCCTGTCAACTAATAACTGCAGTTCCTTTACTCTGTCTTCCGGCTTTAAGCCGACCCAGATAACTTTTATATATTCTTCGCTTGGAAAAACTCCGACTGTAGAAAACTTCAGGTCAAAAGGAGCAAATTTTATCTTTGACAGGCTCTCTTTTATATCGTCTAATTTGTTCTCGTCAACATCTCCCATAAACTGCAACGTCAGATGAAACTCATTTACGAAGCTTCCTATAACATGCTCTTTCAGCCTTTCCTGTAGCTTGACTAACTCTTTTGTAAGTTCTTTCGGAAGTTCTATAGCTACGAAAAGCCTCATAATTATGATTCTGGTATTTTGAATATAAAAAGTTTATTGAATTTCAACAGAATTTAATAAATAAAAAAAGAAAAAGTAAATTATCTTTGTTCTTCTCCGTCTTCTCCAAAGTTTTCAGAGTCTTCATATTCTTCTTCATCCTTGCTCTCTTCGTCATCGCTGCTTTGAGGTTTTTCATCCATATCCTCTTCTGCCTCTTCTAATTCCTCGGTTTCTTCTGCTTCTATCTCTTCTTCAGGATCTTCGGATTCTTCTTCGCTTTTCTTTGCTTTTTTTCCTTCTGCACCGACAATCTCTGCAAAACCAACTCTTCGTAAAACTTTTGTTACTTTTATTCTTACTTCTTGTCCTTCTTTTGCTCCTGGAACGAATAAAACAAATCCGTCCTTTTTGCAAATGCCGTCTCCTTTTTCGCCGACAGCTTCTATCTTTACATCCAGCTCGTCTCCAACTTTAACAGGAGAGAAACTTTGTCTTTGATTAAAATTTCCATATGCCATTTATCTAAACACCTTCCATATCTTATATTTTAGAACTACTCGAATCAAAGATTGTTTCATTCATTGTTTTTCAAGATTATTTAACACTATATAAATATAGTGTTTTTAAGAGAAAAAAAGAAAAAATTATTCAGAAGCCTCTTTAGCCAGGTCTTTCAGTCCTTCTGTCTCAACCATGAAGTTGCATTCTCCTTCCGGCAGGTTTGGACTGTCAACTAGCTTTGCAACCCTGCTTCCTTTCTTGCCTTTTCTCAGGTAAATCCTGAAGGTTGAAGCGTGGGCAACAATGTGCCCTCCGATTGCCTGGGTTGGGTCTCCAAAGAAAACATCAGGACGAGCCATAACCTGGTTGGTTAAATAAACACACAGATTATACGTGTCTGCCAATTTGAGCAAGGTATGCATGTGCTTGTTTAGCTTCTGCTGCCTCTCTGCCAAGGTTCCTCTTCCTATGAATTCTGCTCTAAAGTGAGCTGTCAGGGAATCAACTATAACCAGCCTTACTTTAAGGTTTTGACTTTTAATCAAGTCCTCAACTTTTTCAGCCAAAAGCATTTGGTGGTCTGAATTGTAAGCTCTCGCAACCTTTATGTGTTTCAAGACCAAATCAGGGTCAACTCCTGCGCCATGGGAAAGCTCAATTATTCTTTCAGGCCTGAATGTGTTTTCTGTATCTATATATACAACATAATTGTCTTCATCCAGCTTTATTGAGTTGACAGCAAGTATATGCGCTATCTGGGTTTTTCCTGAGCCATACTCTCCAAAGCATTCGGTTATTGCGCTTGATTCAAAACCGCCTCCAAGCAATTTGTCGAAGGACTTGCTTCCTGAAGAAAGTTTTACTATTAATTCTCTCTTTTTTAATAATTCGTCTCCGTCAACAAAGCCCATTTTCATAGTGCTTCTTGCTGTCTGAATCATTTTTCTTGCAGCTGCCTCAGTAACTCCTGCCAATTCAACCAGTTCTCCGGGAGATGAGACTGCAATTGCAACCATAGTATCATATCCTGAACTTCTCAGTTTTTCAGCTGTAGCAGCACCTACACCGGGCAGGTCTTCTATTGTCAGCTCCTTTTCTTCTACTTTTTCTTCTTTTGTTCTAGCCATTGTTATCACCTTTTTTATTCTTCATCATTAGAATCCTGTTCTTTGTTAAGAACAAGATATTCATAGGCTTTGTCCAAGACAAGCTTGGCTTTTGGCAAGTCATTTACTCTTAATGTGTTTGTAGTTTGCCACTGCCCGTTTTTATCCTTGTAGGATCTCTCGAAAGAAACAGTTTTATATTCTGTTTTATTCCCATCTACAGAACCCTTGTTTTTCCAGACTGTTGCTGCTATTGCACCAGCTCTGAACTTTGCTTCTGGATGATTTCCAGAACTTCCGCTATCTATATCCGATTTCATTTTCTACCTCTATTGCTTTCGCATTTTATTTCAAAGCTCCCTTCATTATGAGCTGTTAAGCCCCAGGAGCCGAGGTGTTGCTTTCGTTACAACAAACAATATGAGATTGATTTCATTTATATACTTTTTTACAGAATGTCCAGTGGTGTGTTTTTTAGTTTTATAGACGAGAAATCAAGAATTTTATGAAAAATTGCTGAAAAGTTTGCAGGAAAAACGGAGAAAAAACGATTTATAATATGAAATCAGTAAAATGTAGTAGTATGTTTAATTTTGAATCTCTATGCCTCATACTCACTTATTCACTCTTTGAAGAGACTTCATAAATAATAAAAGCTAGAAGAATGTTTTTACTTTCCGATCTTCATTCCAGTTTCATCCATTACCCAATATAATCCTTTGATATCTTGTGGTCTTGAAATAATAACGTGTTTCTTTCCGAATGCATCAATACAAGTTAACCTATACTCTTTAACTTCTTTGTTAAGTAATGATGGTTCTCCCCCAAAAAGTATAAATCCATGGAGGGGTGTACCAAACTTAGCCAAAGTATCTTTTTTATATATTAATTGGTCTTTGAGATTGGGTATCGTGATCTCTCTATTCTGAGAATCAAAGAAAAACCAATTTTCAACATTATCTACACCATAAAATCTATTCAATTTTTCAAATCCATTTCCAAAATCAACTTCAAGTTCGTAGTCCAGAATGTGAACCTCCCCTTTTCTCATATTAGTTAAATAAGGATAAATCAAAAAAACTGTCATTTCTTCAGGTTCAGATAATTGACCTTTTAGGACAAACAAGATACTGCCCTCAATTTTTGGACTATTTTCAATATGTTGATAAAGAAGGGTACCCCAACCTGACAATGCAATCAAAGATGTAATTATCCATAGTATTATTTGCAATTTAATTGATTTCGTTTTTTTAATTTCATTTTTCATTTTAATTAGATATATCTAATACTCCATAATATAGAGCAACATAATATTCCCACATTTCTTTATCTCTTCGTTCTGAAATCTTTTCGTGAGTTTTGCCTTCCTCTAGCTCTGCTATCATAGTCTCCATTTCGGCACGAACTTGAATTTGTAGTGGAATTAGTTTTTCCATACTATATTTCATACGAGCTAAGTTTATAAAGTTATTTATGTTCTAACTAAAAACCGAAGAATTAAATATTCATACGTTTTAATATACGTTTTAGTTTTTCATTAAACAACTTTATTCCAGTTTTGTTTTTTTCTTTAATAATCCAATTCGTAGGAAAATATACAAAAGTAAGTTTGCCAATATCTAATTTGCATAAAACATTATAAATTGTTTTTCCAATAACAATTATTTTTTTAGGTTTTAATAAATTAAGTTCTTCCTTTATGCGTTTTTCATTTTCCAAAATCTGTTTCTTTCTACATCTTAATTTTCCTTTGGTAGTAAATTTTGGGTTTTCAATAGCATCAATTAAAAAATATCTTTTCTTGCATACAAAGTGGGTTAGTGCCTTCTTGCGATTTGAGGACTTAATGTTTAATGCACTAAACAAGTGATCACTCAAGAACTTTGGGGGTTGATTAATTTTTTTATCAGTAAAATAGAAATAATTTGAAGTGTTTTTAGGAGGTGACTCCGCTATAAAAAGAATACTGGCTTTATGTATTTTATCTCGCCAAAATTTATAAGCTTTTTTTCTTTCTTCTAATTTAGTCATATTTATAAGAAATAATAACTTTATAGTCTAAAAGTTATATTACTTCTTCATCATACGTCTCAAGTTCTTCTGAAGAAACAACTTTTTCTTTTTTCTCGGATTTCTGCTCTTTTTCTTCCTGCTTCAACCTTTCTAACTCTTCTTCAGGATCTATTTCAACAAATACAAGAGCAGGAACAAACTCGACTCTGTCAAATGCTTCGTTCTTTACAGCCCTTCCAATGACTTTTATCTGTTTGCCGAGCAAATCATTCTTTACATCTTCAAAAGAACCTTCTCTTAATGCAAGAATCTGCTCATGAGTCTTTCCGAGCAGTCTCTGCAGCTGGTTTCTCCAGAAAACAGCGCGTATAGTCTCATAATTATCATCAAGGAATATATTAAGGACATATGAATATGTCGGCTCAACTTTATTATGCTCATCGCAGTAAAAGCCGTCATCCCTCAGCTTTACTCTTTTGTTGCATGTAGGACACATCTCGAAGAATCTCGGGTCAAATACCTGGACAATTGTACCGAATAATTCTATATTTTCTTCATTATCCTTTAAATCAGAAATCTTTTTTCTTACAGCCTTGGCTCTTTCCTCCTGCTGTTTTATAGCTCCTATTGTCTCTCCCTCAGGATTTATTATCAAAGCGCTTTTATCATTCAGATGAATTTCTTTTCTGTCATTATTTTCTTTAACATAGCCTGACTTGACTCTTACAATATCCCCTTCTTTTATTGTTTCAAGGGAATCAGCCATAGAATTCCACAAAACAATTCTAATCACTCCTGTTTCATCCCCTATTAAAAATGAGCCGACTTTTCCTTTTCTTTCTCCTGTATCAAAATTTCTTACATCATATTTTTTTATGACTTTGCCTGCTACTTCAACATTTCTTAGTCCAGAAAGAACATTCTTAATCTGCAGTTTTCCAGAAGGCTCGTATAATTTTACTCCAAGCTCATTGGCAACAATATGCGCTGCTCCTTCCTCGCTTACCAGACCGTATAATTGCTCCAGTTTTTGATGTATTCTTTCTTTAATTTCGGCTTCAGAAAGATTTGACTTCTCTTTTATTCTTTCGATTATAGTAGTCAGTGGAAT
>Ga0247841_10010940_pt1 | contig 12205 bp, 6 predicted proteins | sample LaCruzMarch2015__2_FD_192410 | JGI IMG/M metagenome (GOLD analysis project Ga0247841, IMG submission 192410) | Freshwater microbial communities from meromictic Lake La Cruz, Castile-La Mancha, Spain - LaCruzMarch2015_18m | ecosystem: Environmental > Aquatic > Freshwater > Lake | place: Spain... | reverse complement strand
TAATACAGTCCCGAATCGTCTCCCAGAATGAGGCTGAAACCATTATATCGGGGCGCCTCCTTCTGGAGACGGTCCAGGTAATCTCCCGGGCGGTCGGCGCCGGCAAGAAATCCCTTGACCAGCCAGCCCCGGGAAGGGGCATTAACCTTCATGGAAAGGGGATCACGATAATTTGTCAGGGCAGCGAGGCGGCCCTTTTTTGTTATTCCGAGCCATGTTCCCCCTTCCTTGAGATCCCGGCCGCCCAGGATATCGGGGCGGTCCGGCCAGAAATCGGCAGGCAGAGAAGGACGTTCGTAGAACTCATCCCGGTTAGCCGCCAGAATCAGGGGGAAATCGGTGCGGGTCCGCCAGGAAAGGATAATCAGGCACATGAGATGTCCAGTTATTGGAGTAAGGCAACGATGCCGTTCATAACCTCGCCTGCGCCGCCGTGGATAACCACATCGGCATTGGCGTCATAGGAGGTTTCCGTTTTATTGATAATCACCAGCTTTGCCCCCCCTCCCTTGGCATATAGAGGAATGTAGGCCGCCGGATATACGACCAGGGACGAGCCGATAACAATGAGGAGGTCACAGTTGCTTGCCGCATAGGTTGCGTCCTTCAGCGTCTGCGGCGGCAGGGACTCGCCGAAAAAGATCACATCCGGTTTCAGAATGCCCTGGCAGCGCCCACAGGTGGGACCTCTTCGCTTCCCCGGAACTGCGCCAGAATATCCTCCAGAGGATAGCGCTCAAAGCAGTCCAGGCACTTCAACCACTTCATGTTGCCGTGAAGTTCATAAACCTTTGCGGGGCTGTTACCCGCCTTCTGGTGCAGATTATCAATATTCTGGGTGATCACACAGGTCAGCTTCCCGATTGCCTCCAGCCAGGCAATGGCCTTGTGGGCGGCATTGGGTTGGGCCTGGGCAAATATCCCCCCATCGAGGAAAAAGTTCCATTGTTTTTTTCGTGTTTCCGGGCTGTACAGAAAGCGTTCGATGGTGAAGTCGTCGGGGTCAAATTTGGACCATAGACCTCCGGGACTGCGGAAGTCAGGAATTCCGGACTCCGTGCTGACCCCCGCTCCCGTAAAAACGACAACCCTTCCGGCCTTGGCGATCAACTCCGCCGTCCGGCGAATCTTATCATTCAAATCATTTGGTAAACAATTTGTCATCGTGCGAATACGTTACACTATCTTTAAGAAAAATTAAAGCGAGACCTTTTAAGAATATTGCACTAATTGTTGACATTTCGAGTAATATCCCCTATAGTGTATAATATTATATTGCTCCCATAGCAGACTCTCAACATTTTTTTACTCATCGGCTCCATATAGAGACCAAGGAGACCAGGATCATGAATGATGAATCAAAAACCTCAGCGCATGTCGTAGATGAGCTGTCGGTGCTTCGGCGCCGCGTTGCCGAGTTGGAGCGCCGCCTCTCGGAGGCGTTGACCGACAAGGAAGAGCTGCCGGAGAAGGAATCGTATTTTCGTCGGATTGTGGAAAATATCGGCGATGTTATCTTCGAGGTTGATCATCAGGGAAGGGTCATCTACTTGAGCCCCTCGAAGAAGGATATATGGGGATACGATCAGAAGGATATTATCGGAACTAACTTTATTGAACTTGTCCATCCCGATGATCGTGATCTTTTAATGCAGCGGTTTCTTGAGCTCGGCGCCGGGGTGGCATACCCCCTGATCTATCGCATTAAAAATAAATCAGGCAAGTACAGGTGGGTGCGGACGCATACAAAACCGAGGATTGAAAATGGCGTATTTATAAGCGCCATCGGCACGCTGATTGATGTTACAGATCAAAAGCAAACGGAAGAGGCGCTGCGGAAAAACGAAATCAAATACAGGCAAATATTTGAATCCTTTGAAGATGTATACTACCAGACGAACATGGAAGGATGTATTGAGATTGTATCACCTTCCGTCTTCAACGTTGCCGGGTACAGACCGGACGAGCTGATAGGCAAGTCCGTACTGGGAATCTACGCTTTCCCGTCGGATCGAGAAAAAATGATTTCCGCCCTTTTGGCGCATTCTTATGTAAGAGATTTTGAAATGATGCTCAAAGACAAGCAAGGCGCATTAAAACCTGCGTCCGTATCGGCGCGCTTTATATACGATGAGCAAGGAGTTCCCGAAGGATTATTCGGAACGGTAAAGGATATTTCGGAACGCAAGCGAGCAGAAGAGGAGCTAAAGGAGCGTGAAGCCATGTTCCGGACCCTTTTCGAATCTGCCAACGATGCGATTTTACTGATGGATCAGGACATCTTTATTGACTGCAATCCAAAGACATTGCAGATGTTTGGTTGTACCAGGGATGAGATCATCGGTCAGCGGCCTTACCGCTTCTCCCCGGAATTTCAGCCGGACGGAAGGAACTCCTCGGAAAAAGGGCGGGAGAAGATCAAGACAGCGTTTGATGGTCAAGCTCAGTTCTTTGAATGGCGGCACAGCCGTCGGGATGGAACGATTTTTGACGCAGAGGTCAGCCTCAATGCTTTCAGCACGGCATGCAAATCATACGTTCAGGCTATTGTTCGAGATGTCACCACCCGCAAGCAGGCAGAGGAGGCTATCCAGGAGAGCGAGAAGAAATTCAAACGTCTTGCCGACAACATGTATGATATGATTTTAGAAGTTGATTTGGAAGGAACAAGGACATATGTATCCCCTTCCCATAAAACAGTCCTTGGTTTAGAGGTCTCCGAGATGCTGAAACAACCTATTTACGATCGGATCCATCCGGAAGATCTGCAACCTACGCTGGAGGCTTTTGCCTACGGAGTAAAAACAAAGAGTCCACAATTGGTTACATATCGGTTTTTAAATGACAAAGGCAAGTACCGGTGGCTGGAAAGTTATGGCACTCCCATTCACGACCAGGAGCAAGTTCTAATGGGGGGGTAATTGTAAGTCGCGACATTACTGAAAAAAAATTGGCGGAAGAAAAGTTGAACAGCCAGATGAATTTTATCGAAACGCTTATCGATACTATTCCCAGCCCCGTTTTCTACAAGGATAGGGCAGGGAGATACCTGGGCTGCAATCGCGCCTTTGAAAAGTTATTTGGCATATCTCGAGAATCCATCATAGGCAAAACCCCTTACGACATAGCACCCGCTGAATATGCCGCTGAATATAGCGCGAAGGACAGAGAGCTCTTCGAGAATCATGGATCCCAGACTTACGAAGGGAAGGTGGCGGATACAAATGGATCAATAAGGGATGTGATTATCAGCAAGGCTACGTACACGAATGCTCGCCAGAAAATCACCGGACTGGTTGGGGTGCTCATGGACATCACTGACCGCAAACAGGTGGAAGAACAACTTTCCAACACCCTTAACAGTCTCAGGAAGGCGTTTAGAACAGTTATCCAGGTAATGGTAGCTGCCGTGGAATCGCGAGATCCCTATACAGCCGGCCATCAGACCCGGTCCGCCAGTCTTGCCCGCGCTATTGCCACCGAGATGGGGTTGCCGCAGGATAAAATCGACGGCGTCCACATGGCCGGTTCCATTCATGACATTGGCAAACTATCCATACCTGCGGAAATATTAGCGAAACCGACAAAATTGTCTGACATTGAGCTTCCCCTCGTAAGACAACATGCACAAACAGGTTACGAGATGCTGAAAGATGTTGAATCGCCCTGGCCGCTGGCGGAGATTATCTATCAGCACCATGAACGCATGGATGGCTCCGGCTATCCGAGAAGTCTCAAAGAGGAGGAGATTCTCCTTGAAGCCCGCATCCTTGCCGTGGCGGATGTGTTGGAGTCCATGGCGTCCCATCGACCATATCGACCAGGATTAGGACTGGATGCGGCTTTGAAGGAGATTGAGACAAACAGAGGAACCCTTTATGATGCAGACACAGTGGATGCCTGTCTGAGATTATTCAAAGAAAAAGGGTATCAACTTGGAAACGCTTGATATTCATACTATTAATCAGGGACCGGGATGCAGTCGATATTCTCTATCATCAACAATCTCAGGATTCAGGATATCCTTGATATCATAATTGTTTCCCTGATGATCTACGCCCTCCTCATCTGGTTTAAAGACCGGGCCTCCCGCTTCGTCCTGGTCGGCATCAGCGTGGTCGGCGCCATTTACGTCACGGCACGTTTCTTTCAACTCTACCTGACCACGGTTGTTCTTCAGGGTTTCTTCGCCATCCTGATTTTTGTTCTGGTTGTGATCTTTCAGGAAGACCTGCGCAGGTTCTTCGAGCGACTGGCCATCATCGGCCGCTTCGGCAAACAGGCACGAGCGAGCGGCCCTCAACAAGAGGAAACGGAGATGATCGCGGCGACGGCGGCGAATCTCGCCAGAAGCCGCATCGGCGCCCTGATCGTTCTGGGGGGAGACGACCCGCTGGACAGGCACATCAGCGGCGGCACAAAACTGGATGGCCTGATCAGTCAGTCGCTCCTCGAAAGCATCTTCGACCCCCATTCCCCGGGACACGACGGCGCCGTCATCATTTACGGCAACCGCATCACCCGCTTCGGCTGTCACCTCCCGCTGTCAACTAATATGGAGAGGATCGGCGCCACCGGCCTGCGCCATACCGCGGCCCTGGGTCTTGCCGAACGTTCCGACGCCCTATGTATCGTAGTGTCTGAAGAACGGGGTGTCATTTCGATCGCCCGGAACGAGAGAATTCACGCCTTGAGCGGCGGAGCGGCCCTGCGAAACGAGCTGGAGAAATTTTATCGGGAAATGTCTCCCGAGCAAGGCAAGACATCGCGTTTATCCCAGGAAATCAGGAAGAACACCAGGGAAAAGGTCATCGCCCTGGCGCTGGCATGCATCCTGTGGGTCATTTTCGGCTATCAGAAGGAATCGATTCGCCGGGACTTTCTGATTCCCATTGAATACCCCAGCGTCTCCCGTCAGTACATCCTGGAAGAGCCCAAACTCACGGAAGCAAAAGTCATTCTCTCCGGTCCTACCCAGGCATTTCAACTCCTCAACCCGGACGCACTGAAAATATCTGTGAAGTTAGGGGATATTCGTGAAGGAAAACAGTCGATCGTCCTCACCCGCGAGATGGTGAAAGCCCCATCCAGCCTCACTGTTGTAGCAGTTACCCCCCCGGAGCTTACCATCACCGCCTCCCGCTTCGTGTCTGTTTCCATCCCCGTTGACGTGCTTACAACGGGAAAGCTGCCCCGGGGAGTAACCATCCAGGAGATATCCGTTTCTCCTTCGACAGTGCGGGTCCTTGTTCCCGGCGCCGCCGCTTCCCAAGGCAAGATCAAGATCCAGACCGAACCGGTGGATCTTTCTAAATTGACAGATCAGACCAGCTTCGAAACATCCCTCCGCTATCCGCCGAATGTCAGGTTCGAGGGAGGGAAACCGCCTACTGTTGAGGTAACGATCAAAACGAAAAAAAAGAACTAAAAGCTCGTACTAAGGGCTTGATCGGAAAAACTGATAAGCCCTCCCCTCATTTTAATCCCAGATCAAAGATGACGCCATCGCAAAAAGTAAGTCTATCCCTCCCCCTTCAAGGGGGAGGCAAGGAGGGGGATGGGGTAAATTCTTGTAAGTACTGTTCAAAACCCATCCCCACCCCAACCCTCCCCTTGAAGGGGAGGGAGCTTTCAGGCATGAGGCGTACTTGGCGTACGCTGCCGTAAGCTTGCCCCGTACTTGATACGGGGAAGGATGCAGCGCAACGCCGCATCCGGACTTTTTACGAAGCCGTCAATCGAAGTCGATCTTGAAGAACAGATCAATACTGCTCTGCTTTCCCGCCTTCGTTTCCACTTCCCATTGTTTTGTAAAGGAATATTTCATTACATAGAGGATATCGTCGCTGAACAGGGCCCGCCCCAACCCGACGTAAAGCTGGGGCGATAAATACTGGCCCACCGTGGAGAGAGAAGTGGTCATATCCGTCCTTCCCTGCTTGGAGCGGTTAGGGGAAGTCAAGCCCCCAATATCAAGCCCGGCGCTTTTTCTCAGACTGTCTTCGAGCCCCCCCGACTTTCCCTGGGCAAGAAACATTCCCGCTGATTTCAGCAGGGTGGTGGCCTGGATTTTATCACCGGTGTAACTCGTTCCAAAGACGATATGGGCGAGGACGTCCTGGTCCGACATGGAAGGCACTGAATAAAGGGTCACTATGGGGGAGCGAATGGTTCCGGTCACAAGAAATCCCGCCCGGACATCACCGACCGTCTTTACCGCCAGGATATCGAGGGAGGCGAGCGGAAAGGGCTTGTCCTTGAAGAAGATGTGGCCCCTTTCAATGGGAAGCTTGGCATCCGCCGCATAAAGAAATCCCTGGGAGATGTGGATCTCGCCGCGGGTGCGAAGGTTGTCCAGGCTTCTGCCGGCCGCGTTCATTTTGCCGGTAAACTTCCCATCAATATCCCGGGTTTTCATGAACACCTTTTCCCCCAGGGTGATGGCGAGATCGATATCCATAACCGCAGACCGGGACCTCGGCTTTTTTTCTTCCCGGTCCACAACCCGTACATCCCGGCTTGTATTGATAATGTCCGGCTCCTTGGACTCGGTATACCTTCCTTCCGGGATATTGATTTCCCCGCGCAGGATCAGGCGCTCAGGAGTTCCTTCGAAAGTGACTCGGGGATTTACCATTATCTGAACTTCCGGAAGATAGGCGGCCTGAAACCGTTCCCCGGTAAGGAGACCCTTGATACGCTTCAGTTTTCTGTCGCCATACCAAAGCGTAGCCGTTCCTTTGATGCTGCCGGCCCCGGAGCGGGCGGATATCTGTTCGACCTCGACCCGGTCCTGGTAGAACCTGGCCACCGCTTCCACATCCTGAAGAGTGATTCCCGTGGCCGGGACGTAAGCCCCGGCCTTGGTAATATGGACGGTTCCCTGATATACCGGGGCTATCCATGATCCGGTCATGGCCAAATCTATGGCAAGCTGTCCGTGGGTTTCCCGGACAGTTCCGGGGAAGAGGGCGCTGATCAATCCCTTTTCCCGAAGATCTCCCTTGACGGCAATGGAAAAAGGTCCTGCCTTGTCTATTTTCAGCGGTAGTTGCGCCTTCACGGGCAGGCTGAAAGTGGAGCGGATCCGGCCATGGTTTGCGAACATGCCCTCCAAAGTGCCCCGCAGAGCGTCGTCCTGCCAACTCCAGGCAAGGACAAGCCGCTCCTGGGAAAACTGCACTTTCCCTTTCGGATAGGCAATGGTCCAGGCTCCCCCCGCAACCGTTGACTGCCCCTTCATGGTAAACCGCTGCTGTGGCAACAGCCGGCCTTCCACCTGTCCGGAGAGACGGCCTTGCGTTTCCAGCGACGGTGGCAGCAAGGGCTTGACAAGTTGGATATCCATATCCGTAAGGCGCAACTGGAAGGTTCCTTCCCCAGGCATCGCTACGGCCGGCGGGGCCGGAGAAGACAATATTGCCGCGACCTTTCCCTTTTCTCCAAAATCGAGAGACTGTCTCATATCCAGGCCCTTTGCATCCCACCGGATGCGGGTCTGCCCCTCCCGAATGGGCAGCTTCCATGTCCCTTGCGAGATTTCTCCCTTGACCAGCGCTGTTCCTGTCAGCCGAAACGGTCCCTTTCCCGGCCACTCCGCACGCATCTGCCCGTTTGTCTTTCCTTCCATCTCCGTACCCGCAGCGGCAAAAAGATTTAGCCGTCCAAGCTGAAGATCCTGCCATCGGGCGGTAAGAAACTCCTGCCTTTTTTGACTATCCATACGGGCGGTCAATTCCAATTGTTCCCCCTGTCGTCCGCTCAAAAGCAGCGGGGCAAGGGACAGGGCATGTCTGGAGGCAACAATGTTCGCGGGCCTGACCATAGTTAGGGGGCCAAAACGTTTGCTGTCCCAAGAGACATCCTGAATTATTCCGGTCCAGACCGCCTGGTGGTATGAACCGGCAGCCTGAACGCGCAATCCGTTTTCCCGGTTCGTCGCTACCAGATCTGCACGGTGCCGGCTCCTTGTTCCCCCTGCTTTCAGTTCGGCCTGACTCCAGGTCGCCCCCCGCAGGGACAGATTTTTCGCTGTCACTCTGGCCTGGAAATCCTTATTACCATTCTCGGTGAGGGAAAGATCCGCAGTCAAAGATTCGATCGCTGTATGATCAAAAGTGATGTTTTTCCCCGCGGCAACGAGACTTCCGGAGAGAAGACGGTTGCGGAACCGGAACCAGCCCTGCCCCTGTAATTGCCCTTCCGCCTGCGGCAGGAGGCGGGAGAGCTTTGTAACTCGGGCCTCATAGAGGATACGGTCCCGCTCAGTGCTCCGGGCGCGGACGTGGAACCCGTCTCCCTGCAGGCTCAGGTCGTCAAGATTGAGGCCTTCGTTTTTCCAGTGCGCGTCAACACTCCCGGTCAGCCCTTTACCCATCAACCGGCTGCTGAGGAACCGGCCTTTAACGGCAGCCTCCACGGAAGCTCCCGGGGGCCGCCGCAAGACCCCCTCCAGGTCCGCGTTGATGTTGCCCTTCATCTCCGGCGCAGCCCGGGAAGGGTCGATATTTCTTGCCTGAAGCATAGCGGTCGCGGCCAGACCCTTTTCCCAGGTAATATGCATGCGGCCTTTGATAGTACCCTTGCCAATGTTCATGGATAGTTCTTCGATACGCGCCTGATTTTGATTCCCGGAAAAGACACCAGCCACATCTTCCGGTTCCCAGGCGGAAAATTGAGGTCGCAGGCGGAAACTACCTTGGTAGGAAGAGAGATTAGCCATGATTTCGACACTCCCGGTAAGACGGCAATCCATACCCGCCTCCCGGGTAAGGTCGAGGTCCTCTGCCTTTACAAGACCTTGAATGACCGGTTCAGCTCGGGAAAAATCGACTTTCCCCTCGCCTTTGACAGCGCCTTTACGTTCTTTTTCCTCCAGAGAGAGGCCCGTGAAAGCAAGGGCATGGCGGGTTGATGAGACGCGGCCGTTAAGAGTAAACCGCTCCTTGGACCCGCCGAAGATCTTTGCCGTAAAGGGTCCGTTGAGGTACATTGAACCCGCAGGGGACCGGAGCCGGGCCTGAAGCGCTGTGACGGGCCATGAAGACCCTTTCGGTTCTATCCTGACATCAGCGGCGAGGAAGGGGCTCAGAAGGTGAGCCTGTATTGCTCCTGTTATTTTCCCTGCCGGGCCTTCCACAAGCAGGTCGTGGACGCGGGCAAAACCGTAGGTACTATCCAGGCGGCAATAGGCCTTCTGGATAAGTATTTCCCTGCCCGGTTCACTGTAGGCAAATCCCCGGATTTCGAGCTGATCGACACGCCCCTGAAACCATGACAACACCCCCGGGAATCTGGGCCAGGTCAAATCAAGGGGTTCATTGGGCCGTTCGTCCTGAAGGGATACTTCCTGGAATACCATCTTTGCCAGAACCACCTTTCCCAGCGGAAGTTCCCAGGGTCGCCACTGCAAGACCGTCTTTCCGATCGTAAGCCGCCGTCCTTCCCCGGTAACCCGCAGGTCCCGAACGGCAAGTTCCGAGGCCAGAGTTCCTGAAATCCCGGCGGTTTCCACCCTGGCGGGAACAAAACGGACGAGGCGGGTGAAAAGATATTGCGCCCCGCTCTCGGTATAGAATAGCCAGGCCACGATTCCCGCAACCACAAGGATCGCGGCAAAAAGGGCAAGAGGAACAACCGCTTTTTTATTCATAGCGTGAATCCGAACCCCAGGTGGAGACGAAACACCGGCTCGGGTGTTCCGATCTGTCTGGCGATGTCCAGTTTTATGGGACCTACGGGGGTGTAATACCGGCAGCCGATACCGGCCCCCTGGGCAAGCTCCATTTCCCGGAAACTGTTAAAGGCGTTGCCAAAGTCATAAAAAGCGGCGGCGCCCCAGTCCTTCCAGATGGCACGCTCCACTTCGACGCTCCCGACGAGAGTGTTTTTGCCGCCGACGACGTAGCCCCGGTCATCCTTTGCTCCCAGGGACTGATATGCATATCCCCGCACGCTGTTGTCGCCGCCGGCAAAATACCGGATGGCAATCGGCAGATCCTTCGAATCCTCGTTCTGCAACGTGACGCCCGCATTGAGCCTTGTCAAGAACAAAAAGCCCCCACCCAGGGGATAAAGACCGCTCCCGGTAAGGGTGCCTTGAATGAACCCCGTATAGGAACCGAGGTTCTGATGGGTTCCCCTGACTTCCGCCAGATAGGCAAATCCTTTAGTCGGCCGCACCGGATGATCATACTGGCGGTCGTACATACGGAATCCCGGCATCAGGGAGAAGGTGTTGGTCTTTTCATCGCCGGCGTCGGAGTCTTCACGCAACAGTTGCAGAAAAATGGCCCCCGCCTTGTCCAGAAAATAGGGACGGACATGCTGCAACTCCATGGATAATTCCTTCGTTGAGTAGGTATCGGTGTTTTCCCGCTTAAGATTGCCCTTAAGGGCCGAGTAAGTTCTGATGTCTGCCCCCGGGACTGTATATCCCGTGGCGATACCCTGAAGGACCGTGCTGACATTAACTGCCGCATCCCACTGGTGACCGGCGTCGAGGATATTCTTGTCCCGGTAGTTGACAGAAAACCGCGGGCCCGTGTCGGTTCCGTAGCCGCCGCCGATTTTCACCTGTTTTTCCGGCGCCGGCGTCAGTTTTATCTCTACAGGAACACGGTTCTCCCGAGCCTTCTCCTTGTCCGTCTCAACCCGGACATCGGAATAACGATCGGCAAGGGTGAGATTCCGCTGGGTTTTCCAGATCTTTTCATATGAGAATACCTCCCCCTCCTTGAATGCCAAATAACGATCAAGAAACTTTCGTGGGTAACCGGGGGCGCCGGAAAAATTAATCGGCCCGAAGAAGTAGCGGGGACCGGTAACATAGACGAGGTCGATATCCGCAAAGGACTGAGTGACCAGCACCTGAATTTCATGGCGGGAGAAGCGGCCGCTCAGATAGCCCATACCGATGCCGAGATCGTAAATGCCCCTCTTTGCCTCTTCGTAGACATCATGCCGCATGATGTCGCCTTTTCTCAGGGGAAATTTATCGATGGCATTCCGCAACGCCGCCTCTCCTGCTCCGGGACCTTCGACGCGGACAGTTACCGTCCGTATCAGCACCGGGTTCCCCGCCACAACCGTGACCGTCACAAGGGATATCCCATCGGGCGTAATTTCCCGCGACACGGTGGCTGCGGCATTGTAGTAACCGAGGGACTCGAGGGCTTCCTGTACCTTCCGGGGAATTTGTTCCTGAAAACGATCGAGCCATAAGACATCGACCTTACCATCCTTGACCAATCCGGCGGGAACGGTTAGGACAGCCTTCACATTTTTCAGCGTGTCCCCTTCGAGACCCAGAACATTCAGCTCGACTGATTCCCCGGCAAAGGCAAAAGAAGGCAACAGGCAACAGGCAATGGCGAACAGGCTACAGGCGATAGTCAATAGGCTGCAGGCTACAGGCAATAGGCAACAGGCATTCCCGTTGGCCGTGATCGGCGCGAAAGCTCTCAATCTATTCACAGAATCTCCCTGAAGACAACATCCCGGGCTTACAAGTATTATAAGCTCGCCAAAAAGTAATTTGATCCCCTCCCCTTCAACTGGTTCAGGGTGGGAATGGTCAATGTGTGTTTGGTATTATACTTGGGATTGTTTGTAAAGGCCCTATTCCTGTTCCGCCTTCTGCAAATCCTTCCCTTTGTCAACATAAAGATCGGTAATTTTTTCCATTGACTTCCCCGGCAATGATGACTAAATCTTGGTAAATTGATGGGAAAGGTCACGCCATGCGGAAAAATTACCGGACAAGAGCAACAAAAACCGGCCTCCCCCCGGGTTCTCTGGTCCATGTCGGGGAAAGGCAAAGCGAGCAACCGCTGATCTCCCTGATGGTTTACAACGATCAGGGAGTAAAGGAAAAGACGCTCACAGGTATTGAGGAATTACGCAGCGACCTTCCGGAGCAGGCCGAGGAGGAGACCTGGATCCACGTCGAAGGGCTGCATGATATCAGCCTCATGGAACAGTTGGGAGACCTTTACCATCTCCATCCCCTGACCCTCGAAGACATCCTCTATACCGACCAGCGCCCCAAAATGGAGGACTTCGGCAATTACATCTATATCGTCCTTAAGGACATTTCTTTGCCCCCGGAAGCGGAAGAACAACTCCTAACGGAACAGGTCAGTATCGTCTTCGGTCCCCATTTCCTGATTTCCTTCCAGGAAAAGCAAAGCCCCCTCATGGAGCC
>Ga0247841_10010939_pt1 | contig 12205 bp, 5 predicted proteins | sample LaCruzMarch2015__2_FD_192410 | JGI IMG/M metagenome (GOLD analysis project Ga0247841, IMG submission 192410) | Freshwater microbial communities from meromictic Lake La Cruz, Castile-La Mancha, Spain - LaCruzMarch2015_18m | ecosystem: Environmental > Aquatic > Freshwater > Lake | place: Spain... | reverse complement strand
GACTGCGGGCACATTGACACTGGGCGGCGCCGATGCCGGCAACTATGTCCTTGCATCAGGAGCCACGACTATATCTACGGCCAACATAACAGCCATTCAGCTTACACCTCACATTACCGCCAACGACAAACCTTACGACGGCGCCACATCAGCTACCTTGGGTGAACAGTTGGTAACCGGTTTCGTGAGTGGTGAAACGGTAACCCTGTTGGTTGGGTCATCCGATTTCGATACAAAGAATGTTGGATTCAATAAAACGGTCACTGCCATCAACCTTACGCTTGGCGGCGCCGATGCAGGTAACTATGTTCTGGCATCGGGAGCTATCGCTACATCGACAGCCAGTATTACCGACCTTCAGCTTATTCCGCACATTACCTCAAACGACAAGCCTTATGACGGTAACCCAACCGCTGCGCTTAGTGCAAAGTGGGTGAGCGGTATAGTAAACAACGAGACCGTCAACCTGGAAATCGGATCAGCCAACTTTGATAACAAGAACACCGGCGCCAATAAAACGGTAACAGCCATTACCCTTACGGTGAGCGGCGCCGATGCCGGCAACTACTACCTGGCAACCGGCGCCACGGCAACGGATCTGGCCGATATTACTCCTGTTCAGCTTACTCCGCACATCACCGCCTCAAGTAAAACCTATGATGGCAGCACGACCGCCACTTTACTATCGCAGACGGTCACCGGAATAATAGCAGGTGAAGTGGTCGATCTGATTGTGGGGGCAGCGAACTTCAACAATAAGCATATTGGAACAGGCAAGACCGTTACGGCCAGTGATTTGACCCTCAGCGGCCAGGATGCGGGTAATTATGTGTTGGAACCCGGCGCCACGGCAACTTCCCTGGCCAATATTAATGCTGCAGAACTGACTGTTACCGGGGCCATCGCCCTCAATAAAATTTATGACCGTACCAACACGGCCATAATCGACGGCGCAACCCTGCATGGCGTTATATCTCCCGATGAAGTAAACCTGGAGAATTATACTACCGGAACTTTTGCGCAAACAGTCATTGGAACTGACTTACCTGTTGCCACCTTGCCTATGTCGATTACCGGAGCGGGAATTGGCAACTATACCCTGACCCAGCCAAGCGGACTGGAAGCGAACATCTTACCGAAAACGCTGGATCCCATTATTATAGCCGAAAACAAATGTTACGATGGAACAACAATTGTCAACCTTAGCAGCCAGACACTTGACGGTGTCGTCGATCCTGATGTTGTTTCTCTTCACATAGCCTCGGCTAACTTTGAAGATCCCAATGTTGGAACAGACAAAGTTGTTTTTGTATACGGATTAGCGTTGGAAGGACCGGATGCTTCCAATTACAGCCTTTTGGAGACCACGGTTACAACTTCTGCAAATATAATTCTGGTACCACAGGTTGACCCGATACCTGACCAGCGTGTTTGTAATGGCGGAGTGTCGACGCAGGTCAACTTCACTGGCTCTGCACCGGAAGCTTCTTACCATTGGGTCAGCTCGAACCCCTCTATCGGTACCTGGCCCGAAGGCGCCGGAAGCTACATGCCTTCGTTTACCATGATCAATAGCGGGACTGGTGTTGTTTTTTCGACGATTACGGTTACGCCCTTTGTTACCGGTGAAGGATTAACATGCTGGGGTACTCCCACAACCTTCGATATCACGGTGAATCCCACACCCACGGTTGAATTTGTGGGGAACCAGTCTGTGTGCCAAAACGATCTTACAGAATTGGTGCACTTCACCGGTGCGGTACCCGGAACAGTCTTTAACTGGACCAACGATAATACCGGCACAGGGCTCGGAGCGCAGGGCACAGGGGACATAGGGGCGTTTATTGCAACGAATCCAGGCACAACCCCTATGATATCAACCATTTTGGTCACGCCGACCTTTACCAGCGGCGGGGTAAGCTGCAGCGGGCCTTCAAAGAGCTTCACCATCACGGTGAACCCGACAGGGCAAGTGAACCAACCAGGAAACCAGCTATTATGCAACGGCTCAACCACCATCGCTATTACCTTTGGTACAACCAATACCGGAGGAACCACTACCTACGCATGGACCAACGATAATACAAGCACAGGGCTCGGGGCACAGGGCACAGGGGACATTGGGGCGTTTATCGCAACAAATCCCGGAACTGAGCCGGTTGTGGCAACGATTGTGGTTACTCCGACCTTCAGCAATGGCGGGGTTAATTGCAGCGGTCCATCCAAATCGTTTACCATTACAGTGAATCCCACCGGGCAGGTGAACCAACCAGGAAACCAGCTATTATGCAACGGGTCAACCACCATCGCTATTACCTTTGGTACAACCAATACCGGAGGAACCACTACCTACGCGTGGACCAACGACAACACCAGCACAGGGCTCGGGGCACAGGGTGCAGGGGACATTGGGGCGTTTATCGCAACAAATCCCGGAACTTCGCCGGTTGTGGCCACGATTGTGGTAACGCCGACCTTTACCAACGGTGGGCTGAGCTGTGCCGGACCAACCAGGAGCTTCACAATTACGGTGAATCCATTGCTGCCGGTTGGCGTTTCGATTGAGGCATCAGCAAATAACCGGTGTGCCGGTTCGGTGATTGGCTTTACGGCCACACCGGTGAATGCCGGTATCAACCCGCTGTACCAGTGGAAGGTCAACGGAAATAACGTTGGGAGCAATAATCCGCTTTATGTTTATATTCCGCTGGATGGCGATATAATTACCTGTGTTTTGACGGTTGTGAACCCGGAGGACTGTGTTGTTGGAGGTACGGCAATTTCCAATGCCATCGAAATGACGGTTTATCCCCATCTGGAAGTTGGCGTTTCAATTGCATCCTCAGCCAACCCGGTTTGCGTCGGCGCCCCGGTCACGGTTACGGCCACGCCCGTCAACGGTGGAAGTTCGCCAACTTACCAATGGCTGGTAAACGGCATCAACGCCGGTACCAATAACCCCGAGTTTACCTTTGTGCCTGCAAACGGCGATCAGGTAACCTGTAAGCTTACCTCCAATGAGCAGTGTGTGCTTGCAAATCCTGCCACCGCCAATACGCTGACCATTGCGGTAAACCCGATTTTGCCGGTCAGCGTATCGATTGCAGCCTCTGCAAACCCTGTTTGTACAGGCATACCGGTGAACTTCGCGGCCACGGCGGTGAACGGCGGGAGCAACCCGCTCTACCAGTGGAAAGTCAACACAATAAATGTTGGCGCCAACAATCCTGTTTATGCATATGTTCCGTCAAACGGCGATGTAATTACCTGTGTACTCACCGCATACGAATCGTGTATATCGGGAAATCCTGCCACCTCAAACGCAATCACCCTGACGGTTAACCCCCTGCCGGCGCCTGTTTTAACCGGACCAATAACAGCTGTATCCGGCGCCACCGGTCTGGTTTATTCCACGCAGGCCGGGCAAACGGATTACTCCTGGACGATCTCCGCAGGCGGAACGATTACCGCCGGAGGAACCACGGCCGATCCCACTTCAACGGTAACCTGGAACACGGCTGGCGGGCAGTGGATCAGCGTAAACTATACCAACACCCAAACCGGTTGCAGCGGCGCAGTGGCCACTCAGCTTGATGTCACCGTAACCCAGGCTTCTTTCATTTCGATCACCAGTCCGAACGGGGGAGAAGCTTGGAGGCTCGGGTCGGTACACAACATCACCTGGAACCATAACATCACAGGCGACGTGACGATCGAACTGTTCAAAGACGGCGCATACCAGCAAACCATCGCCGGTGCAACCCCTTCGACCGGAACCTATGAATGGACCATTGTAAGGAACCAGCAACCCGGCGACGATTACAAGGTGAAGATCGCCAGCACAGCCGATCCTGCGCTTTATGGTATGAGCAGTTCGGGTTTTAAGATTATCTACGACATTCCTATCGATCTGGAAGTTCGTGATATTGCCATCGCCGATGGGGTGAACATCTGTTTCGATGCACTCCAAACCATCACGGTGGCCGGCGCCGGGCATACCTTCGTGGTTCAACCTGGCGGCAGCGCAACCTTTATCGCCGGGCAAAACATACTTTACCTGCCAGGAACAACCGTTCAACCAGGCGGTTACATGCACGGCCATATCACACAAAATGCGGAGTATTGCTGGAGTGTGGAGCCGGCGATACCGAATACGGAAAGGCAAAGTACGAAGTACGAAGTACAAAGTACGAAGTACGAAGTACGAAGTACGAAGTACAGCGACAATGACTTGTACAGGGTATTTCCGAATCCGACGGATGGGAAATTTACAGTAGAATATATCGGTAATTCTCAGCCAGGTACAATCCATGTCGAGATCTATGGCATGAAGGGCGAGCGGATTCTTACCAAAGAGATGACCGAAGTTCGGAAGCAGGAGTTTTCACTCGAGGGCAGGGCAGAGGGAATCTACCTGGTGAGGATTATTGCAGAGGAGGCGACCAGGACGGTGAGGGTGTTGAAGAGGTAATTACGAAGTACGAAGTACGAAGTACGAATTATGAAGTACGAATTATGAAGTACGAATAAAAAATTCACGTAGTGAAAACTTCATACCTCGTTGATCAATATTCAATATTCGATATTCAAGGAATTCACATAGTGAAAACTTCATACCTCGTTGATCAATATTCAATATTGAGCCCACTCCGAAAAGTAGTTTTAATAATTAAATATTTGGCTAAAGCCCATTAAAAAGCTGATTATCAATTGCCACGGCCTTAAGGCCGTGGCAATTCAAGTGGTTGATGCACATGGCTTTAGCCAAGATATGTTTTTTTATGAGACTATTCGGAGTTGACTCAATATTCGATATTCAATTGCCCAGTGACAGTGTAACATAGCAGGCATCATTCGCCACAAAAGCAACCTCGGACAGTTGCGGTTTGTAACAGTGTGGGCACCATAATTAAACCATCGGGCAACTGCCATAGTTGCGTTGTGGCGACTGATCCAGACGTGCTAATCTGAAAAGTAACTGAAAAGTCTGCTTATTGTTGAAACTTGAACACCCGACAATATTGAAGACAAAAAAACAATGTCGGCTAAGATCCAGCTAGAATTTCTTCCATCTCATTTTGCAACTTCATCGCCTCCTCCCTGGCTATCACAGCGAAATCTGTATCGGATGAGGCATAAATGATATTGCGCGATGAATTGACAATCAATCCGCATTCTTTGGTCAACCCGTATTTTGCGACCTCCCGAAGACTGCCTCCCTGGGCGCCCACACCGGGAACAAGCAGAAAATGATCGGGAACAATTTTGCGGACATCGGTGAGCATCTCAGCCTTGGTGGCGCCAACAACATACATCATATTATCCTTGCTTCCCCATTCCCTGGATTTTGTCAGCACCTGCTCAAAAAGCCGACGCTCCGGATCTCTGAAAAACTGAAAGTCGGCGGCTCCCTTGTTGGAGGTCAGGGCCAGCACAATGATCCATTTGTCAGGATAGGAGAGGAAGGGTTTTACGGAATCTTCACCCATGTATGGAGCAACCGTTACGGCATCAAAATTCATTCCCGACGAGGCCGGATCGAACATCGCCTTTGCGTATTGCTGCGAAGTATTCCCAATATCGCCACGCTTGGCATCGGCAATGGAAAAAATTTGGCCGGGATAGGCATTGTTGATATATTGGATCGTCTTTGTCAGGCTGCGCCAGCCCTTGGTACCGTTACATTCATAAAAGGCAAAATTGGGCTTATAGGCTATCGCCAGATCATGCGTTGCATCAATGATCTGTTTGTTAAACTCAAAAACGGGATCGTCAAAATCGAGCAGATGTTGCGGGATCTTTGTCAGATCAGTATCCAGCCCGATACAAAGAAAGGACCTTTTGGCGTAAATGAGGTTGATCAGGTTTGTGCGATTCATAAATGAAAATTCAAAATTGAGTCTGCTCCGAAAAGTCAATTTAACGGAAAACCGGACACTGAGCGAAGTCGAAGTATCCTTATTATCAGGTGTTTGCATCCTTCGACTCCGCTCAGGATCCAGTTGATCGGACTTTTCGGAGTAGACTCAAAATGCAAAAAGTAAAATTCAAAATGCAAAAAGTCAACTGTTAAAACAACTATTTTGTAATTGGTAATTTGTAATTGGTAATTCGTAATTGGTAATTCGTAATTGGTAATTGGTAATTCGTAATTCGTAATTCGTAATTCGTAATTCGTAATTTATCTTCCTAATTGCTCCCCGCCTCCTTCAGCCTCTCCGCATTCTCAGCAAGCTGAAGCGCATCAATCAAAGGCTGGACTTCGCCATCCATCACGACGGGTAAATTGTAAAGATTCATGTTTATCCGGTGATCGGTAACGCGGCTTTGCGCATAATTGTATGTACGGATCTTGGCCGACCGGTCGCCGGTTGATACCATCGTTTTCCGCTTTTTGGAAATCTCATCGAGGTACTTCTGGTGCTCAAGTTCGTAAAGCCGGGTTCGCAATACTTTCATAGCTTTTTCAAAATTCTTGATCTGCGATTTTTCATCCTGGCAGGAAACAACAATGCCTGAAGGGACGTGGGTGAGGCGGATCGCTGAATAGGTTGTATTTACCGATTGTCCGCCAGGACCAGAGGAACAGAATGTGTCTTTTCGCACATCCGATTGCTTGATCTCCACATCAAATTCATCTGCTTCAGGTAAAACAGCCACCGTCGCGGCTGATGTATGAACACGTCCCTGGGTTTCCGTTTGCGGAACACGCTGCACCCGGTGAACGCCCGATTCATATTTCATGAGTCCGTAAACGTTTTCTCCCATGATATTGAAGATGATTTCCTTGAACCCACCCATCGTACCTTCCGTAAAATCAACAAGTTCAACCTTCCAGCGTTTGCTTTCAGCGAATTTGGTGTACATGCGGTACAGATCTCCTGCAAAAATACTGGCCTCATCGCCGCCTGTGCCTGCACGAATCTCGATCACGGCATTCTTCCCGTCTTCAGGATCAGCCGGGATCAACATCATCCTGATCGCCTCTTCCAGTTTATCCTTTTCAACCGTGAGGGTGTTAAATTCCTCCTTTGCCATGCTGCGAAACTCTTCATCCTTCTCATTGTGGATGATCTCTTTGGCGTGGTCGATATTCGCCAGGATGCTTTTATACACTTCAAACGCCTCCATGATGGGCTGAAGTTCCTTGTAATCCTTGTTGAGTTTGATATAATTTTTCATATCACCCATCACCGACGGATCGTTCATCTGCTCCTGGATGCTGTCGTAACGGACCTTTATTGCTTCTAATTTATCTAACATAGGTACTGTTGAAATTGGGTGCAAAGGTAGCCAATTCTCAGGGAATTTTTATCAGGTGATTTTCAGGTTATATTTCATTTCCTCCATCATGCAATAGTCCTAACCCTCTCCTAAAGGAGAGGGAATTCCCCTTCTCCTTGAAGGAGAAAGGGTTAGGGGATGAGGTCAATTTGATAAATTGTTATTTTTCGCGATCAAAACGTTTTTATGCTGGACTCATCAATACCTGAATTCCCCGAACTCTGACCTTATGGTGAGATGCTTATGGTGTGAATCTTCGCAACGACCGATGACTTGCGCATCGATCCCGAATTCGGAAGAGATTCCGATAATTTCCTGTGCGAAATGTTCGGGAAGATAAATTTCGAGCCGGTGCCCCATGTTGAAAACCTTGTACATCTCCTGCCATGATGTTCCCGATTCCTCCCTGATAAGCCTGAATAGCGGGGGAGTGGTGAACATGTTGTCTTTTATGACATGCAGATGATCAATAAAATGAAGCGCTTTTGTCTGCCCGCCACCACTGCAGTGCACCATGCCATGAACATGCCCCCGATGTATATCAAATATTTTCCTGACCACCGGTGCATAGGTTCTGGTAGGGGACAGAATGAGTTTCCCGATGTCAATCCCGGGTACTGCGGATGGATCGGTTAATTTTTTACTACCGGAATAAATGAGGTCCGAAGGAAGCCGGTCATCGAAGCTTTCGGGATACAGCGACAGGTATGTTTTATCGAGAACATCATGCCGGGCCGAGGTGAGCCCGTTGCTCCCCATGCCGCTGTTGTAAGCCGACTCATAACAGGATTGTCCGGAGGAAGAAAGCCCCACAATAACATCACCAGCCCTGATCGCCCCATTGTCAATGACATGGCTTCGTTTCATGCGGCAAGTTACCGTTGAATCTACGATGATGGTTCGCACCAGGTCACCTACATCAGCGGTTTCGCCTCCTGTTGACCAGATGCCGATTCCCCATTTCCGCATGTCGGACAGAAATGTTTCTGTGCCGGCAATTATTTCAGAAATGACTTCACCAGGCGCCAGGTTTTTATTCCGTCCGATGGTGGATGAGATAAGAATATTGTCAACCGCTCCGACGCACAGCAGGTCATCCAGGTTCATTACAATGGCATCCTGTGCAATCCCGCGCCATACGCTGATGTCGCCGGTTTCTTTCCAGTAAAGGTAGGCCAGTGATGACTTGGTTCCGGCCCCGTCGGCATGCATAATATTACACCAGTCATCATCACCCCCGAGTATGTCGGGGATGATTTTACAGAATGCTTTTGGGAAAATACCTTTATCGATATTTTTTATCGCAGAATGAACATCCTCCTTGGTGGAGGAAACTCCGCGTTGTTCATATCGGGTTGAACCGCTCATTCGAAGATGATCTCGCCATTGGCCACATCAATACTGTACTTTCCGAACTTTTTCAGGGTGAGATCCCCAAACTGGATCGATTGAACCTTTTTGTTAACAGTGGCTTTAATGTCCTTGATGGTGTTCTTTCCTATTCTGATTTCCCTGATGGTGAGAACTGCTTTGTCGGCTACCGTTCCTTCACCGATAATTTTTGTGGCATCGCCATCAAAACTGGTTTTATCAATCACGCCGTCTGTCAGAAGTTTCAATGTGAGGACAGGTGAGATCAGGAGCTCTTTCTCTTTTGGATCAAAGGCAAATGCCGTGGTGATACCACTTATATAGCATGTTCCGTGATAGATTCCATCTTTTGATTTGGTCACGGCCACATTGTTCTCTTCGGGGTTGACAACCATTTCAATTTTTGCGGGTGGAACTGGTTTGCTGACTTTCGTTTTGGGAACAAAGTCATTTCTGAGAATGGAAAACTCCGAGCGCCTGTTTAATTGATGTGCCGCTTCCTTTACATTCGTACCCGCCAGGGCGTTGATGACCGAATCGTTCAATACCGTACCTGCCTTGAAGGTGTAGGTTTCCTTTATTATATCTTTGTTTAATGACCTCGGCACACGTTCGCCGTACCCTTTGGCTACCAGCCGTTCAGGGTCGATACCTCTGGAAATCAGGTAATCAACAACACTCTGTGCCCGTTTTTGGGATAAAATGTCGTTGCGTTCATCGCTGTCGCGTGAGTCGGTATGAGAAGCCAGCTCAATCACAATTGTTTCATTGGCATCAAGTGTTTCGATCAGGCCCTGTAACGAATCACGATACTGGGGCTTGAGATCCCATTTTGCGAGGTCATAAAGAATATCGGGTAAAACAACCGGTTTTTTGGGAATGGGTCTTAAAACAAAATTTCGGACCAGGTCTTTGCTCGCTACCAATCCTACGGTAGTTTCCCTGCCCTTTTCGTTGAAATAGTCCTTTTTGGTCACAAAAATGTCATAGGTCGTATTCGCCGAAATCTGCATTTTATTAAAACTGTAATGGCCCTTATCATCCGTATTATCCTCCAGGGCCTTCCCGTTGGTGCCTGCAATACTGACCTTTGCGCCTGCAACCGGCTGAAGCGTACGGTCGTCGGTAATGTTCCCTTCAAGCGTAAAATAAACTGGCGGAATCACAAACGAATAGATGTCATCTCTTCCTTTACCTCCGGCCCTGTTGGAGGTAAAAAGCCCCTGTTCCGACTCGTCGCCATTAAAGACAATGGCAAAATCATCACCGGCAGAATTGACAGGCGACCGCATGTTCTGTGGCATACTCCATCCGGGTCCATTTTTTACAGCGCCTGCCTGATAAGCCTGGGTGGTTGCTCCGCTGATGGTTGACAGCGCGTTTTTGTCTTCGGTGGCGCCCTGCCATTGATAACTGGTTGCTCCGCTGATGTTTGACAGGCTGTTCTTCTCTTCGGTGGCGCCCTGCCATTGATTACTGGTTGCCCCGCTTAAGGTTGATAAAGCTTTTGCGCCAGTTGTGCTTTTCCATTGATAGGAGGGAGGGACGCCGTTTTTTGAATAGGTAGTAACAAAGATGTCCAGTCCGCCCATACCCGGGAGCCCATTGGATGCAAAATATAAAATACTGTCGTTCCTGATGAACGGAAAAAGTTCATCGCCGGCCGTGTTTATATCAGGACCAAGGTTTTGCTTGAAATATTTCCCGCCCTTTTTCTCCTTTTTTGCAACCCAGATATCCTTCCCGCCATAGCCGCCTGGCAGGTCAGCCGAAAAATAGATCGATTCATCGGTGGCAACACTTGGATGTCCCATTACGGTTGAAGAATCACCCCCAAGGTCAATTTTTTCCGGCTCCGACCACGCAGTTCCGCCCTGCCGGCTCGCTTTAAAGATGGCACAGCCGTTTTTTCGTTTTGGGTCATTATAGCACCGGGTAAAATAGTAGGATGAAAAGCGGGTGTTGAACTGGCCAACGCCATCATTGGCTTTGGAATTGATCATGCCTCCTTCATCGGCCAGTACCGGTTTGCTCCAGTCTCCCTTGCGGTCGATCCTTGACAGGAACAGGTCGGAAAACCCAAGCCCGGTCCAGTTATCTAAGTCTCTTCCCTTGGCTCCGTTACGGTCGGAAGTGAAAAGAATTGAACCGTATTTCTTGTCAGCATAGGATGCTGCAAAATCATCCTCTTTCGTATTCAGCAGCTTCTCCCATTTCACGCCATATTTGGTTGGGTTTGCAATCCATTCTTTTGCCAGGGTGCATGTTTCAACACCCAAAGTCGCTTTGGGATCATTCGGAACCATTGCTAAATAAGCCTGGTATTGTTTTATGGCTTCCTCATAGTTGCCGTTGACTTTAAGCATATCAGCATAATAGATCAAAATCTTAGGATCATCTTTCACATATTTTACATTGTTAACCAGTCTTTTGTACGAAGCCTCTGCTTTCTTCGTGTTATTCATCATCCGGTAGCACTCGGCAATGCGGAAGGAGATCCGGTCACGTTCAGCCTTGTTGTTCTTAACCTTGGAATAAGCTTTCTGATACTTTTGCAATGCCTGCAGGAACATCTGATCAGCGTAAGCTGCGTCGGCCGCCCTCGAATATTTATTCTGGGCCAATGCATCAGGCGACGAAGCCATGAAAAAGATTACCAACAGGGAAAAAACAACATATCGCATATCAACGCACTTTTGATTGCTTAATAACGCACAAATATAGATAAAAGTCTGATGAGAGGCTAAAAAAAAAGGCTGCCGGGATTATCGCGACAGCCTTTTCCATGATAAAGTTATCTTGTTATTTAGCTTTTATTTTAACTAACAACTCTTTTTTCTCTTTACGGCGTTTCTGCCAGAGAAGGATGTCGTAAGCAATTGGTGTTGCCACAAATACCGACGAATAGGTTCCGACGGCAACCCCTGTGATTAAAGCGAATGTAAATCCGCGCAATACCTCTCCGCCGAAAATGAAGATGGTGATCAAAACAACGAGGGTAACACCTGAGGTATTGATGGTACGGCCCAGTGTGCTGTTGATAGCTGCGTTTATATTGACTGCGAGATCGCGCTTGGGATATAGTGCACGGTATTCCCTGATCCTGTCGAAGATGATGACCGTGTCCATGATCGAATAACCGATGATGGTGAGCAATGCCGCTATGAAGTCCTGACCGATCTCCATCCCGAATGGAAGTATACCATGGAACAATGTAAACATGGTGATGATGATCAGCGAGTCATGGGCCAGTGAAATAACACCTCCCATCCCGAATTGCCAGTTCTTGAAACGGAAAGCGATATATATAAAGATAATGATAAGAGCGAAGAATACCGCCATTACAGCCTTCCAGATGAGGGAGTAGGAAATGGTTGGGTCAACGCGCTGCGAGCTGAGTTCACCAATGATCTTTCCGGGCGTATTGCCTTTGAAATCGGCAATGGTGATTGGAGTTTTATAGAATCCCTTCACGCCTTCAAAAAGTTTATTTGAAACAATTGAATCAGCCTGCAGGCTACGCTCATTGATCATGAACTTGGTTGTGATT
>Ga0247841_10010938_pt1 | contig 12205 bp, 10 predicted proteins | sample LaCruzMarch2015__2_FD_192410 | JGI IMG/M metagenome (GOLD analysis project Ga0247841, IMG submission 192410) | Freshwater microbial communities from meromictic Lake La Cruz, Castile-La Mancha, Spain - LaCruzMarch2015_18m | ecosystem: Environmental > Aquatic > Freshwater > Lake | place: Spain... | reverse complement strand
AACGCTGAACTCTATCTCGCAGGCCACAGTGGTTTGGTGGGGTCCGCGATTCATCGAGCGCTGAGCGCGCAGGGATTTCATCAAATCGTGGTCAGACCATTGAATCAGTTAGATCTTCGCCGACAGGCAGAGGTAGAGTCATTCCTAGCCGCCGAGAGACCGCAGATCGTGATCATCGCTGCGGCCAAGGTTGGTGGGATCATGGCCAACAGCACCTATCCGGTAGACTTCCTTTACGACAACCTGATGATCAACACCAACTTGATTCGATCTTCTTTTGAAAATGGCGTGGAGAAGCTGCTCTTCCTCGGCAGTTCCTGCATTTACCCGCGCTTGGCGCTCCAGCCGCTGAAGGAGGAATATCTCCTCTCCGGCCCTCTGGAACCAACCAACGAGGCTTACGCCATTGCTAAGATCGCCGGCATCAAACTCTGCCAAGCCTACCATCGCCAATACGGCTGCCGTTTCATCTCTGCCATGCCCACCAACCTCTATGGCCCGGGCGATAACTATGACCTGCAGACATCGCATGTCCTGCCCGCCTTGATCCGCCGCTTCCATGAAGCGAAGGAGAATGGAGCTGAAGAGGTGGTCCTGTGGGGAACGGGATCCCCTCGCCGGGAGTTCCTCTTCGTGGACGACCTGGCCGAGGCCTGTCTCTTCCTCTTGGATCACTACGAGGATCCCCAAATCATCAATGTCGGCACGGGGGAAGAGCAGACCATCCGCGAGCTGGCCGAGACCGTGGCCCGCATCGTGGGCTTTTCCGGCCGGATCGCCTTCGACCCTTCCAAGCCGGATGGAACGCCGCGCAAGCTCTTGGATGTTTCCCGCATCCAGGCTTTGGGTTGGAAGGCAACGACCCCCCTGGAAGAGGGAATCGCGCGAGCTTACCGCTGGTTTTTGGAGAACTTCTCCAACCATTGAGCGGGTTTGGTTGGGTCAGAGTTCGCCCCGCCCGAAATCGTCAGTGAAGCGGACGATGTCGTCTTCTCCCAGGTATTCGCCGTTCTGCACCTCAATCAGATGCACCGGGATCTTCCCCACGTTCTCCAGCCGGTGGCGGGCGTTGGCCGGGATGTAGACGCTCTGGTTAGGTTGTACGATCTGTTCAGCGGTATCGATGGTTACCTTCGCCGTCCCTTGGAGGATGATCCAGTGCTCACTGCGGTGGCGGTGCAGCTGCTCGGAGAGGCGTTTGCCGGGGTACACTTCAATGTGCTTCACCTGGTAGGAGGAGCCTTTCTCCAGTTCAACATAGGAACCCCAAGGGCGATGGGAATAGCGCTGGGCGACGCTCTCCGGCGCTTTCTCCTCTTTCAGGCGGGCCACGATCCGGGACACTTCCTGGGCTCGTTCCTTGGGGCAGACCAGGGTGGCATCGGGGGTGTCGATCACCATCATATTCTCTAAACCAATGGCGGCGATCAGGCGAGAGTCGGAGTAGAGGAGGCTGTCCCGGCAACCCTCCTGCACGATGTGGCCAATGGCGACGTTTTCAGCAGAGTCCTTGGGGTGGAACTCGGCCAGAGCGGGCAAGCTGCCCACGTCTTTCCATTGGAGGGATACCGGGATCATCGCCACTCGCTCGCTTTTCTCCATCACGCCGTAGTCCAGGCTGACCGGCGGGATCCGCTCGAATTCCTGTTGGGCGAATTGGGCTCGCTCATCCGGCGAGTAGCCGTCGAGGGTGCGCAACGCTTCGCTCAATATGGGCAGGAAGCGCCCGACTTCTTCCAGCAGGGTGCGGGCGGAGAAGACGAACATGCCGCTGTTCCAGAAGAAGCGTCCGGCGGCGACCAATTCTTTGGCAGTCTCCAGGTTCGGCTTCTCGATGAAGCGGGCGGCGTGAAACAACCCGAGTTCGGGCGAGAGAGGTTCTCCCCGCTCGATGTAGCCGAAACCAGTCTCCGGCCGTTCCGGCTGCAGGCCGAAGGTGACCAGCCAGCCGTCCTTGGCAGTGGTAGCGGCCTGGCGCACAGCATCGAGCAGCGGCTGGTCATCGGTGATGAAGTGGTCTGAGGGGAAGACGCCCAGGATTGCCTGGGGATCTTGCCTGGCGATCTGCCAAGCAGCCAGGGCTACCGCTGGAGCAGTGTTGCGTGCGGCCGGCTCCAGGATATATTGTACCTTCCGGCAAGGAGGGAATTCGGTCAAGAGGTGGTTGCGGATCTCGTCGAAGAGGCGCTGGCCGGTGACGATGTGGATCCGCTCTTCTTTTACCAGCTTGGTGAGGCGAGTGATGGTCTGGCGAATCAGGCTGTCGGCGCCGAAGAGGTGCAGGATCTGTTTGGGCGACAACTCCCGGGACAACGGCCACAGACGAGTGCCAGCGCCTCCACTGAGAATGATGGCGTAGAAATGATCAAATGGATCCCCTTGTAGATCGTCTTCAGGCGCTTGGTCGATCATCGCTTGATCTGATGGGTGAAGCGAGAGATCCTGTTCATTCATCTGCGTATCACCGTCCATCCAACCGCAACACGGTTAGGTTCTGTTCGCGCAGGGCAGGGGAGAGAATGAATCGGCCATCGACCAATACGGGATTGCGCATGTCAGCGGCTGCGGAGAGCCAGTCCAACTTCTTGAATTGCTCGTGGTCTGTAATGACGATGGCGGCGTCCATCCCCGCCAAGGAGTACACCGGTGTCACGCCTAGGGCGGCGATCTCCTCGTTGGAATAGAGCGGATCCCAGGCGTAGACCCCCACACCCTCAGCCAGCAGGGCATCCCGTGCCGGGAAAAAGGGTGAGTAGCGGTCTTCCTTCACTCCCGGCCGGAAGGCGATCCCCATCAGCAACACCTTGGCCTCGCTCCATTCGACCCCTCTTCGCTGCAGTTCGAGCAAGGCCATCGAGGCCAGGCGGATAGGCATTTCCTCGTTGCGATGACGGGCCAACCTGATCAACTCGGCCTCTGGCTGCTGGCTGACGAAGTAGGGGTAGACGGGGATGCAGTGTCCCCCCACGCCGGCGCCCGGGATATGGATGTGGGAGTAGGGCTGGGTGTTGGCTGCCTTGATCACCTCAATCACATCCAAGCGATAATGGCCCGAGAGGAGGGCCAGCTCGTTGGCCAGGGCGATGTTGACGTCACGGTAGATGCCCTCGAAGACCTTCACTGCCTCGGCCGCGGTGATGGAGGAGACCGGGATCACCCCGTTGCTGTTGATCACCGAATACAGGGCGGCGGCGGCCTCGGTACTTAAGAGGTCAACCCCCCCGACGATCTTGGGATAGGCGCCGGTGATGTCCTCCAGGGCTCGCCCGGACATGGTCCGCTCCGGGGCATGGACGAAGCCGAACTGACCTTCCGAAAGCGTGCCTTCCAGGAGGATCGGCCACAGTCGCTGGGCGCAGGTTCCGGGTGGGAGTGTGCTTTCCTCGATGACCAGGTCTCCCGGTTCGAGTAACGATGCGATGGTTCCCATGACCTCTTCCAGGATCCCCAGGGCAGGCTGCCGGTCGGCATCCAGCACGGTGGGGACCAAGGTGATGTAGACGTCAGCCTGTTCCGGAGAAGTAGTCGCGCGCAGCTTCCCTTGCTCCACCAGCGGACCGACCAAGCTTTCCAGCCCCCCCTCCAATGGATGGGGATTCTGGCCGCGATTGATCATTTCCACAATGGCAGCGTTGGGATCCACCCCCACTACCTGTGCTCCTGCCTGGGCGAAGGCCACTGCCAAGGGAAAGCCCATCTTGCCCATGCCAAAGATGGCGATGCGTACTTGACCCCCGCGTACGGCTGCGATGATCTGGTCTTTCGACAGTCCAAGGATTTTCATGCGATGTTCACCCGATCTCCACGCTCTCACCGCGCCGGGCTGAATCCTGCGCGGCCAGGGCCACCTTCAAGTTGTAGATTCCCTGGTCGGCATCCACCGGGCATTGTCTCGTGGCTATAGCTTCCAGAAAGCTAAGAAGTTCCAGCCGCAAGGGTTCTCCCGCGGGGATGCGGCAGGAGACGCTTTCCTCGTCCCGCAGGATCGTCAGGGTCCGGTCGATGTAATCCGCTTCGGCCACCCCTTTTGTTCCCACGGCGACCAAGGTGCGCACTTTTTTCGGGGTCAGCCAGTTGGTGTCGATGAAGCCCCCCCGGTCAGGAGGGAAATACATGGAGATGGAGGCGTAATCCTCGAAGGGGTGGAGCCGGACCCCCGACACGGCGAAGACGCGCGAGGCTCGACTGCCGTAGAGGAAGGAGATGACATCAATGTCATGCACCCCCAGGTCCACGATTACCCCCACGTCGCGGATACGCAGGTTGTGTGGACCCACTCGTTTGGCGCTGATGGAGACGATCTCTCCCAACTCGCCCTGGTCGATCCGCCTCTTGAAGGTGGTTACCACCGGGTTGAAGCGCTCGGAGTGGCCGACCATCAGGATCCGGTCCTCTTCTTTCGCAGCAGCAGCCATCTCCTCGGCCTGGGCGATGGTCGAGGCGATGGGCTTTTCCACCAGCACATGGGCGCTCGTCCGCAGCGCTTCCAAGGTAAAATCGCGGTGCAGGGTGGTGGGGACGGCAATGGAGACCGCGTCGGCCTCACTCAACAGCGCGGCAGCAGAAAGGAACATCTGCGTGCCATACTTGGCAGCTACAGCCTTGGCATGCTCTTGATTTTGGTCATAAACCCCTACCAATTCCGCCAGGCCTGTCTCTTTTTGGATCTGGCCCCAGTTGCGCACATGGTTTTCACCCATGGCGCCTACCCCGATAACACCGACTTGCAGAGTCATATCAAAAATCCTTTCCTTGAAAGAGAACAGATCGCGAAGCGTGTTCCTTTTTTCATTCAGTTTTCCTCTTAACAAGCGCTGCCTGGATCTCCGCTTGCATCACCAAGCCCCACGCCAAGAAAGCCATCTCCGATTCGTACTCGCGCGCTGCCAAGGAAGTGAAGCTGGACCGGACGCCATCGTCCCGGCAGAACAAGAGTGAACCGGAGAGCGCTTCCATGCGGGCGATAGGGGAGGCTTCGTTCAAGATTAGCAGATCCACCTCCTCCAAACCGGCCGCCTGCTGGAGATCCGCAAGGAGGGCCAAGCGTTCCATTAAAGTCGATTTTCGGAAAAAGAATATGGCAATGTCCAGGTCACTCCCCGGGCGGACCACGCCTTCTTTGGCGGAGCCGAATCCCCAAGCTGCCACGATGTTCGAATACTTCGGCCAGACTGCTGCCAGGCGTGATTTATCCACGCTGTGCATAGACCAGGATCTCCCGGCGGAATTGGACGAAATCCTCCAGGTGGCGATTGACCATCTCAACCAGGATCTCCACGTCTACCCGCTCATAGCGGTGGACGATGAAGTTGCGAAAACGGACCATCTGCCGGTATGAATCGCAGTCTGAGATAACGCCCATGGCGATGCAGCGCTCCACGGCATCCCCTCCGGTAGTGGCCGGTGTCTGACCGGACAAGGCGATCACTCGCTGGCAGATATCGATGACCACTTCCACGAGGACCTGAAGATCTCGTTCTACAGCTCGCCGGGTACGCCAATCCTGGAGGAGTTCCCTTGCGCTGACGGATCCCAAGGATTGAAGCTCCAAGATCGTCTCGTCCAGCGATTGAAGCTTTTGGAGAATGACACCGTTCAACATGCGGGAAAAAGCCCCCGCCTTTTGTGGGCGATGTAGAGAATTCTCTCTTGTGATCTAAAAAAGCGAGTCATTCTTCTCTCATTGTAGCAAGCCTTCCCCTCACAGTCTGCGCTATTTGCAGATCGCTTCGACCGCTTCCGCCACTTCCTCCAGGTCTCCCTGGCTCAGCTTGGGATGTACTGGGATGGAAAGGACTTCCTGGCTGATCCGCTCGGCTACCGGGAAGCACCCCCAGTCATTCGCCAGCTTCTGGAACCAGACCTGCTGGTGGAGGGGGAGTGGGTAGTAGATGGCCGTACCGATCCCCCGCTTGCCCAGCTCCTCGGCCAGGCTATCACGAGAGACCTTGCACTCCGGCGCCACCCGCAGGGTGAACTGATGCCAAACATGGGTACGCCCCGGCAATTCCTGAGGTAAAACGATCCCAGCCACATCTTTCAAGGCTTCCCCATAGAAACGGGCATTGGCTTTGCGCGCAGCGTTGTTCCGCTCCAGCTTGCCCAGTTGGACCAGGCCGATGGCCGCCTCGATGTCGGTCATGCGGAAGTTGAAACCCAGCATCTCGTGGTAATAGCGCTTCTGGGAGCCGTGGTTGCGGATCATATCGCAGCGATGGGTCAGCTCCGGATCATCCAGGGTGATCATTCCCCCCTCGCTGGTGGTCATATTCTTGGTAGGGTAAAAGGAGAAGCAGCCCAGCCCGAAGCTGCCCGCCATCTTGCCCTGGTCCTTGGCCCCATGCGCCTGGCAGGCGTCCTCCACCAGGGAAAGATCGTGCTTCTGGCAGAAATCCGTGATTGGCGCCATCTCTGCCGTCTGGCCGTAGAGGTAGACCGGCATTACCGCCTTGGTGCGAGGCGTCAAGGCCTCCTCCAGCAACGCGGGATCCAGGTTGAAGTCCGCATCCGTAATATCCACGAAGACCGGCTTGGCGCCTACATAGAGGATCGAGTTGGCTGAGGCGATGAAGGTGAAGGGGACGGTGATCACCTCGTCTCCGGGACCCACTCCCAGAGCTTGAAGGGCCACCATCAAGGCAGCCGTGCCCGAGTTCATTCCCACGGCATGCTTTGTTCCGACGAATTGGGCAAAACGCGCCTCCAGCTCGGCTGTGCGCGGCCCGCAGGCCAGGATGCCGCTCTCCAGGACCGCTGTCACTGCTGCAATTTCGTCTGCGCCGATGTCAGGCGCGGCGATGTTGATCTTCATTTTCGGATCTCCTTTGCCACTTCAACAGACAATTCCAGCGTTTCGCTGCAATGGCTGCAGCGGAAGAGGGTAAAGACATTCTCCAGGCGATCATTCAACCGCAAAGGGTGGCCGCAACGGCACACCCCGCCGATAACCTTCCCCGGGTTGCCCACTACCAGAGCGTAGGGAGGCACATCTTTGGTCACCACCGCCCCCGAGCCGATCATGCAGTATTCCCCCAGAGTCGTGCCACAGATGATCACCGCCCCGGCGCCGATGGAAGCTCCCCGCTTGACCAGGGTTTCCGACACCTCCCAGTCAGCGTTGAAGGAGCGGGGATACAGATCGTTGGTAAAGACCATGTGGGGACCAAGGAAGGCGTTGTCCTCCACTGTCACCCCATGGTAGACGGAGACACCGTTTTGAATTTTCACCCCGGCGCCAATGCGTACACCGCTGTCGATGTAGACGTCCTTGCTGAGGATGCAATGTTCCCCCAGCACTGCCCCCTCCCGTATCTGCACCTGGTTCCAAATCCTGGTTCCGGCCCCAATTTGAGCTTGGGGAGAGACTTCGGCGGTGGGATGGATGGTGATGGATGGTTTTTCCATGGATACCTCGCTTTTTCATTAACCCACGCCAACGTGGGGAATCGTGCGGATTGTACCATTCCCAGCAAGCTCTCTCTACTTAAAATTCTCCTCAACCCTCCGACTTTCTGCTATCCTTCGACCAATAGCAGCAGCATGGCATTCGCATCATGGGTCAAGGAGCAATCATCGTGAATACGAAAAGCATAGAAACGCCTCTCGAGCATTTCTATGGAGTGATCCTGGGAGGCGGCGCCGGCACCCGTCTGTGGCCGTTGTCCCGCGAACTCTCCCCCAAGCAGATCCTGCACCTTTTTGGTCAGGACAGCCTCATCCGTCAAACGATCTACCGTTTGCAAAAATTGATTCCTGAGGATCGCATCTCCATCGTCACCGGCGAGCGTCTTTACGAAGAGATCCGCAACCATCTTCTAGCGGAGTACCCGCCCTTGAAAGAGGTCCGGTTCATCCTGGAATCAGCCCCCCGCAATACCGCCCCCGCCGTAGCCTTGGCGGCGTGGCAACTGGCGAGGCACGATGAGCAGGCCATCCTCGGCGTCTTCCCCTCCGACCATTTCATCGCACCCGATGAACCTCTCTTGGAAGCCATCGCCCGGGCCTACCGGGTGGCGCAAGAGGGTTGCCTGGTGACCTTTGGCCTGAAACCGCAACGCCCCGAAACTGGTTATGGTTACATTGAACAGGGGCCTGCCATCGCAGGAGGGATGGGCGCCTACCAGGTCCTCCGCTTTCATGAAAAACCGGACCTGCCTACCGCTCAATCCTTCCTCCAGAGCGGACGGCATTTCTGGAACAGCGGTATCTTCCTCTTTCAAGCGAAAACCCTTCTAGAGGAGGTGCAAAAGTACCTCCCTGATTTGATCGCTACCCTTCAGACGCTCGACCGCTATTCGCCCCAGGAGTACCAGCGTTTTGCCGCCGAGCTCTTCGGCAAGCTGAAGCCGATCAGCCTGGACTACGGCGTGCTGGAGAAGAGTGAAAAGGTGGCAGTCTTGCCGGTGGAGATCGGCTGGAAGGACGTCGGCAGCCTCCCCTCCCTGGATGAGTTCCACCCCAAGGATGCTCAGGGCAACGTTCAGGTAGGACATGTGCTGCTGGAGGATTGCCGCAACACCACCGTCTACAGCGATTCCCGCCTGGTGGCTACTATCGGCCTGGAGGATCTGATGGTCATCGATACCCGTGATGCCACTCTGGTCTGCCCCAAATCGCAATCCCAGAAAGTCTCCAGGATTGTGGCTCGCTTGAAGGAAGAAGGTGCCCAGGAGGGGATCTCGCAGCGAGCTTCCGCGCGTCCGTGGGGTTCCTTCATCGAACTGGAGAAAGGACCTACCTTCCAAGTGAAGCATATCGAAGTGCTTCCTGGGATGCGCCTCTCTGAACAGCTTCACAACCACCGCAGCGAACACTGGATCATCCTCTCCGGCACAGCCCGGATCAGCCTGGACGGCAGTGACCACCTCCTTCATGCCAACGAGTCAATCTACATCCCGATGAACACTCGCCATCGTCTGGAGAACCCCGGCAAGATTCTGGTCCGCTTGATCGAAGTGCAAAACGGAGAATACCTTGGGGAGGACGACATCGAACGTTTTCAAGACGACTTCGGGCGGTAGCGCGGGATGCTGCCATTTCCTAGGTCATTAAACCGGAACGGAGAGGAAAGATGAATAGTTGCAGCACCGCTGTTTTGCTATGAAAGCCCTGATCCTCTGTGCAGGCAGGGGCACCCGCCTGCGCCCCCTCACCTATGCCATGCCCAAGCACCTGATCCCCATCGCCAACAAACCGATCTTGGACTATGGCGTGGAAAAGATCCGCCGCTGCGGTATCCGGGAGATCGGCTTCGTGGTCAGTCCCGAGACTGGCCAGGAGATTCGAGATTACTACGGCCCCGACTACTCCTATTACACCCAGGAACAACCTCTCGGCATCGCTCACGCTGTTCAGGTCGCCGCCTCCTTTCTCCAGGACGATTCCCTCCTTCTCTTCTTGGGGGATAACCTGCTGGAGGAAGATTTCCTGCCAGCCCTGCAGCAGTTCCAGGACGAATCCCTGGACGCCCTGATCTGCCTGAAAGAGGTCGAAGATCCCCGCCGTTTCGGCGTGGCTGTTCTGGACTTCCAAGGGAACATCGAGAAACTTATCGAGAAGCCACAAGATCCCCCCTCCAAACTGGCCGTCCTCGGTCTTTACCTCTTCTCCCCGGCTATCCTCCAGGCAGTCAGCTCCATCAGCCCCTCCTGGCGCAACGAGTACGAGATCACCGACGCCATCCAATGGCTGGTAGATCACGACCGCAAGGTGAAAGGGAGAGAGACCCGCGGTTGGTGGATGGACACCGGCAAGAAGGAAGACCTGCTGGAAGCCAACCGTTATCTGTTGGATATCTCTGCTCGCTTTGAAAACCGCGGCGAGGTGGATGAGAAGAGTCGCTTGGTGGGTCGGGTGATGATCGAGGAAGGGGCCATCATCCAGCAATCGACCCTGCGCGGCCCTTGCATGGTGGGCGCCGGAGCGCGGATCTTGTTCTCCACCATCGATCCTTTTACCAGCATCGGTCCCCGCTGCCGGGTGGAAGACTCCACCGTGGCCTTCAGCGTATTGATGGAGGAGTCCTGCATCCGCAGCATCCCTCGTCTGGAGGAGAGCATCATCGGTCGCAGGGCAGTGATCGAAGAAGAGGACAGCAACGGCCCGCGGATCCGTCTGCATGCCGGCGATGAGACCGAGCTGAGAATCTCCCGATGATCCTGGTCACCGGCGGGGCCGGCTACGTGGGCTCTCATATCTGCAAAGTCTTGGCGCAAGCTGGTGAAGAGCATCTCGTCTTCGACAACCTATCGACCGGCCATGCCTGGGCGGTACGCTGGGGGGAGCTTTTCATCGGCGATATTTGCAGTCTGGAGGATCTGCGCGACTGCTTCCACAGCCATCCGATCGATGCCGTGATTCATTTCGCCGCCCTCAGCCTGGTAGTCGAGAGCGGAGTGAAACCGGCGGAGTACTACCAGACCAATGTCGTCGGTACCCTCAATCTCTTGAATGTCATGCGCGAGTTCGAGGTCAATTCGATCGTCTTCTCCTCCTCCGCAGCGGTCTATGGGGAACCGGAGGAAATCCCGATCCCCGAAAGCCATCCCCTTCGCCCGGTCAACGTCTACGGCCGGACCAAGGTGATGATGGAACAACTGATGGCTGACTTCCACCAGGCCTATGGGATCCACTACGCCGCTCTCCGTTACTTCAACGCAGCTGGCGCCGCCCCCGGAGGCGAGATCGGGGAGGTGCATGATCCTGAAACCCACCTTATCCCAAACATCATTCGCGCTGCTTTCGGGAAGCAGAAGGCGATCGAGATCTACGGCACGGACTACCCTACAGCTGATGGCTCGGCCATTCGCGATTATGTCCATGTCGACGATCTGGCCCGAGCCCATCTATCTGCGCTCGCTCTGCTACGAGAGGGACAGAATGTAGGTCCCATCAACCTGGGAAGCAATCGGGGGTTCTCAGTCTGGCAAGTGTTGCATACCGCAGAGGAGGTCCTGGAGATGCCCATTCCCCATCGCCAGGAGTCGCGCCGGCTGGGAGATCCCGCCAACCTGGTGGCCAGCAACGCCAAAGCCCGGCAGGTATTACATTGGGAGCCGCACTACGACTTGGCTGCCATGATCCTCCACTCCAGGGACGTTGTTCAATTGTCAACTAACTCCCGGTGATCCCCGTTGGCGCAAAAACGTGCCTGCTCAGAGTGTCACCTCGATTTGCAACGATGGTGAAGAGATGGGAATCCCACTCCTAGAAGCTGAAGCCAACATAGGATTCGGTGACAATTCGGGCGGGGGCTTGCCCTGACTTAGCCCAACACCCCTTCGTCGGCGGGGCGGTTCTCCAGGAACCAGCGGTAGGACTTCGCGATCCCTTCCTGCAGGGAAGTTGTTGCTCGCCAACCCAAGGCATGGATGCGGGAAACATCCAAGAGCTTGCGCGGGGTTCCATCCGGTTGGGAGGGATCAAAGGCGATTTGGCCCTTGAAACCGACGATCCGGGCCACCTTCTCGGCCAGCTCGCGAATGGTCTGCTCTTCCCCCGTACCGACGTTGATGATCTCGGAATCCTCGTAGTGGTGCAGGAGAAAGAGGCAGGCTTCAGCCAGGTCATCCACGAACAGGAACTCTCTGTAGGGAGATCCCGTCCCCCATAGCACCACCTCCTCTGCCCCACTCTCCTTCGCCTCGTGGAAGCGGCGGATCAAGGCGGGCAAGACATGCGACGTTTCCAGGTTGAAGTTGTCCCCCGGTCCGTAGAGGTTGGTGGGCATGGCAGAGATGAAGCGACAGCCGTATTGCCGCTGGTAGGCCTGGCAGAGTTTGATGCCAGCAATCTTGGCGATGGCGTAGGCTTCGTTGGTCGGCTCCAGGGGGCCGGAGAGGAGGTATTCCTCCTTCAGCGGCTGAGGTGCCAGACGTGGATAGATGCAGGAGCTTCCCAGGAAGAGCAGCTTCTGTACGCCGACTTGATAGGAGCTGTGGATCAGGTTCGCCTCGATGATCAGGTTGTCGTAGAGGAAGTCAGCTGGATAGCGACTGTTGGCCCCGATCCCCCCCACCTTGGCGGCGGCGATCACCACCACTTCAGGCTGTTCAGACTGGAAGAAGGCTTGGACCTGGACCTGGTCGCGCAGGTTCAGCTCAGCGTGGGTTCGCAGGAGCAGACGCGAGAAGCCGGCTGCCTGGAGGGTACGCAGGATGGCCGATCCGACCAAGCCGCGATGCCCCGCCAGGAAGACTCGCGCCTG
>Ga0247841_10010936_pt1 | contig 12208 bp, 15 predicted proteins | sample LaCruzMarch2015__2_FD_192410 | JGI IMG/M metagenome (GOLD analysis project Ga0247841, IMG submission 192410) | Freshwater microbial communities from meromictic Lake La Cruz, Castile-La Mancha, Spain - LaCruzMarch2015_18m | ecosystem: Environmental > Aquatic > Freshwater > Lake | place: Spain... | reverse complement strand
ATAAGATAGTGGGGCTGAAGGCGCGGGAAATGTATGAATGCCCATCCGCGAGCATCCTCCTTATTGCGCACCGAGAACTCGAGTCCATTGTGCTTACCACTAAGGAGCTTGAAGCGAAAAGGTACGTTGACGCGCTTTGGGGCCATCTTGTGCAGGAAGGCGGCTGGTACACGCGGCTGCGCCGCTCGCTTGATGCGTTTATTGATGAGACAGAGCGCGCGGTGGACGGAACAGTAACACTTGAGCTTTACAAGGGAAGCGTTGTAGTGAAAGGAAGGAGAAGCCCGCACGCGCTTTACGACACGCGCCTTTCCTCGCGGGACAGCAAAGGCGTTTTCTCGCAAAAGGAGGCAAGGCACTTTGCAAAACTTTACGGCCTGCAGGAAGTCATCGCATACATGGTGGATGTGGATAGAGACTGATGCGAGAGAAAGCGAAAGGATTTATAAAGACAATTAGACACCATTAACGACAGAAGAAAATTCGCGCTTAGCCGAAGGTAACAGGGTGAAGAGATGGTACATAAGAAAAAAACTGGTGAGAATAGCCATAATGGCATTGTGGGCCATGGCTTTCCGAATAAGATAGACGACATGCAAAAAAAGGCGCTGGAAAACCTTAACCGAAAGTATTTTTCCGAATTTGCAACGGCATTCGCTAACCAATTCCTTTACCGGGAACTGCTGCACGGCTATCTTAAGGAAGCCTCCCGCGCCCAGATAACTTCGGAAGCCGCGATAAATTTTCACAAGGCCAAGGTATATTCGGAGGTGCAGCGGCTGACACCCGACAAAAGCGGGGGCCAGATGCCAAGCGCGATAATAATCGCGGGAACCTCGGAAGACCACACTTTCGAAATATTCTCATATAACGCAAGCTCGGACGAAAAACGCTGCTGGAAAGACGGCGCGTTCGGGGCGGCAATAAACATACGCAAGGAAAAGCACATGAACCACAACGGCTTTTTCGAGTCCTCGGCTTACATGGTCAACCATATGAAGCATGAGAAAACGGCGGTGCCGTACATGCTTTTCGTGTGCGACTACGGAAGCAAGGATGAGCGCGAGGGGAACGCCGTGGAGAAGGAAATCGGCGCCATGGAAGAGGTGCGCAAGCGCAGCATAGGCGAATGGAGAAAGACCGGGCACTTCATCATTGAGGAACCCGGCAAGGTCCCTTATCTTTATACAAGCGCCGGCGGCAAGGAAGTGAGGATTTACATGCCTGTGGTGCTCCATGACCTGAAGAAATGCGAGTATTATGTCTGCGAAGAGGGGGAGCGCATTCCTTTTTCCAGCTGGGCGGGCTCGGCAGGGCTGCACAATGACCCGAGGGTGCAGAACCATTTGGAAGCCATGCTGATGCACAAGGATGAAAAACCATATTTTGACGATCTGGTGAACCTTAACAGGGGCAGGAAAAAATCATGCTGCGTCGACTCCAGGGAAGAGGAACAGCAGGGGAGCGCAATAAGGCTGATGGGAGGGATAGCGACCGAAGAGCAGAGAATGCGCATATTGGAAGGGCTGGAATCGTTCACGGTATCGCTCCATTTCGGATGCGGTTACCTGACCACCGCAATGGGCGTGCATGAGATGGGGCGGGAAATCATGCAGATGCTGCGAAGCGGCGAAGAGCACGGAAAGGCGCACGAAGCAGCTGTTGCCCGCGAGCACCTGAAGGGCGCCATTGTTTCAATAATAGAGGGCAAATTCGCCGGATTTGACGTTGATGGCTTTATCACCATGCTCGAGGGCATAAGCGGAAGGGCGATGGGGAAGAGCGCCCGGAAGACCCTGTCTTCCGTATTAGGCGGGGAAACATCGGAGATTCGGGAGATAGCCAAGCACATGTACAACCGGGGCATTCTTGCCTGGAGCGAGGCGAGCGGGACCGTAGTCATGCCTTCCGCGGAAGTTATGGACTCCAAAGAGGAAACGCAAGCGTATCTTCCGGAAAACAGGAGCAAAAAGGAAGAGATTGCCAAGAGGCAGCGGACAATCTATTACGACAAAATCACGCTGCAGGTTGCCAGGGAAGAAACGGACAAATGGCAGTCCGCCCTCATCAAGACCGGCAGCGGATGCGGAGTCAAGGTGCAGGTGAAAAATTACAAAAATGCAGTGGTGCTTTCAGCCATGCCGGACGGCAGGGTAATTGACGCAATTACAGGCAGGGACGCAGGAAGCGAAACCGCTGCCACAAACAGCAAGGAAATTTAACCTTGCCTTCTTATTGAAAAAAATGGGGTGTAAATCATGAATTCCGATGAATCGCTCAACAGGCTGAAAGAGGGCAACGCCCGCTTTGCCGCAGGCACGCCTTCGCACAAGGACTTTGCCAAAAGAAGGGCCGAAATTGTTTCAGGGCAGAAGCCTTATGCGATAATACTCACCTGCTCTGACTCGCGCGTGCCGCCCGAGCACATTTTCGACGCGGGCCTGGGGGACATATTCGTGGTGAGAAGCGCGGGCAACATAGTGGATGCGATAGGGCTCGGCTCAATTGAGTATGCCGCGGAGCATTTGGGCACGCCGCTTTTTGTCGTATTGGGGCACACCTCGTGCGGAGCTGTGAACGCAGCGTGCGCGTCTGGCAGCGCACCCGGGAATATTGATGCTGTGGTGAAAGAGCTGCAAGTTGCAGTAAAGCTTGGCGGAAAAGACCCGGCAAAAACCGTGAATGAGAATATCAAGTGCGTGCTCAGCACAATACGCAAGAAAAGCAGCATCCTCACTCATCTTGAGAAGGAAGGCAAGCTGAAAATATTGGGCGCAACCTACTCGCTCTCAACAGGCGCGGTCTCTTACCTCTGACAGGCGGAAATATAAAGAACAAATAGCGGAAGCTTTACGGCGTGAGATAAATGGATGAATCGACAAAGCTGAAGTACGAGCTCAAAAAGCAATTAGCCCATTTGCGGGAGATGAAGGGCAGTGGAACCGAGCTCATTTCAGTATACATCCCTTCCAAGCAGGCAATTTCGGAAACGAGCAACAAGCTGCGCGAAGAGTCAGGGCAGGCAGCCAACATAAAGAGCAAAAGCACGAGGAAGAATGTGGGGGATGCGCTTGAGAGGATAATACACCATTTGAAAACATATGGCAACCAGGCGCCGCCCTCCGGAGTGGCAATATTCTGCGGAAACGTTTCTGACAACCCTGCGAAAACCGACATTGAGCTGTCCACTGTTTTTCCACCTGAGCCGATACAGGTTTCAATCTATCGCTGCGACTCGCGCTTTTTCCTGGAGCCTCTTGAGCGCACCCTTCTCACAAACGAGGCATATGGCATAGTAGTGATGGACGGAAGAGAATGCACGCTTGCCGAGCTCAAGGGAACCAACACTAGAATATTGTCTAGAATACGGTCCATGGCGCACGCAAAAATCCGGAAAGGCGGCCAGAGTGCTCGACGGTTCGAGAGGCTTATTGAGGAGTCGATAGAATACTATTACAAGCATGTTGGCGAGCACATGGACCGCTACTTTGTGAATACGGTGAAAGGCGTAATCGTGGGCGGACCCGGGCCTGCCAAGGAAAATTTCGTGAAAATGTCGCCTTTCAACTATCAGATAAAAATACTTGGAGTGGTGGACACCGGCTACACCGACGAATACGGCATAAGGGAAGTGATGGCAAAATCAGGCGACCTTATCTCCGAGCAGGCGGCGATAAAGGAGCGAGTGATAATTGAAAGGTTCATCAAAGCGGTTGTTTCAGAGGCTGGGCTTGCAACATACGGCGAGGCTGAAGTGAGGAAGGCAATAGAGAGCAAGCAGGCATCGCAGCTTCTTGTATCAGAAGGGCTCACTTACAAGCGCGCGAAGCTTGTGGACACCATTACCGGCGAGGCGCAGTTCATCACATCAAAAAGCCCGTTTGACCTTCAGGAAAAGATAGCTGCAATCGGCGGCACGGTGAAACTGGAAAGCGAGCGCCCGCTGATTGATGATTTGATTGACCTTGCTGAGCAAAGAGGAGTGGAAGTGATGGTCATTTCGCCGGATACCGCGGAGGGCGCGCAGTTCCTGGGCAGCTTTTACGGAATCGGGGCGTTCTTGCGCTACAGATAATGCGGAAAAGCGGCCGCCTGTGCTTTCTTTTCCTAAGCGAGATGGTTTTCCATCTCAGATTTTCCCTTGTAGACGTTGATTATTTCCTCTATGGAAACCGCCTTGCCGGAATCCCCTTTTTCCAAGAGACTGAAGCTGACCACCGGATTTTCGGTCAGACTGGAAACCTTCTTCAGCAGCCTTACCTTGAATCCGGAGCCTGTCTCCGGGATAACCAGCACAAAGTAATTTTCCGAAAGCCCTTTTTTCAGCTTGGAACTAAGCTCGTGCCAGGTGATTGCTTTTGAGTTAAGCTTGTAGCTCGCCGCCATACGCTCTCCTTCCTGATACTTTTATGCCAAAAGTCCTTTTAAAAGAATATTTCCACCTGGCTCGGGCGAATCGGCTTTTATTGCGCCGGTTGTTTATGGAATTTGAGCCTGATCAGCGCTTCCCCAAGCGGTATGGCTCGCTAATACCTGTGAAAATCGTGATCGCCTCTATCCTTTTTTCATACCCATCTTCCAGCCTTGCCCCGTAGATGACATTCGCGTTCGGGTCCACTTTTTCCGTCAGAAGCTCGCCTGCGCGCGTCGCATCGCCAAGCGTCAGGTCATTGCCGCCGGTGAGGTGCACCAGAACGCCGCGCGAGCCGGAAATGTCGATATCAAGCAGCCTGTTTTTCAGAACAATGTTGGGGAGCTCCTCAACTCGGTCGTAGCCGCCTGCATCGCCCACGCAGATTGCCGCTATGCCGCCGTTGGATGTGATTGTTTTCAGATCCATGAAGTCAAGGTTAAGGAGAGAAGGCTCAAGTATTGTCTTTGAGATGCCCCGCACCGCCTTTGCCATTATTTCGTCGAGCAGCTCGAACGACTTTTCAATGGGCAGTTTTCCCGCATAGTCCACAAGCCGATTGTTGTCGATGAGAACAAGGGTGTCTGCCACACCTTTCAGTTTTGCAATGCCTTCCTTTGCCTTTCCCATCCTACCCTTTTCTATTGCGAACGGATAGGTACAAAACGCAATTACGATTGCGCCCTTTTCCTTTGCAATTTTCGCAACAACAGGGGAAGCCCCGGTGCCCGTTCCTCCGCCCATGCCGCACGTGATGAATACGATGTCTTTCCCATCAAGTAGCTCGCCTATCGCTTTCCTGGAAGCCACTGCTGCCTTCTCAGCTATTTCAGGATAGCCCCCAGCGCCAAGCCCGCGCGTGACAGAATAGCCTATGAGGCATTTCTTCGCGCCCTCGGCAACGAGATTAAGATGCTTTTTGTCGGTGTTGAGTGCGATTAGCTCGGTTGCCCCAACGCCCATCCGAATAAGCCTGTTAATGGTGTTGCAGCCCGCGCCGCCCACGCCGCAGACAGCAATGGTTGGCTTTCCTTCCTCATCCATTTTCCCACCAAGACAAAATCGGAGTTAAGTTATTAAACCGCTTCGGACAGAAAGAGGGACGGCAGGATAGGCAGGGAGAGTAGGGGCCTCCTTTATCCTCAACTGCGCAAGCAGTTGGGGAGACGTCGGGCGCAAGCCCGACGGACCGCAAACCCCCTTTGGCGGTGTCGAATGTCCGGTGAAGTTTCAGGCGGGGCTGTGAGGCTCTGGCCTAAGCGTCGATGTTTTGCCTTCCCGGACGGTTCATCGTGCCAATCGGGTCAGACCGGAAGGAGCAGCCCTACGCATTATGCACCGTGCTGGAAAGTACCAAAGCGGAGCAGCGGTCAGAATCACTTCATAGTCTTTTCTGGGGCCCGCCGGAAATCCTGCCACAATTTTTGCCAGCCAGTGCTAACGCTAACTTTTGAAAAAAAATAAAAAGGAAAAAAATCAGTACCCGCCCATTGCGTTGGAGGCAACCAATCCGGACCCGACAAGTGCGGCAGTAAACATTGCCACAAACAGGATGATGACTGCCACCAGGATTAGCATCGGGATTAATATCACCAAAATCGCCCTGAGGGTGGAAAGCTGGTGCATCCTCTTTACCACAACATACATGTTGTAGATGTTGTAGATGTTAATTAGGATAACCACCAGGCTGAACAGGAATCCGATTAGCGGAATTGCCGCAAGCACGTTGAACGGTGCGCCAAGCAGGGTCGCGCCTCCAGTTATAAGGGCAAACGCGAGCGTCTGCTCCATATAGCTGCCCTTGCCCCCAAACAGCTTGGCAAACACATATGTTACGCCAGAGCCGAGGAACCCGCCAACTATTACAATTATCGGGTATATGATGACCATGAACAGGAGCGCCATCACCGCGCTCATGCTGAACTGCAGAATGGATGAGAGAAACGCCACCAGCCATGCCAGAATGCCGATAAGGCACAGGTGAGTCGCAACGCCCGTAAAGTTAGCCTGTTTCTTGTTTGCCTCAAACGCCGCCATTGGGTTGAAGTATGCGGACGCCCAGATTTTTGCCTGTCCCAGAGGTATTGCAGAAACTATGCCCATCACTGGCGCCTCAAGTGACGCGAGCGGGCTTGCAGAACCCTCATTTTTCTTTGCACCGGCCAAATAATCACCTCTAATTTCTTTATTTTTGTAGGAAATCAACCTATTTAATAGGATATGTGGATTGCCGCAACCGGGCAGCCGAACGGCTATGGGACAGCCGTTTTGCTAGCGATGGAAAAAGACAGGCAACGCCTGGGAAAGTGGAATGTGCCGCTACTTCTTCACTTTTTCCGAGTAGCATTTGACGCAGTAGCTGTGCATGTAGCCCGCGGAATCCAGATGCTGCTTCTGGTTCTGGCGGGTAAGCTCGGTTTTGCATACTTCGCATGAAAGATAGTTGTTGTACATCGGGGCACCCCTTTGCCTTTTGGTCGCAGATGCCTTTCTCGGCAAAGGAATAAAAGCGTGCGTCAGTCCCAATAGAGCCGCTGATGGGAAATTCCAACGAATGCGCTGGGGTCGCATAACCCGGTATTGCGGCAGGTTGCTAACCTGTTGAGGGGAAACCTTCGTGCGAGTTCAAATCTCGCCCCCGGCATGTTTTTTATATTGAGTGCGTCATATTCTGACGTACAAGTAAAGGTGGTATGCGTGCGCAACATAACTGTGATTCTGATGTCGGCATTAGTGCTGCAGGCGCTGGTCTCTGCGACCATACTCGCTTCGGTGCAGGACGCCTTTTCGCAGCTTTGCATAAGCCTGAAAAGCATACTGCCGGTGGCAGCGATGATGATGCTCATATTGGGCGGCGTGATATACGCGGCCGGGCAGATGCTAGGCGCTGAGACGCGCGCACGCGCGAACGTGTGGGCGACCGCCTGCCTGACAGGCGCGCTCATTGCCATACTGATAGTGGTGGTGGCGCAGCCCGTGCTTCAGATAATTTACGCGGATGCGGGCACTATTTCGTGCGAGGTCACCGTTTGAGCATGAGTTAAATAGTGTTTTTGAGAGATTGAAGTGATAGGAGGGATTTGATGAATAAGATAGGAGTTTTGATTTCTGTTGTGATATTGATTTCCGCTGTCACCGCGGATTCGCCGCTGCAAAGCGTGGAGGATGCTGTCCAGGCACTTTGCGACGGGCTCAAGCAAATGCTTCCCATTGCAGCCATGCTGGCAATTGTGCTTGCAGGCGTCATCTATGCCGCTGGGCAGATGATGGGCGCTGAGACAAGGGCGCGCGCCAATGTTTGGGCGACTGCTGCGCTGACTGGCGCGCTGATTGCGGTTATGATGGCGGTTGTTGGGCCGGCTGTGCTGAATATAATATACCCGAGCTCTACATTTTCCACAACTGGCAGTTGCTAGATAATTTCTTCCTTATTTTTTCTTTTCCCTTACCCCCTAGTTTAAAATATTTCATTCGGAAAAGGGGAACAGTGAGCTCTTCGGAGGGATTTGATGAACGCGTTGGGAATTTTCATATCGGTTGTGATGCTGCTATCGGTAGTGGCTGCAGACAATCCTCTTAGCAAGGTTGAAAGCGCAGTCAACGACCTTTGCGTGGGGCTTAAAACAATGCTCCCAGTCGCAGCCATGCTTGCCATTGTGCTTGCAGGCGTGATATATGCTGCAGGGCAGATGATGGGCGCGGAAACACGCGCGAGGGCGAACGTGTGGGCAACTGCTGCTCTCACAGGCGCGCTGATTGCCATTATGATGGCGGTTGTTGGGCCGGCTGTGCTGAACATCATTTATGAAGGCCAGGCAGTTGATGTTGGCTGTTCCTAAAAAAAATTTTTTCTTTTTTTTCTTTTCCTTGCCACCTAGTTTAAAATATTTCATTCGGAAAGGGGAAACAATAAGTTATCAGGAGGGGTTGAAATGGGAAAACTCGGGATTTTGTTTGCTGTTGCGATAATGGCTTCGATGGTTGCCGCTGGCCCAGGAGACCCAGGAGTGGCAACTGGCCCGCTCAGCCAGGTGAATAACGCTGTGAACCAGCTCTGCCAGGGGCTTAGGCAGATGCTCCCCATTGCAGCCATGCTTGGCATAGTGCTTGCAGGAGTCATTTATGCAGCCGGGCAGATGATGGGCGCTGAGACAAGGGCGCGCGCCAATGTCTGGGCGACTGCTGCGCTGACTGGCGCGCTGATTGCGATCATGATGGCGGTTGTGGGGCCGGCTGTGCTTGGGATAATATACAATGGCAGCGGAACACTGACTAACCAGTGCGTAGTTTGATAAGCGCTTTTTTTCTTATTTTTTCCTTTCCCCCTAGTTTAAAAGGGTTGCCGGCGTTCCTTTTCCGGAAAAGTCCGGAGGATTCCCATGGCCATTGAATTCCATTTCGCAGCAAAGCCCAAGTTGAAAAAGCCTGTGCTAGTAGAAGGCTTTCCTGGCTTAGGATTGGTGGGCACCATAAGCGCGAGCTACCTTATTGAAAAGCTCAAGATGGAGCCACTGGGATACATCACCAGCGACCAGTTCCCGCCGCTTGCCGCAGTGCACAACCACCGACCGCTTTACCCGGCAAGAATGTACTATTCCACAAAGCACGACCTGATTGTCTTTATTTCGGAGTTTGTCATTCCAATAGGAGTGGTGAACGAGCTTGCCGACAAGATATATGATTTCGCGATGAAAAGCAAGGTGGGCAAAATTGTGTCGCTCGGCGGCATCACCATAAAGGGCGAGCAGGACGAGGTGTATGCAATCGCCTCCCTGCCAGAACTTACCCCTTCACTTGAGAAAATACCCACTGTGAAGATGATAAAGGAGGGCGCCACTACTGGCGTGACAGGCGTGCTTCTTGCCCGCGGCGCAGTGGAAAAGTACCCGGTTATTTCACTTCTTGCAGAGTCGCAGGAAGGGTATATGGACCCTAAAGCGGCTGCCATGGTGCTCGAAGTCCTCAAAGAGCTGCTCAATTTTGACATGGACACCAAGGCGCTTGCCAATGAGGCAAAGGCGATTGACGCAAAAGTGAAGAACGTCATGAGCCACGCCAAGACCTCGCACGCGGAATACAAGAAAGTGCAGAATGAGGGAAGCCTCGGGCCCATGTACGGCTAAAGAAGAGACGAGAACGAGGTGCGCGGCAGCCGAATTGGACAAGCGCAACTTGGTCATTGCCCATAATCAGGTGCCCTCCCGAAGCTAGGTAGAAACTGTTAAAAGAGGCGCGAGCGCAAGCAATGTCACTATCTTTTCGAGGTGTTACTATGGAAGAGTACAAGCTGCCGCCATTGCCCTATGAATACAATGCGCTGGAACCGTACATTGATGAGCAAACAATGAAGCTGCACCATGACAAGCACCACAAGACATATGTGGACAAGTTCAATGCCGCGCTTGCGCAGGCTCCGGACTTCAAGGCAAAGGTGGCAAGCGCCGAAGACGTGCTGCGCGACCTTTCCGCTGTTCCGGAAAGCATCAGGGGCGCAGTGCGAAACCACGGAGGCGGAAGCGTGAACCATACTTTCTTCTGGGAGAGCATGGCGCCCGGGAAGCAGGAGCCTTCAGGAAAGCTTGCAGACGCGCTTTCCAAAAAATTCGAAAGCACGGACAAATTCAAGGAAACTTTTTCCGCTTCAGCTGCGGGCGTGTTTGGCAGCGGCTGGTGCTGGCTTGTCCTGAACAAGGGAGAGATGGAGATAATGACAACGCCGAACCAGGATAGCCCGCTCTCTGTTGGCAAGGTGCCGCTTCTTACCCTTGATGTGTGGGAACACGCATACTACCTGAAATACCAGAACAAGCGGCCGGATTACATCGCCGCATGGTGGAATGTCGTCAACTGGGGCGAAGTTGAGAAACGATTTGAAAAGGCACTGAAACTTTAGGGGTGAATTTATGGAACTTGGCAAAAAGGTTGAAACCGCGCTGAACCGCCAGATTACGCACGAGCTTGAGGCTTGGCACGTTTACCTGTCTATTTCGGCTTACTTTGAAACCAAGACATTGAAGGGAATGGCAAGCTGGATGAAAAAGCAGGCGGATGAGGAAATGTCGCACGCCATGAAACTGTTTGCTTACATAAACGAGCGCGGCGGCACAGTAACCCTTGAAGCTCTTGCCGCGCCTGCTGCAAAACTTACCACCCCGCTGTCCGCATTCGAAGCAGCGCTTGCGCATGAAAAGAGGAACACTGCATTCATAGAAGAGCTTGCCGATGTTGCAGCTGCGGAAAAGGACAAGGCAACCGTTTCCTATCTCAAATGGTTCATAGACGAGCAGGTGGAAGAGGAGGATGACGCAAGAACAAATGTCGAGCTTGTGAAAATGTGCGGAGACTCAAAAGGCGCGCTGTTGCACCTTGACCACAGGCTGGGCAAGCGGAAGGACGGCGAGTAGGCTTTTTTTCTTTTTCACTACCAGGAAGCTAGGCGGGCGCGCCAAGAAGCAGCACTTTGGCGCCTGCCGCTATCATTTCCACGCCTAGCCCCACCAGGAAAAGCCCGAGAAGGCGCGAGATGAAGCTCACGTATTCCAGGTTGATGTTGGGCATTAGGTAAGCGACCAGAAGGAACAGCACTGCCACTGCAAGGAACGCGATGAAGAGATTGGCAAGAACAGGAAGCGCGCCAAGCTCTGCAGACGTGATTATCAAAAAAGACATTGTCGCAGGGCCTGTGAGAAGTGGCGTTGCAATGAGCGATACTATTGCATCCTGCTTTGTCCCGGAATAGTCTTTGCCGCCGCGCGCCATGGAAAGGCCGAGAAGCACCACTACTATGCCGCCGGCAACGCGGAACGAGTTCATGCTTATCCCGTAAATTTCAAAAAGCATGGGGCCGACGAATATGAATATCATTGCCACGCCAAGCGCAAGAAGCGCGCTTTTGAAGGCGATTGCGCGCACGTCAAGCTTCTGCTCGTACGCGAGGAAAAGTATAGGCACTGATGCAAGCGGGTTCAGCAATACGAATATCTTGAGTATTAAGCCAAGGTCAAAGTCCATTCCGCTCACCGTTCAGATAATTGCTTTTATTTTCATTCCCTTCGGACTGAAGTTTGTTTCACTTTGGTTTCAGCCGCTTCCCCATTTCTTCCATTAGGGATTTAAAGCTAGCGCAGAGCCAATCAGATAATCGGCGGTAGGATGGTTGCTGTCATACCCGTAATTATACTGGCTGCCGTTCTTGCCGCGATTTTCCTGCGCGACTTTTTCAAGCTGCCTGTTGCCCCTTGGCAGGCAATGGCTGCGGGCGCGGCGCTTGCGCTTCTCTTTGGGCAGATTTCCCCGGCAGGCGCTTTTTTTGCAATAGACTGGGAAGTGATGCTCTTCCTATACGGAATGCTGCTGCTTGCGCTGTTCCTGCAGGAAAGCTGGTACCTCGAGCACCTTGGCTACAAGATACTCCACCGTTTCAAAAGCCCGTTTTTCATATTGCTTGCCATAGTGCTTGCGATAGGCGCGGGCTCAGCGCTTCTCCTTAACGATACGGTCGCGATAATCGGCGTGCCATTATGCCTTGTGATGGCTGCAAGGAGCGGAATCCGCTCTGCGCCCCTTCTGGTTGCCCTTGCGCTCGCAGTGACAATCGGAGGGGTGGCATCGCCAATCGGAAACCCGCAGAACTTCATAATAGCAAGCCAAAGCGCGTTTGCCGATGCGTTCAGTTCCTTTATTTTTTACCTCGGGGTGCCAACCCTCCTTTCCCTAATCGCGCTTGCCTGCCTTCTCTGGCTCGCTTTCCCCGAGCTTTGCCGACTGAAGCGTTTCGAGGCAGACGTGCATGTGAGG
>Ga0247841_10010935_pt1 | contig 12209 bp, 7 predicted proteins | sample LaCruzMarch2015__2_FD_192410 | JGI IMG/M metagenome (GOLD analysis project Ga0247841, IMG submission 192410) | Freshwater microbial communities from meromictic Lake La Cruz, Castile-La Mancha, Spain - LaCruzMarch2015_18m | ecosystem: Environmental > Aquatic > Freshwater > Lake | place: Spain... | reverse complement strand
AGAGCGTCCTGTCTAATTGCACGTTGGTTGGCAATTCTGCGGGTCCCGCCGCGAACAAATGCACCATGTATAATTGCATGATAATTAGCAATTCGGTATCGGGAACATATAGAAGCGGCGGCGTTAGCGCCAGCACCCTGTATAACTGCACGCTGATCGGCAATCAGGCGTCCGGTACCTACGCAAGATACGGCGGCGGAGCGAAGAATTGCATCCTGTATAACTGCAAGATAGTCGGTAATTATGCGCAGTATGCTGGCGGCGGAACTTGCGGAGGCACCCAGTATAACTGCACGATTGTCGGCAATTATGCGGGAGTGTCCGGCGGCGGGGTGAGCACAGGCGAAATGTATAACTGCATCGTATATTTCAATGATGCGCCCGTCAGCACAAATTGGAGCGGTACGGTCAGTTTTACAAATTGTTGCACAACGCCAACCAATGATGTCTGGGCATCCGGAAATATCATAAATGATCCCACGTTTGTCGCCAATGGCAGTGGATATGGAACGAACCACAATGCGGGCAACTATCACCTGAGCATCAATTCGCCCTGCATAAACACGGGAACGAACGGGAGCTGGACAACGAATTATCCTTACGATCGTGATGGAAGGACGCGCATCCGGTACGGGACAGTGGACATGGGCGCCTATGAGTGTATTTACGATGGTACAATCTATGGATTTCACTGATACAAATAATGTCTCATAGTATTACCCTTCTTCGCCAGTCCAGCCTGCGTAGTCCGCCGCGGCGGACGGAGTAGGCTGCCCCGCGGCTTCCGGCTTTGCCTGTCGGCTCCGCCGAGACACATGCCGTGGGGTGCTTCACTGTCTGAACAAAAGAAGAGGAATGGATCCATGGATGCTATGAAAAGATGCGGTTTTTTAAAATCGGATGGGGAGGCTTGCTTTAAGCTGGCCGAAAGATATTTTGCGGCGGATGTTTTGGAAGATGTGCGTTTGGAAATGCTGACGGTTGATAGTGACTATGACCAGGCCGTTTTTTGGAGCGGGATTGCGGCAAGGAAAAAGGATGCCGATGACCTATGCCTCAGTGTTATAGAGCAATATCTCGCCATCAGGACAAGGATTGAAAGCCTATTTATAAACTGGATAGAAACAAAAGTGATCGGATCCGATCGTTTGTCTATATTGGCAGAGATATTCTCATCCCAATACAGTTCTCATGCATCGCAAATATGGGCGGCTGTTTGCGAGTCAGTGGGAAAAGGGGAGATTGCTTTACCTGTAAATGGCATTAAGGAATGGGGAAAAGCCGGCGGATATATTGTTAAATCATCCTTGCCGTCTCCATGGTTCAATTACGGTCCTGGGGAAAGAAATGCGGCCAAAGATTGGGCGGGTTATCTGAGGTTGCTTGATTTTCTGAAGGGTAAGGAATTTACGCACATTGCTTGTGGTGGCTGGGCAAATACCGAGACGGGGAGAAAAATGGAAGGAGAACTTAAGAAGCGAGGTTTACAGGTGTTTGCGTATATTTCATTTCGCAACCATGGTTGGCGAAACCGTAAAGAAGCCATACCGTCGGTAACTCATAAAGGTGATATCAGGGAAGATTATGCATGTCTTTCCGACCCGGCATACATGGAGTTTAAGGCGGATTTGGCTAAAGGTATCATGCGTTCGGGTGTGAGCGGCCTGGTTATGGAAGAGGTGTTCGCGGGCCACATTTGTTTTTGCCGGCGTTGTCAAGATAAATACCGGGAAAGCATGGGAAGCGATATGCCTTACGATCCCGTCAGTGGTGAGTATATATGGACCGACGAGAAAGTCGGCAGATTCAAAACCGTTCTTCTTAAAGAGCTTTATTCTAAAATAAAAAATGCTACGGGCAAGCCGCTGGCAGTATTTTCAGTCATTGGCGCCTGGAAAGAGGAATCCAAAATTGTTCCTGCAACGGGCAGGCTCGGCGGTAACGACTATGCCGGTATCGGTAGCGATATCGTTGACATGCAATTCCCGGAGTTTTATTACTGTGCCAGTGAAACACCGTCTTTTCTCATGTATTCCCTGTCAAAACTGGGACAGGAGACCGGCAACATTTATCCATGGTTTGATACCTACTTGGAAAATGTGACCAATCCTTTCGAACTTGAACGCGGTATCTTTTTTGCTTTGATGGGGGGTGCTAAAGGCATGGGACATTATAATCACCTGTTGCGAAACGAAAATTGGGCTATTCCAATTATCAAGAGGCTAAGACCTTTCAGGGCTCTGTATAAAGCGGCATATCCCGGTGAAGTTGAGGTGCCGACTTTTTCTGCCGGCGTTCTGGTCAATACCGCCGATTCAGCCTCTCTTTATGACGCGGCGGGATGGGTGCGGACGCTGGGAGAACAAGGCTTTCATGTCAGACCATTCACGGTAGAAGAAATAACGTCTCTGGAAGGCGATCGTCTGTTTAGAGATTTATCCTTTATCGTGCTCCCTGCTTTTACTGTTCTTTCCAGGGAAGTATGCGAGAAGATAGAAGAGGCGGTCATTGCGGGAATGGGAGTTGTTGCGAGTTATGATACACCATTTGCCGGTTGCGGAAAAGCCTTTTCATTCATAGGCGAAAAAAAAGATACGGTTCTTTCAAAGGGTATGGAAACCGCCATACCGTCCGACAAGCCTCACCCCCTGCTTGATTGCAGGATAGCCCGAAGAGTGCGTTTGGCAGATATTCACAAAAGTGATCCGGCCGAGTACAACGCCGCCATGCTGGTTGATCATGAACCGGCCGGTGAAGTTCCCGTTTATGGCGTGGTTAACGGAGGAAAGGTGCCATGGATATCTTTCGGCACGCATGGCAAAGGACGATACGTTTACATTGCAGAGCGGATGGGCTCGCACCTGCAGGGGCTTTACTGGTCGTCAATGGGAAGAAAGAACGATCTTCATTTCCCCATCCACGGTATTTACGACGTGATTGTCGCCACTTGTGTTGCCAGGTGGGTATCCGCGCCTGCCGCTGCGGTTTCCCTTGCGGTTGAAACTTCATGCCCTGATATTGAAGTGTACGAGATTAAAAAACCGGATACCGGGGAAAAATTAGCGGCGATTTTTAATTTCAGGAAAGATAGAAAACTGAAAATAAGATGTGCTCGGCCGGTTCGGGATATTGTGAGCGGCCGAAGAATAGACGAGAAAGAACTGTATACCCTGTCTATGAAGGCAGATACCTCTTGTGTTTTACGAATTGGGAAACCGTTGTCCGGACAAGGCGGACATGAGAACGATTAATAATTTATGGGTATCCATATAACTCAACCAAGCCCAACCAGCAGGTATTGGACAATAATGTTTTAAACGGTTTATTTTTTCAAATGAAGATAAATTTAAATTATAACGTAGATATTGTTGGCGATTACGACCTGATAGTGGCTGGTGGTGGTCCCGCGGGCGTGGCGGCGGCTGTCGCCGCTGCCCGGAAGGGAGTGAAAACTCTTATCATAGAAAGATACGGTTTTCTGGGCGGTGCCACAACAAACAACGGCGTGAATATATTTATGCCCGTAAAGCGCCCTTGTCCGTTTTATCGCGAGGTTGTAAAAAAACTGAAAGAATTAAATGCAATAGATGACCGACATTTCGATCCTGAGGTCATGAAAATAGTGATGGAAGAGATGGCAAGGGATGCGGGCGCCGACATTGTGCTTCATTCATGGATTTTTGACGTGGTTAATAAAAAGGGAAATTCGGTGTGCGGAGTTGTTACATTAAGCAAAGGCGGTATGAGTGTCTACACGTCTCGTTGTGTGATTGATGCTACCGGCGACGGTGATGTGGCGGCGTTCTCGGGAGAGGAGTTCACTGTTGGAAGAAACGGTGACGGGAAAACGCAGCCAATGACCCTGATGGCCACCTTGTTTTCCACGGATCGTGTGCACAAAACGTCATTGTCGGATTCCTCTATTGCTTACAAGGAATTTGTTGAAACGCCTATAGGCAAAAACCTTTCCTCGGAGAATCGTTTCGGCTGTTTGCTTGTAAACATGACCAGGATAGCAGGTAACGGGATTGATCCTAAGGAACTGACCCGAGCGGAGATAGAGGGTCGCCGGCAGCTTGCCGGCGTTATCGATTTGTTCAAGCGCAACGGTTACCTAAAATATCATCTTGCCTTCTCGGGGCCTTTTGTGGGAGTGAGAGAGACGCGTCTTGTCAAGGGAATGTATACGCTGACAGCCGAGGACTTGACCGCCGGTATTGATTTTGAAGATGGAATAACATGGTGTGATTATGTTATGGACATCCATAATCCTAATGGAAGCAAGGGAACTAAAATCCAGCATGTCAAACCGTACACCGTGCCTTATAGGTGCATGCTGCCGCGTAAAAACGGCGGGTTGCTTATTACCGGAAGGGCCATATCAACTACGCACGAGGCAATATCGTCGGTTAGAATAATTCCGCAATGCTATGGGTTGGGAGAGGCGGCTGGTTATGCTGCTGTTCTAGCCCGTGAATGTGGATGGGATTTTCGTAAAGTCGATGTCAAGAGAATCAGGGCGTGGATGGAAATTGACAACTAACGCTGGAGATGGTGTCGTATGTTGAAGAAATTTATTGCTTTTCTGCTTTTTCTGGTTTTCACCGGGGTGACCGAGTTTAAATGTGCCAACTTTACCCCTCCGGCTGACAGGCTGGAGCAGATGGAACAGGTGTTGGAAAATGAGTTGAGCAGATACATCACGATGGGTTATCAACTCGATGCTATTGAGGCAAGTTTTCAAGAGGCGAAGAAAGAGATAAAAAATGATGTCAAAACGTTACTCTTCCAGAAACTACATGCCAAAATGATGGCCGAAATACGCAAGCAAGCCAGGCAAAAGGCGGTTGATTTTGCTGCAAAGGAAAGTGATCAGATAAAAGTAAACATGGCCATGAGAGCCATGGAGGATGGAGATTACAAAGTGCTTGAGCGTATTTTTTCCAATGAACGACTGGTTGTTGGAGAGGAGAAACTTATTCTACCGGAACGAGTAAGGCAGGCGGCTGGCTATCCCGCTGTTTTTACCCATGCCGCGCCGCCGCGCTGGTCTAATTACGGTCCTTGTTACAAGGGAGCAGAGAGAGATTGGACACATTTTAGCAAAGTGCTCCGCACTCTTAATGATAAAAAATTTGCATACGCATGTTGTCTCAACTGGGTTGACTGGCAAAAAAATAATATAACAAATACAGGAAATATTGTCAGCAGCAAGATAGAAAAAGAATTACGCACGACATCCATCCAGGCGCTTTTTTATACTTCTATGAAGGCTTGGGGTTGGATAGATAACAACCCGGACAAGCGAATGATGGATTATCAGGGCAAGGTGTGCACGAATAATGCGTGTATGAATAGTTCAGCTTATATCGCGGCCAAGAGAGCCCAAGTCGGGGAGAGTATCGAGGCCGGCGCAGACGGCATTTGCTTTGAAGAAATATTTTTGCCTGCTTCGTGTTATTGTAATACCTGTGTAGAGCTTTTTACATCGCAATACGGTAGAAAGCCGCTTTACGATCCGTTTGCCGGCGAGTATATCTTCACGGATAAAGATTACGTCAATTTTAGAGTAAAGGCCGTCAACAAGATATTAGAGGGGCTTAAAGCCGAAACTGCCGCCAATGATAAGATACTAGCCGCGTATGTAATGATTTATAGAGACATGCCTGGATTATCTTTTTTGGGTGGTAATGACCTGGCAGAGCAGCTTGATATAGTTGATATTCTTCTGCCGGAATGTTATTACCAGCGCCGCTGTGCTTCCCCGTTCAACATGTTTATGCTTGGTGCTATGGCTAGGGGTGAACATCGGGGCAGGATGCAACCGGTGTATGATATGTATTATTTAGACACCACTACCCCTTATAATGTCAAAAGAGGCATCATATACGCGCTTCTCTCGGGAGTGAACGATTGCGGTCTCTATATCTATACAGGCGCCAACTGGGAAGAGGCGTTCTGGCCCGCGCAGGAAAACGGAATGGCACTTTTTCAGTGGGCCTACCCGGGTAGTATTGAGGTTACAATGCCGCGGACTGCCTTGATGAAAAACACATTGAAGAGCAAGTTTGGCATGAGTGTGTACGATCCTGAGATCCGAGGAATTTACAATACGCTTAACGCCCAGGGAATTCCGGTGGAAATCGTAGCTGATGTAGATATGGAGAAGCTGTCGGGCAAGGAGCTAGCCGCCCGTTTTGATGTGCTTTGCCTTCCTGACCTGCTTTTTGCCAGCGACCGCTTGTGTTCCAATCTGGAGGAGGCGAACAGATTGGGGGCAGGCTTGATTGCCACAGGCAAAACAGGAATCTTTGATGAAGTCGGGCGGTTGTCAGATCGCAGACGTCTTCCCTGGCTTGCAGATTACTCCGGGGAAGATTTAGTAGATAGATATTCCATTGCCAGGACCAACTTGACAACCGTGGTGCTGGATCGTTGGAATATAGAAGATGAACCCGAGGTTAAAACGATGAGTTGGCGTTATTCAAAACATAACGGTAATCCGGTTGTCCTTAAGTTATTCAAAGAAGGTGGTCATGCCTTGGTGAACGCTAATAATTTAGAGGGAAAAGTTTTGCCTTATGTGAAATCATACACTAATGGTATCGGACGATCGGTAGTTTTTGCTGGTTACCCCGGAAGACATATACAAAAATATTTTTTTGATTTGCTTGGAAAAGCTAATTTGGGCAGAAATTACAGCGACGACATTACCGCGCTTGAGATAGCAATGCTTCCATCCATTTATAAATGGACTGCAGGTGTCAACAACTTGGAGGAGATAATCGACCGAGGACCGGTAGCGGAAATATACAAGGTAAAAAAAGGACAGGAAAAAATACTCATTATTATGAACAGTGACAAGCGATCAACATCGATAAAGATTAAGAAAATCAGCCTTGGTGAAGTTTGGCATGATTTTAATAGTGGAGCAAAAATACGTTTTGGAAAGGATGATGTTGCGCAGATAATCGTACCACCCAGAGAGTGTGTTATGTTAATCAGGAAAGAGGCGGGGAAATAAGCAAATCAGGGATTAAGAGCGCAACATTGTTCGTGATCGTATTATGACCGGAATAGTTAGGAGGAAGTTTTCCATGCATCACTCTCTAGTTTTTTTTATCTTTGCTCATCCTGACGACGCGGAAATCTGTTGCGGCGGATTAATCGTTAAACTGGTGAAGGATGGATCGGAGGTGCATTATTTATGCTGTACCGACGGTTCCCGGGGGACTTTCAACCCCGATATTTCTCCAAAGCATCTGGCGGTTATTCGTGATTCCGAGTTAAAGTCGGCTGCTAAAGACCTTGGAGTTAAAACAGTAGAGATATTGCCTCACTGTGATTGCGATGAAATACAGGAATATTTTCTAAGAAAAGAAATAATCGCACGTATCCGAAGGTTACAACCCGAGATTGTGGTTACCCACGATGCTTGGAAACCTTACTTGGTACATCCTGATCACATTGTTACTGGATTAGCCGCTTGTAGGGCGGCGGTGTTTTCGCCCTTTCCACATATCTATCCGGACACTTTTTCCCCTGGCGTAAACAGTGTTCGCGAGGTATTTCTCTTTGATACTGATTTGCCGAATATGTTTATTGATATTTCCGAAGTTATTGAGCGAAAGATCCATTTATTATCTCATTTTCCCAGCCAGATGGAACAGGCCGGCGCTCAACAAAAAATGATCAGGCCGGATAATCGCAGCAATTATGATATTGGTCGCGAAATGTATGAAGATATAATACGCCGTACATCGACGCAAGCCGGCGTAATCACCGGCATACGCCATGCGGAAGCATATCGTCGATTTTTAGTGCGCAATGGTCATTTTGATGCAAGGGAACAGGAAAGGATACCCGGAAAATGAAGAGGTTTTGCAGGGAGAAGGATTTATATGTCGGCGCTTGTATTGATTTTGGAAGACTTGATCAGCTTGATCTCTTCTTGGCTGAGGATTTAGGTAATTATGCCTTATTTGGAGCAAATTACGAAATGGCGCGGCGTTGTGCCAATAACGGGATTTACTTTCGATTGCGTGAAGTGCGTGATCGTAAAACTCTCTCGCTAAATACAGAAGCGCGGGAAAATTGCTGTCCGATTGCTTCACCGGAAATTCTCCGAAGGATTGCTGAAGATTGTTTTCCTTATTTTCTTGGTCGCGCCGTGCGCGGAGAAGCAGCGAGTGTTTGTTACTTACCTGAATCTTACTTGGGGTTTGACGAGAAGAGCATTTTTCATCCCCTGCCTGTTTGTTCGGATTTAATTGCTGCCAGGGAGATGTATATACAGTATGTTAAAAAAGGTATTCGATTAGAGAGAGAGTTCTTTGATTGTGATTTAAACGTTACTGACCCCAGTCTTTTTCATTGCTACAACTTGGCAGGAGGAGCTGACCTGGCAATTCTTGAGACTATGGTGATGCAGCCAGAGATCGCCTTTGCAGCTGTTAGGGGGGCATCCAAAGCTATTGATAAAAAAATATGGGGATCTCATATTGCTATGTCTTGGTATGGAGGTAACAAGGTTGATTGTCTGTTGTTGCATCGCTGGCGTTTAAGTCTCTATTTAAGTTATCTTGCAGGAGCCAGTTATATCTATTCGGAGAATGGGCACTTCACCAATCATGCTTTTGGCAAAGAGCTTGCGTCTGACAGTGTTGCGTGTAGTGCTATGCGTTCACAGCTGAAAGAGTTCTGGCGTTTTGCCGCGAATTTTGATCGGCCGGGCAAACTTCCTGTCTGTAAAATCGGTTTTTTACACGGCAATCTTGATGGATATTCGGGAATGTGGAGGAAAGAGGTATGGGGGCAAGCTGGTTCCGTATGGTCTTGGGGCGACGCGGAGAAAGGATGGCAGATCATTAACGATACCGTGGGGGTTACTACCTCGTGGGCTAATCCATACAATACAGGCGACTCGGATGTGTCGGGACAAGTTCCTTATGGTCAGTATGACATCGTCCCCGCCGATGCCGCCGCGAAGGTGTTACAGAATTATGATTTGCTGGTGTTTACAGGCTGGAACACCATGACTGATAAAATATACAACAGTTTGATGGAATTTGTTCGCAACGGTGGAAGGCTTTTGATTGGCGGCTGTCATTTGCGAACCAACACGCGAAGAGACGATCAGATTAATCTTTTTCGCGATGGTAATTTGAAGGAACTACTCGGCCTGCGGATTATCGTTGATCGGCCAAATAGAAAGGCACAGGGCTTCAAATTCACTGAAACGTCGCAAAACACTGACTACAATTTCCCAAACTGGTCTGATATATGTGACCCCAAGTGGATCAACCATGGTATTCCGTTTTACGAAGTTGAAACATATAATGCCCGTCCCTTGGCTCGGTTTGCCGAGCGTTTTTCCGAGGAACATGAATCCGGATTGCCGGGGGTCATGTTTGAACATAGGCTGGGAAACGGTTTTTGTTATTTCATTAACAGTCCTTCTTGGTTCGGCAACAACGAACTGTATCCTTTTGTTCGCGATATTGTCGCTTGTATGTTGGCCGGGGAGGTCAGGCGTTGTCCGTTAAAGGTTGCCGGTGGCGCCTTGATCCGACACGCTGTCTTTAAACAGGACGATTTTCATACGGTCATTCTTTGCAACACAGACCCCCATTGCTGTATTGAATTCCAAGTGTTGATACAAGGGATATCACGTCCAATAGCGCTTAAGCCAGGCGCCTTGCAGGTATTTTATTTTGATAACGAAAAGGCAATTTTTCCTGCTGAACCGGTATCCCTTTGGAAACGATCATCAAAGAATAATTATGAACCCGTAGATGAATCGGCGACAGCAGAGATTATTTCTTTGCTCTGATCCCGAGGCCGCGAAAACTCGCATAAACAAGATAGTTCGGATGACGGTGACTGAAGGTTGAATTTCGCTTTAAAGAATCTTGAACTTTGGCAAATCCTGAATGTCAATCATGCCGATAAATCAATCGAAAATTACAGCAAGAATCGCCTGAGTTAGGTTAAGCATTTATTTTATGGCTTCTACTCCCATGGTCATTAACACTAAAACTCCTGGACTATTGGCGTTGCTGGCGGGGGTGGCCCTTTTCAGCACGGTGGAAGTGGCCACAAAAATAATCGGGAAAAACGCGCTTCCGTTTCAAATGGTTTTCATCCGTTTTTTTCTCACCGGCGTTATTCTGCTGGCATTTGCGTTGCCCGCGTTTCTTAAAAGCGGCCTGGATTTAAAACCAGCCGATTTCGGCTGGTTTGCCCTCAACGGCGCCGTTGGTATTGCCATTTCATTGTCGCTTTTTCACATTGCTATCCTTGTTTTTGAAAAAGCCGCTTCCTGCGCGGTTGTCTTCAGCGCGAATCCGATATTTGTCATTATTCTCGCCCGTTTTGTGAACAATGAGCCGTGGACTGTTCCAAAATGGGCGGCTTTGATACTGGGCGCGGCCGGCGTCGCTTTTTTTGCATGGGAGTCGGGCGCTTTTACCGTGCAGTCGCTGGTGGCGCTGGGCATCATGACTGCATCGGCGATTTTTTTTGCGTTGAGCATTTGTATCTCGCGCCGGGTGATTGCCCGTTATGGAGTTTTTATATTGATGGGTTTTTCAGCCTTATTCGGCAGCCTGATGATTTTACCGTTTGCATTAGTCAGTGTTCTTCATAACGGCGTTGGCGGGATTGCCGCATCATGGTTGCCGGTGCTTTATGTTACGCTTGCCGGCACAACGCTTGCCTATGGCCTGTATTATTACGGGCTGAGGCATTGCACGGCTTTCCAGGCTTCAATGATGTTTTTCCTCAAACCGGTGCTGGCCTCCGTTTTTGCGGCCATCATATTGGGGGAGCATATCAATTCCTTTATGATCGGTGGAAGCCTGCTCATTCTTTCCGGTCTGGCAATCACTGTCGGCAGTTATCTGAAAAAACGGGCATAGCCCGCGTTAGATCAAAAATTACGGGTTTAAGAATGTTTACATTAAAAACAGGCGTGGAAACATGACGGACCAGGAACGCGAACGAACCGAGCGGACAGCCTTGACCGGGGTGGTTACCTGCTTTTTTGGGCTTGTGCTCAATATCATTTCCGTGGTTCTGGCCAACTCCCTTGTTTTGGTCGCCGACTTTTTTAATTCTTTGCTGGAATTCTGCTCGGTTTATTTATCCTGGTTCACCCTGCGCCGTCTTCGGCGCGATAACCGGGCCATGTTTAATTATGGTCTGGGTAAAATTGAAAATCTAGCCAGTCTGATGATCGGCATATTCATGCTCTTTAGCGTGCTGATCATGACCTTTTTAATTATTAACCGCTTGCTTTGCCCGGTTAGATTGAAGGGATTCGGCATCTGGATGGGGATTATCTGCACGTTTGTTTTTGGGCTGATCAACGCGCGGTTGTGGTGGCGGAGCCGGCAACATCATCGGCTGGCTCCTTCGCCGATTGTTGTGGCGCAAACGCGGATGTTTGCCGTCAAGACGCTGTCCAATACCTGCATGTTTTTCAATTTCATTTTGAGCATAAACATTACCGGTTCATGGGTGATGTATCTTGATCCCCTGACTTCCTGCGTTACGCTTTCCTTGATGATCAACAACGGATGGCATTTGCTCCGGCATTCCGTTCACGACCTGCTTGACCGCTCGCTTGCCGAGCCCCTCCAGATGTTGATCACAAAGCAGTTGGTCAACTATTTTGATTCTTATACCTCGTTAGACGGCGTTCGTTCCCGCTATTCCGGACGTCAGGTTTTTATTGAGATATTTCTTGGTTTTGATGCCGGCAAAACGCTCGGAGATGTTCAGAGGGTCGCGGATGGCATCAAGACAAACCTTGAAAAAGAGATTCCGCACGCCGAAGTCACCGTCGTGCCCTGTGCCCGCTGAAGTTCAATGATTTCGATAATGTTGAACGTTCAAAGTTGGACGTTGAATGTTTTCTTCGTCTGAACTCGTCTGGCAAGGCCGCCGAGCGAGATTGTTATGCTATTTAACTGAACATCTATAGCGGCGTCATTTGACGCATCCGGCTTCATTCCGGCATGACCGTAAAAACAAATCCCTTCAGGTATTCGGTTTCCGGAATGGAAGGGATGACCGGATGATCCGGGCCGGCGCCGAGAACAGCTTCGCGGCGCAATAAAACATGGGCGTCATGGGCGGCTTCCAGGATAAATTGCAGGAACATGACGGCCGATACATGATGGGAACAGCAAAAGGTTGCAAGAACT
>Ga0247841_10010934_pt1 | contig 12211 bp, 5 predicted proteins | sample LaCruzMarch2015__2_FD_192410 | JGI IMG/M metagenome (GOLD analysis project Ga0247841, IMG submission 192410) | Freshwater microbial communities from meromictic Lake La Cruz, Castile-La Mancha, Spain - LaCruzMarch2015_18m | ecosystem: Environmental > Aquatic > Freshwater > Lake | place: Spain... | reverse complement strand
TGATTTCTACTTATTGTTAAATTATTGTTTGAATAAGTAAAACCTGTTGTAAAAGTATCGATACCGGTACCACCACTATTTGACGGTAATTGTGTCGATAAAACTGTACCGTCTTGTTTATATAAAAAAAGAGTTGTTCCAGTTACCGTACTACCAGTAATATCTCTACTATATAGAAAAGTAAGGTTATTATCTAATTCGTTTTGAGTTAAAGGTGTTCCTGAACTTCTTAAATTTAATGACATTTTATATTATATTTTTTTTTACATTATCCTTGTTATTGAGAACCTAATAGCGTCACCGCCAACAGTCGGAGACCCTGCATAATTCCTATCGGTTTTATTTAAAACTTTAAGCCTGAATGTGGCACCAGAATTAAGGTAAACAATATTATTAATACTAATATCTATTTGGTTTGTTCTTGGCGCATTTGCTCCATATAGTTCATACACATATTGCGCAGTGTCAGGGTCTGGTATGATTGTTTGATAGTTCCCGACATAAATATCGGTATCGTTAATAGGGCAAATACCCAATCCAAACTCACCAGTACCCGAAAGTGACCACGGTAACGTACTACTTGTATCTGGTTTTAAATGTATCCACGCATTTAACATTAATGTTGCATCAACATTCGTAGTAAATAAACCAGTCGCATTGTTATATGTACCAAAGTTTGTTGTCACACTAGGTCCTGCTTGTAAAACATTGTTAACATAAATCGATGTATAACCAGATATTGCCTGACCTTTGGGGATTCCATTTATACCATCAACAGGTCGTCCAACACCTGCTATTGGTATTGCTGGTGGAGCCACGGTTAAAACTATACTGTCCAACCCAAAAGTTTTAGTTTCAACATTACCTGTAGAGGTATTTCTAACCAAAACTTTAGTGTTTGTATCGTCGTTTGTTGGCGTTGAATTAATATTTAAATTAGAAACATAAACATAGTCACTTTGTGTACCGTTTATCCCTTGACCACCCAAAACAACTGACCTATCACCAGATACTGTTGAGTCGTTAGAGTGAACAAAAGATGCGTCACCAGAGGCTGTTGAACCTGAACCTGATGCAAATGAATAAAGGCCAGAAGCGATAGTTTTATTACCTTGTGAATGTGCTCCCGTTGTTGTTGCAGAAGTCGATATACCTTCTGCGTGTGAATAATTTCCGATTGCTCGTGTATAATAACCTTCCGCGTGTGAATAACTTCCAATAGCTTGTGTGAAATAACCTTCCGCATGTGAAGCTTGCCCACTTGAAATACTATTACTACCTTCCGCATGTGAACCAATACCGTTAGCAAGTGTTGTATCCCCTTCCGCATGTGAATATTGGTTTGATGCTATTGTCGATTTTCCTTCTGCGTGTGAATGCTGACCGCTAGCTGTTGTTCCAATACCCTGAGCCAAAAAACCATTGATGGTTAATCCAGACATTACATTTATGTAAATATTAAAATCTGGTTGTCCTTGGTTTCGTGAAAGAGTTAATTTATTAGAGTTATTATAAGTAAAACCTGTAACAAATGTATCAGTTGTTGAAAAGCCTGTGATATTAAGATTTACACTGTTTCCATAATTAGTTAACAACGATAATGTACCTGCCGAATAAGTGCCACCTGTAACAAATTGTGGTAAATTTAAATAAGTCGTTGCACTTACTGCTCCAGCAACAGTTAACCCTGTTAAAGTTAAATTGTTAATTGTAACACTTAAAGGTGGTTGACCCTGATTTCTACCAATTGTTAATGTATTGTCATTTGTAAATGTAAAACCTGTTGTAAAAGTATCGATACTAGTTCCACCACTTATTGTTGAAGCATCCCTATATTCAATATCTCCTGTACCAGAATTTCTTGTTAAAATTTGTGTACCAGAGTTATTTAAAGTTGGTTGACTGTTAATATTTAAGCTTGGGACATAAACAAAATCGTTTGATGCTCCTGAAATACCTTGACCACCTAAAACAACAGAACGATTACCGGTAACAACTGACCTGGATGAATGGATAAAAGAAGCTATACCCGATGCGGTTGAACCAGAACCTGAAGCGAATGAATATTCACCATTTGCTATTGTGTTAAAACCTTGTGAATGTGAACCAATACCATTAGCTTGTGTACTAAGACCTTCTGCGTGTGAAGTATTACCAGATGCTATTGTAAATCGACCTTCTGCGTGAGAATAATTACCAATAGCTGTTGTTCCACTACCCTCAGCGTGACTTGTAATACCACGAGCTATTGTATATTCACCTTCAGAGTGTGAATGATTACCACCAGCTACAGTAAAAAAACCTTCCGCGTGACTGGTAAATCCAGTAGCTCTTGATGTGTGACCTTCAGCGTGACTAAATTGCCCACTAGCTACTGTAAAATAATTTTGAGCGTGACTTCCAGCACCACTAGCCGTTGTACCATTTCCTTCAGCGTGTGAATAAACACCTAAAGCTTTTGTACTAAGACCTTCAGCGTGTGAATAATCATTAGCTATTGAACCGTTACCTTCAGCGTGACTTGTTACGCCATTAGCTTGTGTATTATAACCTTCCGCATGTGAAGCATAACCAATAGCCTGTGTAATTTCACCTTCAGAGTGTGAAATATTACCAATAGATTGTGTATTAACACCTTCTGCATGTGAATATAAACCAAAAATTTGATCGGCTTTTAGTGGGGTATAATTACCGGTTTCCCTTGGATTCGGTAAAATATAATATGGTGCTATTGTTATTACAGTACCACTTACAACTACAGTTGTTGCACTAGTTATATTATTATAAGATGTGGCTGAAAAGTTTAAAACTTGACCAACAACACCATTAAGATCATAAGTAAATACAGTACTGGAAGTAAATGCAGATGTAACATTACCATAACTAGGATTTAAAACAATGTTATTACCTGAATAACCGCTAACTAAGTATGCGTAAGCCCCACTATAAGTCCCACTACCTTCCGCATGTGAATAATCACTAATAGTTGTTGTTCTAACACCTTCTGCATGTGAACCAATACCTGAAGCGGTAGTTCCTGAACCTTCCGAGTGTGAATAATCACCAAAAGCTTGTGTATAATTACCTTCTGCATGAGAACTAGTACCAATAGCTTGTGTACTAGTACCCTCCGCATGTGAATAATCACCAGCAGCAACCGTAGTATTACCAAAAGCAAAACTGGTTATTCCTGTTGCAGTAGAACCTACGCTTTGAATAGAATCGTGAATGGTTATTAGTGAACACCCATAAATATTAGATACATACAAATCTGTGATACAAGAAGCAGATGTGTTTCCAGTGAAAGGCGGTAAATTTAAATAAGTCGTTGCACTTACTGCTCCAGCAACCGTTAAACCTGTTAAGGTTAAATCGTTAATGGTAACCGCTGGAACTGTTTGCCCATTGTTTTGTGTAATATTTAAAGTGTTATTATTTGTAAAGGTAAAACCAGTTACAAATGTGTCAATGGTTAAGAAAGAAGAGTCGGTATATTCAACATTTCCTGTACCAGAATTTCTTGATAGGATTTGGATGTTACTATTATTATTAGTGGGTGTAGTGTTAATATTTAAACTTGGGACGTAAACAAAATCGTTAGTCGTACCATTAATACCAAAACCACCTAGAACAACAGAACGATTCCCACTAACAGTTGAGCCAACTGAATGGACAAATGAATTTGCTCCTGACGCAGTTGACCCTGAACCTGAGGCAAAAGTACCTTCGGTTGTTGCCATGGTAAATAAACCTTGTGCGTGTGAATAAAAACCTGAAGCAATACTTCCTTTACCTTCTGCATGAGACCCCTCACCACTTGCTAAAGTATTAAAACCTTCTGCGTGAGCGTATATACCACCAGCGGTCGATGTTCCATTACCCTGAGCCATGGAAAAATTACCCGCGGCCGTTACATTATTACCAAAAGCAAAAGCTAATGTCCCAGCCGCGGTAGAACCACCAGCTACACTTTTAAGTGAACTCTGAATTGTTATTGGATTACTACACCCATATAAATTTTGAACGTAAATATCATTAATACAAGAAGCTAATGTATTACCAGTAAATTGTATTCCGTTTATATCTGTGAAACCATTTTGTCTATTAAGTCTTAAAGTACCAGTACCGTAGTTATAAGTACCACCTGTAACATAGTTATCAGTAAATCCGGTAAAATCTGGTATTGTAACAAAACCATTTTGACGATTGAGTGTTAAAATATTACCTGTAAAGGTACCACCTGTAACATAGTTATCAGGAATACCTGTTAAATTAGCACCACTACCATAAAAAGTTGTTGCACTTACGGCACCACTAACATATGTGTTACCCGTGACATTTAAACCACCAACAATAGAAGTATTACCACTAACAACTAAATTACCATTAACGGTTAAACCCGTCATTGTATTGATGGTTGCGGTAAAAATACTACCGTCATTTAAAGTTAAAATTAAATTATTGTTACTGTAATTTAAAGAACTTATAGAAGTACCTGTTTGCCCTACTTTAACAAACCCATTACTGTCAACCACTAAAAGTCTGTCACTTGCGGTTCCACCAGAAAAAACAGTATTTAATTGTAAGGCCCCATTAACAGCTAAAACCCCCGACTGAACAACAATGGTTCCTGCCGAAGAAGGACATGCAACAATATTATTAACATAAAGTGGTGATGTACAAGCGGATATGGACCAACTTAACCCACTAACAGGTCCCCAAATAACGGTACCATCAAAGTCTAAAGATGTTGCAACCAAACCTGGTGCGGCACCTTCATTAATTTTTAAATAACCTGGGTTTGCAATAGTAGTTGTTCCTGATAGATTTATTACCATCGAACTATATTGTACCATAGCCCTATCTTCTATTGTAGGGCGTGTAAAAAATTTTGCCATTTTATATAACTGTTATGCCTAAAGGTCTGTATTGTAACATCTTATTTAATTGTTCGGCTTCTGTTGCCTTTCTTGTTAACATATTGTCTGGACGTAATCTTTCTAACCTTTCATTAAGTCGGGTCATTAATTTATCTTTATCTTCTTTTGATTCTGATAGCAATGATTCATAATCCATGGTAACCTCTGCTTCAGCAACACCAAGGGCACCACCAAATTTACCACGAACTCTACCAAGGGTTTCTTTACATAAAGCAGTGAAATAATCTCTAACCCATTGCTTTGATGGTGTGTTTAACTCTGTGAAATTAACAACGTCAATCGGAACATCGGAAGGTAGTTTCACAATATCTTTATTTGCATTTAAACAACGTAACCTATCTTCAGCCGTTGTTGTTTCATAATACCAATACCAAACTCTACTACCACCAACGTTAATAGAATTACCGCCAGCAAAACCACCACGACCAAAAGCCAAACGACTTCCTGGGGGTGGTGATAGATGTAATAACTTGGTTCCATTAGGTCCTGCTGTAATCCAATAGGTTAATTCTGAACTAACTAATCTTTGTTTTAAATTATAATCCGCATTTCTTAATACAATATCAAAAGCTGGTGCCAAATAAAAACCACCATAACCAAAACCACCACCTGCAGCACCATAGGGTAACTGAGCAACACCACCACCAAAACCATAATCACCAAAACCATAATTAGAATATAAAGCATAATCTACTGTTGGTGGTTGAAAATAAAGCACCTCACTCATTTCACGGCCGGCTGGTATTTGGTATACTTGTTGGTGGTCTGTTAAAACAACATAATCTTGTTTTAATTCCCAGGGTCCTCTTGCTTGTAAACCAACTATTTTAGAGTAGGCATACGTAAAACTATCTTCATAATCCTGACCTCTAGTTGTTAAAGCTTTTGTTAAATCTGTTGTACTTAAATTAATATTATCAAGAGACGACCATTGCGACTCTACCAACCATTCATTAATATATGCAGAATGATCTTCAATAGCAATTTCCAATAAGGTACACATTTGTTCATCAGACAATTCTATCTTACGTAATGGTGCACCTAATCTATGTCTAATTTGACGAAAGACTTTTTCTTTTTCTGTATTATCTATCACTAAAGCCATTTAGGTTTTTATTAGATAAATATATATAAGTTTTATATTTTAAATAAAGTTGAAATAAAATCTTCAGCAATATCAATATTACCCACATTTTCACCCATAACCTTAGATATTACTTCTTTTTTCTTTTGCAGAATTTCATAAATCCTTTCTTCTATTGTACCAGCAAATATTGGGTAATAAACGTTAACGGTTTTATCTTGGCCAATCCTAAAATTTCTATCTTCAGCTTGTTGATGGTTTGAAGGAACAAAGTCGATATCATGAAACAAAGTTGTATCTGAGGCAGTTAAAGTAATAGCGGAACCAGCAGAAATAATATTACCAATAAAAACCCTAACGTTTGGGTCGGTTTGAAACCTGTCAATGCTTTTTTGTTTTTCCTTATCCGACATTTCACCGTTGTGACAAACAGCAATTTCACCAAACTCTTCTTTTAATTTTTTTAAACTTTCAGTAAAAACGGTGAATATAATAACTTTTCTGGTTTCTGATTGTTCTAAAAAGTTTTGTACCATATCTATCGTATACGAAACTTTTTCTTGTGAAATAAATTTTCGTAAAACAACCATCTCCACCATTTGTCTGGCTGGTCCTAAATTTTTACCTTCTAATTCTAACCATTTAACATAATCTTCAAAAGCGGTTTCATATCCTTTTTTATTTTCTAATTCCAAATAAAAAGGTGAAACAATTTTAGGTGGTAAATCTAAATGGTCTTCTTTTTTTCTACGTAATACATAATTTTTGGTTTTTTGATGCAGTTCCTCTAAATTAGAAGCCCCATCGGTTAACCATATTTTTTTGATTTTGCCTGATTGTAGTCTTTTATTAAAAGATTTTGCTGCACAATAACGATATGCGAAATGTTGAAAATTATCGGTTACAGGAACTTGACAAACCTTTAATAGGTTGTAATAATCCATTGGCCTGTTTGCTATTGGTGTTCCTGTTAGTAACCAAACTTTTGGGATATTTTCAGCAATTTGTGCAACAATCTTACCACGAATGGTATCTTTGTTTTTAATCATATGACAATTACTGACTAAAATGTTATTAGCAAAATAATTATGATTATTTTCGATTTCTAAATTATATACTGTTGTATTTTTTGGATTATTGAATTCTCGTCCAAGTCCACTTCCTGATTCCAAAATCGTAATACTTTCCACCCTAACGTAGTTAATACTTCCGTTTTTCTCTGATCCAAAAATTTCCATTTCTTGGTTTTGTGAGAATTTCCGTCTATTTCTATAGCTATTTTTAAAGATGGATTTCCAATGTCCGGTGAGAACCAATTTGGCAATGATTGAAATTTGTCTTTTACTTCTGATGTTTTTATTGGGTACTCCAATACCCAACCATTTTGTGGCCCGCCTAATAAATTGTAAATTTTTTCTTGCTGTTTCGTTACTTTCCCATTTCCACCACGACTTAAAAAGGTTTTCCCGATTAGTTTTTGTTTCACTTTTTCCAAAGTAATTGGGTTTGTCATAGGATTGTTCATCTTCATTCTTACTGATGAGTTGTTTGCTATTTGTGGGTTTTTTTTGTGGACTTCTATTAATTTCTTCTTTATTTTTTCTGAACGATCTTTTGTATAAATTTTTTTTCTTATTTCCGGTTGTTCCATCCTCCACTTCGCCGAACAATTGGTTGAACAGAATCTTTGTTTCGAACATGGATTGATTTCTAATTTTATCCCACAATATTCGCAGTTTACCACTTTTCTTTTTGGTATGTGGGTTTTTTTCTTTGTAAGCCCTATCTTTTTTCTTAAATCTAAATCTTGGCCATAACATTTTCTTGAACAATATTTCTGTTTTTTCCAAATCTGATCTTTCGTTAGTGGTATTTGACAAATAATACAATTCATCCCCTTGTTTGATTTCTTCTGCTTTAACATATCCTTTATTTTTTACATATATTTTATGATTAGGTGTACAATCTATAAATACATTATTATGAGTTTTTATTCTTAATAAACTGTTTTTTGTTTTTTTTTCTATCCATCTATTAATTTTATTATATTCTAACTGATTAGTGAGTAAATTATAACTCAATATTTTAATATCCATCTGATTTTCAATAATTTTACCTATAGGTATTTTTCCTATCTCAGTATCTACAATTGTATCATAAGTAAAACACTCATCGACTATCATTAAATCAAATTTTTCGTCATTAAAATAACTTTTGGCTTCTTCTTTTTTTCTTTTGTCTTGTATTTCGTGGAAACGATTTAAAATATCGTAATTAATAATGGTAAAAACTTTTGGTTGCCAATATCCGCTTTTAACTATGGTAACCATTTCTTCGTCAATAAAATCCGTTATCTCACGAAACCAATTAATTTTTGCGTTTGCAGGGCAAATAACTAATATTTTTTCGGCACCAGATAATAATGCGGCACAAATAGATGACATACTTTTGCCAAGACCCATGTCATCAGACAAAATGGATTTATCTCTTTTTAATAAAAACTTAATAGCAGTTTCTTGGTGTGGGAATAAATTTCTATTTTTTTTATTTATTTTATTAACTGAATCAAAATTAACTTCCAAATCTTCATAAGGTTCAAAAAATAAATCCGTTAACAATTGTGTTTTTGGTATGTGGTAAAGAATGTTTTCTTTTTGATTTTTATAAAGTTTACCTTTTACATGGTAAGATTTTTCACCCTCACCTAAAACAGTTTCAATAAAAACCTTTTCTGGTGTGTTTTTTAAATTAAACTTTTCTTTTAGTTGTTCACCCAAATAAGTGGTTATCTCAACAATTTTATTAAGTTCTATTGGTGAGACATCGTAATTTTCTTCTACGTAAGAAATTTGGCTAGGTGTCATTAAGAAAAAACCTTCATTTTCTAATTTTTTTTTCATTTTTAGAATATGTTCGTTTTTTCCTTCGTAGTTTCTAACCTTTTCTAAGGTCGTTTTACTTTTTAGTTTAGTTAAATCCATGATAAAGTAAAATAAATATAATCTATTATTTTAAAAAATAAATAAAATAGGTGTTTACTAAATATTTATAAGAAAAAGTTAATTATGGCTAAACGCAGACCAATACAAAGGTTAGGGAAATTTTATGACGACATAGACTTCGGCATTGAAAATGAAATGGCACGCGAGCATTTAGAAGGCGACTTAAATTTCGTGGTTGTTCTTTTCCAAGTTGATAGGACTCAAACAGAAGTTGATGTGGTTTATGGTGAGGTAAAATCAAATGAGGTTAGATTTAAAGCACCAAAAGAACTTAGGGTTCGATTTGTTTTAGACCAAAGTGAAAATAAAGCATACTCTGGTGGTATGAATAGGTATTTAGAATATGGGAAATTAACTTTTCACATATTTCAAGATCAATTAGATGAGTTAGAATGTGATATATCTTATGGTGATTATATAGGTTATGTCGATAAAGAAGAAAACATTAAATATTTTACTGTTGTAAATGACGGTAAAATATTTTCTGATAACAAACATACAAGACTTGGTTACAAAGGTTACTATAGAACAATAAACTGTGTTAACACAGATGCAAATGAATTTTTGCCAAAATATTAATAAATGGGATTACCAAAAAAAATAAAAAAAGATTTGGATTTACAACCAGGTTTACAACAAAGTAACCCAAGGCAGTATTTGGAAAACTTTATTGACCAAAAAAACATCCCATTGCCCAGAGGTATTGATTTTACCGATTTGGATGGTGGTTTTGTGGATTGGGTTAACAAGGAGTTAGAACTAGTTATTGATGGTGAAAAAACCCCTGTTACTTTTTTAACAGCTCAAAGATGGACAGAATTTACTAAAACTTGGCAAAATTCTGATAAATATAAAAACATTAAAATACCTTTTATATCTGTTGTTCGAAAACCAGATGGTCAACCAGGAACTAATCCTGTTGATTTTGGAATTCCGATTAGAAGATCATTTCCTTATATGACGGTACCAACCTGGGATGGTAACAGAAAGGGTGCGGATGTTTATATGACACCCCCACCTGTCGGTGTTGATTTAACTTATACGGTAAGATTTTTTACTTATCGTATGACAGAACTAAATAAACTAAATGAAATTGTATTAAAGGCCTTTTATGCAGCTCAGTCCTATGTCAATATCAAGGGTAATTATTTCCCCATAATGTTGGAAAGCATCGGTGACGAATCAACAATAGATAATATCGATGAAAAAAGATATTATGTTCAAACATATGAGTTAAAAATGATGGCTTATACTTTAGATAAAGAAGAGTTTAAAGTTGTTCCTGCGGTCAATAGAACTATTATGACCTATGATTTAACCGAAAAAAGACCAAAAAATGTGGCAAAATTTATTAAAGACCAAAGTCAAAACGATAAGTCTTTAAATTTAATCGTACAATTTTTAGTTAGTGCACCAACGTATTTAAATTTTCAGTCCGATTCTGATGCTAATTTTGTTTCATTAGATACTGTAAATATAACTGCAGCTACAATTCGTGTCAACGGAAATGTGGTGACAGTACCATTTACTGTTAATAACGGTGATTTAGTTAGTATCAATATTGTTAGAATGGATGCTACACAAATATCTGAAATAATATTAAGAGGAACAATACCAATATAATGAGCAATTTTTGTCAACAAGGGGATATAACTAAAATTTTTATTGTAGATACAGGTAATACTGGTTCAACTGGTACTGATATCTACGTTACAGGTGGCACATATTTTGGTGGTACGCTAACTTTAGGCCGTAACGATGGGGTTACAATACCGATTACGGGTTTTTCAACGACCTCTATTTTTACGGGTAATACTTCAGCAAACTGCATAAGTAATTTGTATATTTCAAATTTACATGGTTGTTCACCAATAACTATTTGGGATCCGATAGTTTCATTATCTTCAATATCCGCAACAACTTATTATGGTGACGGGTCTAATTTATCAGGAATTCCTGATTACTATGTTACTGGTGGAACTTATTCTAATGGTAGTTTAACACTTAATAGACAAAATGGTATTGTTACAGTTACAGGTTTTTCAACAACTGATACATATGTCACTGGTTTTACCTACAATGATGCAAATAGGTTAACCATATCTCAAAATGGTGGTCAATCACCATTAACGGTTACAATAAATAATTTTACCGGGTTAACGGTTACTGGAAGTATTTCGGCAACAACATACTTAAATTTACCCCCATTTATTACTGGATTTACTGATAATTTTGTTACCGGAGGTACATTTTCATCTGGTACTTTAACACTTAACAGGCAAAACGGTATTGTAACCGTTACAGGTTTTACTAGTACGGATACATTTGTAACCGGTTTTACCTTTACAAATGACAATACGTTAACAATTGGTAGAAATCAAGGTTTACCGCCATTACCAATTACAATTAACAATTTATTTTTAACTGGTTTAACGGTTAATGGGAGTATTTCAGCTTCCACTTATTTAAATTTACCAGCGTTTATTACAGGTTTTACCGATAATTTTGTTACCGGAGGTACATTTTCATCTGGTACATTAACATTAAATAGACAAAACGGTTCTGTTTTTATTACAGGATTTACAACTAGTAGTAGTTCTGGTGGTACAGATACATTTGTAACCGGTTTTACCTTTACAAATAACAATACATTAACAATCGATAGAAACCAAGGTTTACCACCATTACCTGTTATAATTAACAATTTAACCTTAACAGGGTTGACTGTTAACGGGGTGATATCCGCCAGTACTTATTTAAATTTACCAGCGTTTATTACAGGATTTACCGACACATACGTCACAGGATTTACCTACAATGACGCAAATAGATTAACAATATCACAAAATGGTGGTCAACCACCATTAAATGTTTTTATAAACACCTTTACTGGCATCACAACCCATTACTTAGATGTAAACACTAATGTAACTGAAACCTCAGCTGTCGGTCGTTTAAATTGGAACAATACTGATGGTACTTTGGATTTAGGTCTTAAAGGAGGCAACGTAACATTACAAATCGGACAAGAGCAAGTAGTAAGGGTTGTTAATAAAACTGGTGCTAATTTACTTGAGTCACAATATAAAGTAGTTAGAATCAGAAGACAATCAGAAGGTGGTTCTCAGGGTCAAAGATTAGCTATAGTTTTAGCTCAAGCAAATAACGACACCAATTCAGTAGAT
>Ga0247841_10010929_pt1 | contig 12216 bp, 9 predicted proteins | sample LaCruzMarch2015__2_FD_192410 | JGI IMG/M metagenome (GOLD analysis project Ga0247841, IMG submission 192410) | Freshwater microbial communities from meromictic Lake La Cruz, Castile-La Mancha, Spain - LaCruzMarch2015_18m | ecosystem: Environmental > Aquatic > Freshwater > Lake | place: Spain... | reverse complement strand
CGGAGTTATCTCATTTCTAAAGCTTTTTCCAAGCTGAGCTATTCCAAACGGCAATTTAACGCGGGATGAATCAACAACATTTTTAAAATTAATAAACATCCCCTGCGCTGTTTCTCCTCTAAGATATGCCAAAGACTGATCTCCCTCAATAATTCCTAAATTAACCGGAAATAATAGATTGAATTTGCGAACAGAAGTCCAATTATGTTTTTCGCAATTGGGACAAATTATATCTTTGTTATTTTTAATTATTCCATCCAATTCCTGTAAACTTTTGCCTTCAACTTTATTTTTGGTTTTTTCCTCAATTAGATGATCTGCGCGTATGCGAAGCTTGCAATTTTTACAATCTACCATTGCATCTGCAAATCCGCTTGTGTGTCCTGAAGCACGCCATATCTCCTGATGCGAAATGACACTCGCATCTAATCCTACAATATCCGAACGCTTATGTACAAAATAATCCCACCACAAATTTCTAATATTGCGTAAAAGCTCTGTCCCTGCCGGACCATAATCATAAGTATTTGCCAATCCTCCGTAAATTTCCGATCCCTGGAATATTAAACCCCGTCTCTTGCAAAGCGCGGTAATTTTATCCATTAAATTAGATTTTTCCATTGAATAAATTATAACACAAGAAGCATTTGCCTTACTTAGGAAAAAAGCGGCATAACACGCAAGGTCTTAATCTTTCTTTCTAATAATTTTTCCATAACCATTTGCGAATCTTGAGTTTGCAGAAGGTTTGCTTCCGACCAAAATCCGAGCTCCATCAAAAGGTCTTTTTCAAACTTTTTTATCAAATTCTGTATGTCCAAAGTTTTAGAAAGCTCAAGAAGAACAGATTTTAAATAAAAAAATACAGATCTATTTTCCTGATTATCTGCACACAAACCATTTATTAATTCGCAAATGTAATAAGCGTATCCAATTTTATGAAGATCGCTTTTGATGGAAGAAAAATCTTCAAGAGTTTGTGCTTCCGTAACTATAGGCATGCAAGTTTTGGAGGTTTTATAAAGGGTAAACTGCGAAAAATTTAATAATTCAACATGAGATGATCTGCGGCTGGAAATACGTCTTACTCCCGGAGCTTTAACCGCTATTTTTCCAAATTCTTTACTAAGTATTGTTAAAACCCTATCTGCTTCACCCAAATTCCTTCTCTTAAGAACAATTCCCTCTATTTTGTATGTTCTCATTAGAGCTTAATTATTGTTTCTTTATCTGTTAGAAGCTTGAAATTATCAACCTTACCGCCTTTAACTTTAATAGTATAATCGTTTTCGTTTGTTCCGGGTTGTTTCTGTATAAGAAGAGGTAAGAATCCATCTTTTACTTTAAATGGTAAAGTATAAGAAATTGAAAACTCCGCAGACCCAAGAGGTCTTACGGTAAGAAAACCTTCAAAAACTGTTTTGCCTAATTCATCGTAAGTAATCATTTTTACTTCCGATCCCTTGCTGTCTATCAATTTACTTCCCAATGGCACATAAATTCTAAACCAATCTCTCAAAACTGCATTTATACATAGATTTCCCCGCTCCAAATTGCAATCCGACGGCGCATGAGGATTTTTGTAATTTATGGTAATTTTCTTGGTTATAGTTTTGTCCGCCGCTACCTCGTAATTTTGAGTTACGGCCTCAGTAACAAACAAATTGGATTTAGCTCCTCCGAAATTAGCTTCATTAATATGCAGATAATCGCCCTCAAAAGGCCTTATTTTACCTGCTGCATTTAGTGCTTCTATTCCGCTCTGGGCATCTTTATTGTAAATATCAAATAAAATATGCTTTTGCTGGACTTGAGTCAAGATATCTTGAAATAAAGGCCCCCAGTACAGCTTTGGAGAAGATTTAAGGGCTTTATCCATAATGGCGTATAAAAGCGAACCGATAAGGTCTTTTCTTTGAGCCTGAACAGCTGCAAGAGTTGTAACTTTTAAATCTACACTTTTGGGTGTTGAAATAAGCCTTTCTAATTCATAAATAACTTGAGGGCAATCGCATCGGGAATCATTTTTACTGGTAAATCTAATCCCATCCGCATACACTTCGTCGTCCAATATTTTAATTGTCGAAACTAAAACATTAGTGTCTAAAGCAATAATTCCGTCTACACCTACATAGCCCGATGCCTTTTTATAAAGACTATTAAATGTCTCCATAGAAACTATAAAATCAGGAGAAAGATTTGAATCTCTTAAATTAAATAGCGGAACCAAAGGGAGATATTTAAGAATTGGTGCTGGCGCCTTGGGTTTCCCGGAAATTCCATTATCAAGATTGTAGATATCGCTTGCGCTATTTACGTGCATAACTCCACTTTCTATTCTGAAAATGGCATAAGCTGTAATAAAACCTCCGGTTGGACGAAGCTCTTTATCGTTTTGAAACAAAACTAAATATTTTTTTTCTTTAGGATCGCCTAAAAGACTTGGAAGAAGTTTAATTAAAGGTCTTGCATCGGAAACGAATGTAACCCCTTGATCAACTATCTGTCTTACATCAGAAAGACTTTTCTTAATTTTTCCCCCTCCGAACAGAGCCGGATAATGATTTGGATCAACAGCATCTATTTCTTTTTTCGCTCCTTCCATCTGCATGGCAATATCATCAATATGAGGGGTAATTTTGCCCATGGTTGTAACTGCGGTCTGTATTCTCTGTGAGGCTGTACCGGAAACAAAACTTCCCTTCTTACCTTTAAGGCCCAAAAGATCTGAATATGGCTCTATAGAATCTATCAGAACCCTTGCCGCAGAAAGACCATAAAATCCTGCTTTTACTAAATGCTGACTATCCGTATAGTACATACCTAAAATTGGGAAGAATTTAATGTAACTAATTGCATCTAAGCTCTTCTGAGTTTGAGTTAATTTTTCTTTTGTTTTATCAAGATTTGCAGAAGCTTCTTCTATATTTTGTTTTTTTAATGCATCTACTGTAACTTTCACTTGTGCAAATGTAGCCTGAGCATTTGAATAAACTTTTTGTACCGGAGCTATTAGGATCAATCCAAAAGCAATTATCGCAATTATTATAATACCAATAATAATTAGTGTTTTTTTGGAAAAATTCATTTTTATCTTAGACTTAGGTCTATTATTGACAATTGTAAATCCTGCAGGCTGGGAAGGGGCAGTTCCCAAATCAATCTTCCTAAAACCTTCCATCTCTTAATGATAAACAAAAAGGCTGATCTATGTCAACTGTGAATAGCTCTATAATGCGCCACGCCCTGTAATCATGGCCCAAGGAGTTCTTGCGATAATCCAAAAATCATAAAGAAGAGACCTTTTTCTGACATAAGATGCATCCATCCTGATGCGCTTATCGAAATTTATCTCACTTCTCCCTGAAACCTGCCAATATCCGGTAACTCCAGGCTTAACAGACAATACAATCTTTACAGAATCAATCGTCTGGGGATATTTTTTCTGCTGATTTTTTAATTCATCAGGATAATAAGCCCGAGGACCGACCAAACTCATCTCGCCTTTTAAAATATTTAAAGCTTGAGGTATCTCATCTAAAGAATGTTTCCTAATAAATCGCCCAACCGCAGTTATTCTAGGATCATCTTTCAATTTATAGCTCCCCTTTTTGTAAGTATCGTATAATTTTGAATATCGAGGGTTGTCGCGCAGTATTTGATGTGCATTCTCCACCATAGATCTAAATTTATACATTTTAAAAGGTTTGCCATTTTTTCCAACCCGCTGAGGAGTATCTGCCAAGATCGGACCCTTTGAATCAAGTTTTATCGCTATGGCTATTATTATTATTATTGGAGAAAAAAATATCAGCAAAAAGATTGATGAAATAACATCCATTGCTCTTTTTGCAAATAAATAGTCCTTGCCTTTTTTAATTTTCGTTACCTGCACATTTTCCATAGTCTATGTTAGATGTTTATGCGGAGTATTTTCCAATTTTTCAACTATTTTTTTTATTTTAGGCACAGAATTTTTACTGCAAATCAAAAGTACATCATCTGTATTTATTACAATCATCTTTTCAAGATCAATTCCCACAACTAGTTGATCTGTATAATTGAAAACAAGATTGTCAGAAGAATCATTTATGAGAACCTTTCCTTTTGTAACATTTTCATTTGATGTTTTTTCCAATGCTTCTTTCATTGCTTCCCATGCGCCTACATCGCTCCATCCTAAATCTGCTGCAATAACAGAAACATACTGTGGATCTATTTTTTCCAAAACTGCATTATCAAAGCTTATTTTTTCAAGTGTTGGATATATGGCCTCTACAGCTTTATTAAAATCATCAGTTCCGATAGCGCTTTGTATTCGCTTTAACCCTTTATATAATTTCGGAGCAAATGTCTCAAACTGGTTTAATATGAATTTGGGAGTTGTAACGAAATACCCGGGATTCCAAGCAAAATTATCAGATCTTAAAAATTGTTCTGCCTGACTCAGCGTAGGCCTATAAATTAGTTTTTTAAATTTAAAAATCTTTGTTCCTCTTATCTCCGCTGTCTCCTGACCGAATTCTATCCACCCCAAATTTTGATTAGCAAATCTTGCCCTTTGCCCAATAAGAACTAACGAATTATTATTTTCTTTAACAAGATCTTGAGCAAAATGCAAAACTTCACGAAATCTTCTTTCTTTTTTCATAAAATGATCACTCCATAAAATTGCAACCGGGGAATCTGGATGCTCCTTTCCTACGATAGACATCGCCATACCAACAGCTGGACCAACGTCTCTTACTGCCGGTTCGAAAATAAAGTTCTTATCTGGAATTTTGGGGAGCTGCTTTTTAACAATCTTTTCATACTTTTTGCCTGTTGCAATATAAATATCATTAAATTCAAAATCAGGATTGAGTCGGTCAACTGCCAACTGCAGCGTAGATTTGTCACCAAGGATTTTTTCAAATTGCTTGGGACTATTTTTTCGGGAAAGCGGCCAAAGTCTTGTTCCTACCCCTCCTGCAAAAACAACAATCTTCATATCTTTTCTCTTTCTTCAGTGCCATTCTGAATTTATTTCAGGACCTCCTCCATAAATTGTTTTTTAAAATTGTCAAAATTAAATCTTTGTGATTGTTCAATGCAATCATCTGGGTCAATCTTTACATTATTAAGCTGTTCTATTGCCTTAATTAAGCTCTCAACATTTAATTCACTGAAAAATATTCCGGTTTTTCTTTCAATAACTGTTTCAAGAGCTCCTCCACCTCTAAAGGCTATAATAGGCTTACCAAAACTCTGCGCCTCTAAAATTGTCAACCCAAAATCTTCAATGCCCGGAAAAACCAGCGCACGACACCCACTATAATACCTTACCAACTCTTTATCCGTCAAGTTGCCCAAAAACTCAATTGTTGATCCGGCTATTTTCTTCAAACTCCCGTATTCAGACCCAGTTCCCACTATTTTCAATGGTAATTTCAATTTATTAAACGCTTTTACTGCTAAATCTATTTTTTTATAAGAAACCAAACGAGAAACAATTAAAAAATAATCACCTTTCCTATATCTACTACTTGATGCTTCATGCTTAATATTGTCTGCTGGTGGATAAACTACAGTCGACTCTTTGCCATAATACTTTTCAATTCTCCTCTGGACTTCTTTTGAAATTGCAATAAATGCATCCGGACGATTTGCTGCAATTTTATCCCAAAATTTTAAATACCAAATTGCGGGTTTTGATATTAGCTTTAATAATAGATTTTTAAAATACTCATCATATCCGCTCCATAAATATCTTGTTGGAGTAAGACAATAACAAATATGTTTTGTTTGAGGCTTGGTAATAATACCTTTTGCTGCTTCCGAAGTTACAGAAATTACCAAATCAAACTCATCAAAATTAAAACTCTCAAAAGCAATCGGCATTAAAATAGCATAAAGTTCATGATGAATGGCGAATGGAAAATTCTGCAGGAAAGATGTTTTTACATTAAAAACACTTGCCCACCGAGCTTTTTTCCGATCATAAACAGAAGTGTAAAGCGGAGCTTGAGGAAATAACTTATGAAGAGCAAGGAATACTCTCTCCGCCCCTCCCCATTTATTCAATCTGTCATAAACTAATGCAACTTTCATATATTTTCAATGTCTCTTTTGCCATTTTTTGCCATGAGAATTTTTTAAGAAGAGTTTCTGCTTTTTTCTTTATTTCTTTTCTCTCTGATTCTTTCAAATTTATCGCTTTGATCAGCTTATCAGTAATATCTGCAACATCTTTAGGATTAAAATAAATTGCCGCTTCACCACAGACCTCACGAAAAGCAGGGATATCAGAAACAACAGGGATTGCCCCTACCCCCAAAGCCTCCAAAGGAATTAAGCCAAAACCCTCCATAAACGATGCAGAAACTACAGCAACAGAATTAGAATAAAGATAAAAAAGATCTGAATCAGAAATATCATGCAAAAATATCAAACTAGAATTCTTTTTTTCTTTTAAATTTTTATAAAAATAGTCTTCCCGCCCGACCAATATTAAATTTATACCTAACTTAACATTACTAAAACCTTCAATAAGTACCTCTAAGTTCTTATGGGGGTATGCATTCCCTACATACAAAAAATATGGACTAGCTACTGCCTTCAAAACGCTTTCAGAAACTTTTCCTTTTTTAATATTTGAGTCAAAACCCTCCTGAGTAACAATAATTTTATTCCCAGAAACTTTTAAAGTTTTTATTAGATCCTCTTTTACAGACAATAGAGGGACTATAATTTTTTTTGACTTTGAAATTGCATAATTTAAAACTTTTTGGTATCCGATTCTTTTTAGACAATAAAAAAGGAACGGAAGAGTTGACGCGTGACCCGATGAATAATGATTTTGAATAAGATCATGCATTGTAACAACAAAAGGCCGTTTATAGAAAACCGGAACTGAAAAATACGGAAAATGCATTAAATCAATATTTTCTCCTTCTAAAATTTGTGGAAATTTTAGCTGCTCTCCTAATGTATGCCAACGAATATTAGCGACAACTACTTTCCAATTCTTGATTGATATTTGACGCTTAATGCTTAATACATCCATATCTAATGCAAACAATACATAACTATTTTTAACATCTATTTTAGAAAGTTCAGAAACTAAATTTCTGATATATCTCCCCACGCCTGTTTCATTCCACAACCGACAGTCCATTCCAATCTTCATAATTTTTCTCTTACTGAAATTCCAATATTCACCAACCGATTAACGATCCAAGAATATTTTTTTTCATAATGCTTTTTATAGAAAATTCTCATAGCGTTAAACCTTGACTTGGTTGTTCTTTTTTTTGTTTCCTTAGAGGCTGTTGTAATTTCTTTGGAAACAGCTTTTATTCCGCCGCTTACCCCTTTATAGTGAATTATAGAAACGCTGGGAACATAATAAATTTTCCATCCTTTTTGCTTAAGCATATAGCAAAAATCTATATCCTCCCCATAAAAAAAATAATCTTCATCCCACCATTTCACTTCGTCTCCGGCGATTCTACGAACCAGCATAAAGGCTCCTGCCAAAACATCAATTTTATGAATCGCATTAAAATCCATCCAGCCAAGGGAATAACCAGCAAATAATTTGCTCTTCGGAAACAATTTTTCAAGTCCGGAAAAATGAGAAAAAGCATTCCATGGAGTCGGAAAACCGCGATGCGTTGCATCATCTATTTTTCCGTTTGTCATTACGAGCTTGCAAGTAGATGCACCCGCGTCTTTATAGGCATCCATAAATTCAAGCATTTTTTCAATTGTCTGATTCTGCATAACAGTATCTGGATTCAAAAATAAAACATAGCGGCTTTCCTGTGAGGCTTTAATTCCCTGATTATTTGCCTTCGAAAACCCAATATTTTTCTTATTAAGAATAATTTTAATATTTTTATACTTAATACTTGATACATAATACTTAATACTTTCGACTGTTCCATCTGCTGAGGCATTATCTATAATAATAATTTCATAAGACACTTCCTTCACACTTCCTACAATTGATGCTATGCATTTTTTTAAAAATTCTCTAGTATTGTAGCTGACAATAATAATAGAAAGATCAAGCATAAGAAATTATTGATTCGTACACGGAATTTAAATCTTGAGATATTTTTTCCCAATTGAATTTTTTCTCAATTAGGCTTCTCGCATTCCTAGAGATTAGTTTATGAAACTCTTCATCTTCTAATAGTTTTTTAAGTTTTGCAACAAAATCGTCAGCATTTTTTGCAATAACAATTTCTAAATTTTCTTTTGCGTCTATTGCATTCCCAAGGTTAGTCGTAATAACAGGAATTCCAGATGCCATTGCTTCCAAAATTTTAAAACTTGTTCCCCCTCCAACTCTAATCGGAGCAAGAAGAACATCCGCTTTTTGATAAATAAGCTCTGTTTCTTTTGGAGCCTGATCATCGAATATGATATTTTTATCGCTTGTCATTTTCCTAATTGAGTCAGGAATATTTCTGCCCACTACCCACAATTTAATTCCTTTATCTGTCATTAACGGAATGAATTCTGCCTTAAGCTTTGGCCAAATTTCCTTAATTATCCATCCTATTGCATCTCTATTTTGTATCCATTTAAATTCACCAATGAAAAGCATCTTTTTTTCACTCTTTGCAGCTTGAGCTTTGAAATTTGAGATTTGAAATTTGCTTACATCAACTCCATTTGAAACAACGACCACATCTTTTCTTTTTTTCTCCATTACTTTTTTATCAATCTCCGAAACCGCTATCAGCTTCTTTGCTTTTGTCCACATTGATTCCTCCCAGTTTTTAAGCTTCAAAACATCAATATATAAAAGTAGTTTTAATAGTAAAGAAGCTTTATCTGCAAAACGCTTGTAAACCAAATATTCTATATTGTGCTCGACTAAAATAATGGGAACTTTTGTTATAGGAATATTTTGCATTACATAGGAAGTTTCTATGTGAATTAGATCAAACTGATTCTCATTAAGCTCTTTCCGAATTTCTGCCTGCATTTCGCTATTCGTGTGGCCGATTACTAAAAAAGGTAAGGTTGAAAATCCTGTTTTTAGAATATTTTCTAAAGACCACTGTTTTTTACGAGACACCGCAATGACTTTTTTGCAAAATTTTTTAAGCTCAGCAATTTCATTCTCTCCCTGATAATCTCTTTTTTCGCAAATTAAAGTTATCTTGTGTTTACAGCTTAGTTCTTTTATTAAATTATACAAACGGATATGTCCCCCTGAAAAAAGAGGATAAGGCAGATATGACGAAACCAGAAGAATGTTCATCTTAATCTGTTTTTTGCTGAGCTATTATGCCTTCAGGAGTCGGTTGTGTCATATCAAATATCGCATAGGCAGGAGTTATTATCACTGGTTTAAATAATGTTCTCAAATTAAGTTCTTCCGAAGTTGGATCGGCAAACGCAATATAAGCTGCTCCTGCTCTTTTAAAATCTTTAAAAGATCTATCAAAAACAGGCCAACCACTCCTGTTGGTATAGTATAAAAAAGTTGTGTCTCCGCCATACGGGGCGACAACTTTTGCATCCTTAGCTGTAAGTCTATCAACTGCCTCTCCTGCCAAAATGATATTTGGATGCTGAATGCTATAATAATCACGAACAGCAAACCATCCGAAAGCCATCATGAAAATAATTCCAACAATTATTGCAAGATAGGAAACCCAACGGTTAAATATGTCTTTTTTCTCAAGAATTAAATCTACGCCTTTGGCAAAAAATATAGCTAAAGTTGGTATAATCAGAATCTGATAGTAATCGTGCTGAATATTCCCGGTTGCCATAACAGTCATATAGGCTAAAGAGGAAATAATAAAGTAGAAAAAGAACCAGTTTTCTTTTTTATTTATTTTTCTAAGTATTCCCAATATAACGAATGGCAGTCCCCAGTAGCCTAAAATCAGCCGAGATATTCTATCTGCAAAAAGCCACTGGAAAAATGCTCCTTTAAACCGAATGTGATTTCCATTAAATAACCAATCGTTACGTGCGATACCAGGAAGAAACTCTGCTTGATTCATCCATATCTGCCAAAATCCTAACGGAATTGTTGAGAGAAGAATAAATAGCCACAATTGCCATTTCTTTAATAATCCAAATCCAAATTTATTCCACGCAAGATAAATAAGGGGTAACGTAAAAAATAAAGCGTAAGGTTTTAGTAACAATGCAGCTCCGATAAAAATAACAGCCAAAATAAACCAAATCCAATACTTAATGCTCGATACTTTATGTTTAATGCTTGCGTCTATCCAATTTGAGAAAAAATATGTACCCGCAAGAAGTGAAGCAACCATTGACTGATCCGGGAGAATAGTCCGACTATAATAAACATTATAAGGAATAAAAGCGAAAAACAAAGCGGTAAGAAATCCAGTCCTTGAATTAATGTATTTTGCAACCAATAAATAGAGAAAAATAATCGATAAAAGGCTAGAAAAAATAGTTACCAATCTTCCCCACTCTTCCAGAGTAAACTTGTCAAGCATTTTAAATAAACCTGCTTGAAAAGCATTATAAATCGGAAATTCTACAAATCTATAGCCTTGCGGATTATCTTTTAAAGAAACCGCTATTGATAGATCTTCGAATTTCGGACGCAGGAGATCAAATCCATTTTTTACAAAACTTCTGGAAACTGATGATGTATCCACCTGACGCCAACTATGCCAATCAGCAACAGGCCAATCGAAATGATATAACCTTACTAAAAAAGCTCCAACAAGAATAATTAATAAAAGAAAAAATTGATTTTTTTTCATTATTCTATGTTATTGTACTGCATTCCATTCTTTCTTGCCAACTCATCTTGGTGGATTAAGAAGATTTATCTGACCATTCTTAGCTCTAACAACCTCATCTACATTACCATCTTTATCAAATCTAAACACATGAGCGCTCGCTGAGCCTGCTGCTTGATCAAACGCAGAATTAATACTTGAAGCCGTATAAACTGAAAGATTTGGATTTTTGAATGAAAGCCATAACGCATCTTTCAATCCTACCGGCCAAACCCATGCCTCACCTAGTCTAATCGGCATATTTGCAAAATAAAACTGCATCTCTTGGCTTATCCAATAATTTTTAGAATATTCCTCAACTGAAATAATAAATCTTTTAGATTCTTCACCTGCGGATTTCCAATCAGTATGAACTTTCTGTAACTCAAATAACTGAAACGCTGAATAAACAATCGCTATTATAATAATGCATGCTGTACCAATACGCTTATCACTAATATTCACCAAATAAACGTATGCTTTTTTAAAGAAAAATGCCAAAAGGATTACGAATCCAACGGATGATAAATAGCTATAGCGGGAGGTTATATTTCCAAGCCCCAGAAATGGTAATAACGCAATTATAAAAAACGAGAATCCGAAAATAACAATTTTTCGATCATATCCCATCACTTTTTTCAAAATTACCCTACATGCAATAATAAAGCCAAAAATTATAGCAAAAGAAAGCGGAACAGCAATTAACATATTATTTCTTAAAAAGCTCCTTAGTCCTTCATATAAAGACAGCGATTGGGGACCCAAAAGATCAAGAAGCAGATATCCAATTGTATTTCCCAAAATATTGTATGGAAGCTTAAAAATATTATAGCTATAATCCCCACTAAGCCAATGACTTTGGGCTAAAAAGCGTAAACCTAAATATGGCAAGAGAGGAAATAAAAGAATTAAGTAAGAAATTTTTCTCGATAATCTATTTATTATTACTTTTTCTTGAAAAATAAAGTCGTAAAGAATTATTAACAGAGGGGCAATAACCCCAAGCTCATGGAATAATAAACTAAGAGTAATTGAAACTAAGGAAACAATAAAATAAATTATTTTTTTCTTTTCCTTCCAAAGTATAAAAAATAGTAATCCGAATAATATGAAAAACGCATTAAAAAGAAAACCTGTTGAGGAAATCCAAAAGATTGCCTCATGATAACCTGTCAATACAAGAAATAAAGCGACACTTACTACAGACAGTGCATAATTTTTTAGAATCTTTCTTGAAATTAAAAACAATAATACGCTGACAGCAAAGTGAAGCAGGATCGAAACAAGATGATACATTGTTTGATTAAGCCAAAATGCTGAATACATCCAAGAGAAATATAGTTTTGTTCCGGGACGATAGAAAAATCCATTAGCTTGCGTAAAATAACTAGTTGCGTTTTGACAACAATCTTGAACCCACCTAAACCACGTAAAATCGTCTCCT
>Ga0247841_10010928_pt1 | contig 12217 bp, 7 predicted proteins | sample LaCruzMarch2015__2_FD_192410 | JGI IMG/M metagenome (GOLD analysis project Ga0247841, IMG submission 192410) | Freshwater microbial communities from meromictic Lake La Cruz, Castile-La Mancha, Spain - LaCruzMarch2015_18m | ecosystem: Environmental > Aquatic > Freshwater > Lake | place: Spain... | reverse complement strand
CGCCCCCCCCGGCCTTTGTCCCCGCCGATCCCGCCGCCTATGCCGGCGCCACGCCGCTGCCCGCCGCGCACGCCGAACTCACCGGCGTCCACACCATGCGCGGCCTCACCTATGCCACCGTGCGCGTCTGGCCGCTGCGCTACACGCCGGCGCAGCGCACGCTGGCACTGGCCGAATCAATCACACTGCGCCTGTCCTGCGTTCTGCCACATGCCCCCACAAGCCTGCCAGCGGGCCGGCTTGCCAACAATCAACAGTTTATGTCGTTTGTGCGCGACCAGGTCATCAATCCCGCCGCGCTTGACCTTGCAACCTATGCGCCGCGCCGCGCCGCACTGGCCGGCCCGTCCAATGACTATCTCATCATCACCGCCAATGCCTTGACCGGCGCCTTTGCCGTCCTCGCCCAGCAGCGCACAACCTTCAGCGGCATGGCCTGCGCGATCGAGACGACCGAAAGCATTGCCGGCGCTTATCCCGGCCGCGACCTGCAGGAGAAAATCCGCGCCTGCATCCAAGCCTATGTCCAAACCAAGGGCACGCTCTTCGTTGTCCTCGGCGGCGATGACACGATCGTGCCGGATCGCAACACCCAGGTCTCCATCGGTGTCTTCAATGAACCCGCCATGCCCACCGACCTTTATTACAGCGGGCTCGACGGCACGTGGGATGACTGGAACACCAACAATATCTTTGGCGAAGCCGATGTCAACGGCATCAACGATCACGATGAAGGCGATCTCGCGCCGGACGTGATTATCGGCCGCATTCCCGTCCGCAGCGCGGCCCAAGCGCGCGCCTACATTGACAAAGTGTGCGCCTTTGAGGCAGCGCCGCCAAGCGCCGCCGCCTTGCGCATGCTAAGCGGCGGCGTCACCTTGTGGGACGCCTACAACGGTAGCGACCGCCCGGCCGATCCGCTCAATGATGGCCTACCGCAGTTCCAGGCCCACACGCCCGTCACCGACGCCGAAATGTGGGGTCGGCGCCTGTACCGCGATGCCATTCAGCCATTCTGGCAGGCCGCGCCGCCGCGCTTTTTCTTCGACAGCATCACCTCGTGGGACAGCGGCACCGCCGGCAGCTATCCGCTCTCAAAAGCAAATTTCGCCACGCGCCTCAATGAAGGCTGGCAACTGTGTTCTTTCGGCACGCATGGTAATCCCAGCGGTTGGTCGCTCGAAGCGGACTGGTTCAGTGCCGCCGATGCGGCCGCGCTGACCAATGCCCCGCGCCTGATTTATACCATGGCCTGCGAAACAGGCGCCTTCGACTTGGGTGAACCCTGCCTCAGCGAAGCCTTCCTGCGCAACCCGTATGGCGCCGTGGTCTACATCGGCTGCAGCCGCTATGGCTGGGGCGGCCCGGACAGTCCGCCCGCCAGCCCGGTCACTTTCGGCGGCACTTCCAGCGCCTACGAAATGGAATTCCACCGCCAACTTTTTGCCGTGCGGCGCGCCACGCTGGGCGAGGCCTTCGCCTGGCACAAGGCCGGCCAAGCCGCCGCCTGTGGCGATAATTATGCCTACCGCTGGATCCAGTTCGGCCTCAACTTCCAAGGCGATCCCGCCCTGCGCTTGCCGCTCGATTTCGGCGTGCATTTCGACGGGCTCGATCCCGCAACACCGCTTGAGGCAACCCTTGAGCCAGGCAGCCAAACGCCGCTGGCGTTCTGGCTGAAAAATGAAGACCTCGTTACGCACGCGGCGACGGTGACGCTGGCAACCAGCAGCGCCGCCATTACGCTCGCGCCTGCCACGCTGGTGTTCAGCGCGCTGGCCGGCGGCGCGCGCGTCAGCAATGCCGTGGCGGTCACGCTCAGTGTCGCGGCGGATTGCGCGGCGGGCGCCTACCAGCTTGCATTTGTCTGCGCCGGCGGTGGCGGCACGCGCACGACCACGCTGGCGCTGGCCGTCGCGCCGCAGCCGGCCCTCGGCCTAACTGATACTAATATTATATTAGTTTGTCCGCCGGGCGTCTGCGCCACCGCGGTGATTGCCATCGCCAATACCGGCGGCGCGCCGCTCGCCTGGCAATGCGCTGCCGGCAGCAATTACCTCTGGCGCGACTCGCGCATGCCGGGCGGCCCGACCTTCGCCTGGATTCCCGTCGCGCCCGGCGCAACCCACGTCGCGGTGGGGGACGACGATGTCGCCGCGCCCATCGCCCTGCAAAACCCATTTTACTTCTATGGCAGCCGCTGCACGAATGTGTATATTGGCTCGAACGGCGCGCTGGGCTTCGCGCCCGGCTTCCTGGACGGCAACAACCAGGCGCTGCCGTGCCTGCCGCACAACGGCTTTGGCCCGCTGCTCGCGCCGTTCTGGGACGATCTTGACCCCGGCAGTGCCGGCGCCATCTGGCTGCAATCGTCGAGCACCCAGCTGGTCGTCAGTTACATCGGCGTGCCGCGCCTTGATTATGCAACCCAGCAGCAGACCTTTCAGGCAATACTCGAAAGCGACGGGCGCATGCGGTTGCAGTATCTCGACCTGCGCGGCAATCTAAGCAATGCGACGATTGGCGTGCAGGAGGCGCACACCGGCCGCACGCTGCAAATGGCGTACAACGCGCCGCTTCTGGCCAATAATCTGGCGGTTGAAATTGCGCCGCCCGTGCTGCCCGCCTGGCTAACACTGGCGCAGAACTGCGGCGAGATCGCCGCGCAGACCAACACGCTACTCACCTTGATTGCCGACGCCAATGCCATGACCAGTGATTTTGCATCCACGACCTTGTATCTCTGGCACAATGACGCGCGCGCCGCACGTTGCACGCCGATCAGTGTGACCGTGGTGCTGCCCGAGCCGGCGGCGCTGGCAGGCTTGGGTTGGCTTATGGCACTGAGTTTTAGGTTGAAAGGTTTTAAGTTTTAGGTTACAGAGAGAATCAAGCGCGGCGCAGCGATGCGCTGTGCTTTTCTCGCTGCTTCTTCACCGACGCACTGATTACTGACGCACCTCTGCAATGTGGCCACGCCGCTCGGCGTGGATTCTGTCGCCGCCTCTGCTGCTGCACCATCCTTCCATTCATCCACCATTCTGTTAAGTAGCGGTGGTGTCGCGCCGCATTTGCATTTGGAGAAAACGAGCCGGGCCGGCTCGTCTACGTTAATTTCTTTCGCAACGAAATAAATTATGGTGCCGCAGTGCAGAGGTCACCGGATTCCGCTCGATATGGGACTGCGCCGCGATTGCGTGTGTCGTAGACGCGGCGGCTCGCCGCGTTATTGCGCAATGAGGTACCCACTCGTATCTCCCACATAGGTGTTGTTGCTCCCCACCGATCGCCGCCGTCGGCGGGATCGGTGGAAGCAAAGATTGAGAAAGGGACATCGGCACGCCTTTTTACTCAATCTTATTCACCCACGACGCAAGGTCGTGGGGGTCTCATCTCATGGCATGCCGGTGCGTCCGGCGGCGTGCAGCAGCCAGGAAAAACGGCGTGGCACAAGAAAGGCGTCCCGTGTAAGGACGCCTTTCTTGTGCATGCCGTAGCTGCGGATCAGTTCTTAGCGTGTGGCGGCTGCGCCCGCGGGTGGAAAGACCGTTTTGCCGCACAGCAGCGTCTTGACCACTTTCACGGCGCAGATCGTCCGCGGATCGCGCGTGTACAGATTGCCATCCAAGACCACAAAGTCGGCCGCTTTGCCCACGACAATCGAGCCGGTTTCAGTTTCGAGAAAATTGGCGTAGGCACCATTGATGGTGTAACTGTACAGCACATCAGTCAGGCTGATCGCTTCCTCCACCCAATACGGCGGACTGTTTGAGAAGTCGGGTAGCCACCGCGTTACTGCCACTTGCATGCCCAGCATCGGATTAGGATCCGGCATGGCACCGGCTGCCGCCGGGAAATCGCTCGCCGACGCCAACAGCACGCCCGCATTCAGGAAGCTGCGCAGCGGGTACTGGTGGTCGGCGCGGTATTGGCCCAGATAACTTACCTCAAGTGGATATAAGTCGTCCTGGATACCCCATACCGGTTGCGGCACGGCAATCACGTTCAGGCTGGCAAAGCGCGGAATATCGGACGGCCGCACCAGCTCCAGATGCGTAATCAGGTCGCGATGATTGCCGCCGCCATGCTTGGCCGAGTACTGCAGCGCATCCAGCGCGGCATGCGTGGCGCCGTCGCCGATGCCGTGAAAATGCGCCTGCAGCCCCAGCGCATGCACCGCGTGCGTGGCTTTCTTGAGGACCGCCGGCTTCCACATCCGCAGCCCTTTCTGCTTCGGTTTGTCGACCAGATACGGCTTATCCAACAACGCCGTGCGGCCTTCCACCACGCCGTCGACCAGAAACTTTGCGGCGCGCATCTGGAACAGCGCGTTGGTATGTTTGTTCACTTCCGTCATGACTTTTGCCATGACTGCGTCGGTGTCCTTCACCTTGGCATACGGCGTGAGATAGGCCGCGCCGCGCACGCGCACGGTCAGTTCGCCGCGCCGGGCCAACTCCTCAAGGGCGGCAATGGTCACGCCGTTCATCATGTCGTACATCAGGCCGGCGTCATGGAGCGTGGTGATGCCCAGCGAGTTGAACCAGGCAAATTGCTGTTTAAGCGGTTCCAAGAGGGCTTCCATGGGGGGCTGGCCGAGCAACTGGAAGACGTGCAACATGGCGCCCCATTCGCGTATGGTGCCGGTCGCTTTCTTGGTCTTGCGATCACGCATAATGCGCCCGCCGGGCGGGTCCTTCTTCATGGCGGCAATGCCGCTCTGCTGCAGCGCCAGCGTGTTCAGCCACATCGAATGGCCATCCCCGGAAATGATCGCCGCGGGAATGTTGCTCACCACGCTGTCGAGCTCTTTGCTGGTGGGCCCGTTCGACGGCACCACCACATTCATCCAGCCCATGCCCGCCACGAACGTCAGCCCCGTGTTCGCCGCATAATACTGTTGAATGCACTGCAAATAGGCCTGGATATTCTCGCCGGTGACGACCACGCCGCTTTTCATGATCACGGTCATGGTGGGATGCATGTGACTGTCGATCAACCCCGGCAGTGCCATCCGCTGCTGCAGGTCTTCGACTGTCGTCGTCGGCCCGATCTGCGCCGCCGCGCCCGCATCGTCGCCAACATAGACAAAGCGGCCGTTTTGGATGGCGACCGCGGATACCACACTCGTCGCGGCATCATGCGTGTGGATGATGCCGTTGGTGAACACCAAATCGGCGGCCGCCCACGCAAGTTGCGCAGCCATGGCACACACACTTGCAAGCACAGTCCAACAATGCAGCAGTTTCATATGAACCTTAATGATGATACTTAAAAAATATATCGCCGCTGGTTTCCCAAATGCGATAGTGTTTTAACTACGCTGCTTCCAATGTAGCATAAAATTAGCTGCATTGCAAGTTTTGGCAATGCCAGTTTTTGGCAATGCCCCAGATCCGGCGGTTGGTATGTGTTGTTGCGCCCCACCGAGCTTGCCTCGGTGGACGCAGAGATTGGGAAAAGAACGCCGGCGCGCACACGCCGTTGCTACAAGGGCACCGCGACGACCGCGGCGGTCACGGGCCTGACCGCCCTACCTGTCTGCGCGCTCTGCGCCGGCGGCTACTGTGGCAGGATTGCCGTAAGGGAATGCGGCTCCCGTCCTTATATCGGAATTTCAGTTCTTGCCGGTTCGCCTTGACATCGGCGCCGCACCGTGATAGAATTATGCCATTGATTTTTCTGGAAGACAGATTGACAAGGAATATGAGGCAAGAAACCATATGAGCAAAGGCCGGACATGGCTTGAGCGCCTGCGCGATGAATATCTCGTGGGCTGCGGCGCGCATGACAGCCGCCTTTTTGACGCCGGCGGCGACCAGGCCGGCAGCCCTGAAATACTCAATCTTACCAACCCCGCCCTGGTCCGGCGCATGTATGAGGAATATGCCGACGCGGGCGCCACCGTGATGGCCACCAACACCACGGCGGCCAATGCGTTGTGCTTGCGGCGTGCGGGCCTGGAATCCAAGCTGCGCGAGATCAACCTGGCCGGCGCCCGGCTGGCCGTTGAAGGCGCCGGTAGCGCAACCTGCGTGGCGGGCTCGGTCGGGCCGCTGGGGCTGACGATCGAGGAAGACTGGGATCTGGACACGCTGGCCAGTGCCTATCGCGAGCAGATGACCGTCCTGCTGGAGGGCGGCGTGCATCTTTTGCAACTGGAATATTTCACGAATCTCGAGGAACTGCTGTTCGCCGTTGAGCAGGCCAAGAGCCTTGGCGGCAGTGACATTCCGGTCATTGCGCAGATGACGTTTCTGGATGGCGCCCGCGTCGAAAGCGGCGAGGCGGCGGCCCAGATCGCCCAAGCGCTGGTGCGCGCCGGGGCGGATGTTGTCGGCGCCAATTGCGGCCACCGCATTGCGGGCACCGCCCGTGCCGCGGAGACGCTCGTGGGCGGCGCCGGCGCCACGCCCGTTGCCGCGTATCTCAACGCCGGCTTTCCCGAGACATCCGAAGGCCGGCTGGTGTACATGGCGAGTCCGGCCTACATGGCCGACGTTGCCCTCAAGCTGGCGAAAGCCGGCGTGCGCCTCCTTGGCGGATGCTGTGGCGCCACGCCGGAAGTCATTCGCGCCATGGCGCTGAGCCTCGGCACGATCCGGCCCAAACAGTGGGTGACGACCATGGCAAAGCCGGCCGCTGCCGCCGATGCCGCCCGCGCCGGCGTGCCGGAACAGCCCATGGCACCGCATAAGCCGGGCGGATTCTTGGACGGTTTGCGCGCGGGTGTTCTGCCGATTATTGCGGAAGTTGACCCGCCCGGCCATCTGCAGGTGCGGGGCATGCTGGATGATGCCCGCGTGGTCGCCGACGCCGGCGTGGATGCCATCAGTCTGGCGGACAATCCCTTGGCCACGCTCAAGATGGGCAATATCGCGGTCGCCGCCATGCTCCAGGCCGAAGTCGGCGTCAAGACCATTTGTCATGTCACTTGCCGCGATCGCAACGCGCTCGGCCTGCAATCCGAATTGATGGGCGCCCACGCGCTGGGCATCCGCGGCATCCTGGCCATTACCGGCGATCCGCTGGGCCGCTCCGTGGGCGCCGGCCGGGCGGTGTTTGAATTCAATTCGTTCACCTTGGTGCGCCTGCTGGCCGGGCTGAATCGCGGCGCAAGCCATTCGGGCGGCGACTTGAAAGGCGCGACGGATTTTTCCGTGGGCGTGGCCTTCAATTCGGCCGCGCGCAACTTGAACGGCGAGGCCCAGCGGCTTGACAAGAAAGTGGCGGAAGGCGCGCAATTCATCATGACCCAGCCGGTGTTTGACGCGGCGCAGGCGGCGCGTGTGCTCGAGCTGACGCGCGCCAGCGGCATCCGTGTCTTTTTGGGCTTCTTTCCCTTGATCTCCGCCCGCACCGCCTTGTACCTGCATAACGAGGTGCCCGGCATGCACATTCCCGAACCGGTGTTGCAAAGGCTGACGAGCCTCCCGGCCAAGGAAGACCAGGAGAAAGCCGGGCTGGAAATGGCGCAACAACTCTTGACCAGTCTGGCGGACCAACTGGACGGCGTCTACCTGATCAGCCCGCACAACCGTGCCCGCGTGCTTGCGCCGCTGGTGCATATGATGCGGGCCTGGCCCCCGCACGCGGTTGCCCATGCATAGGTTTTCCTCCCCGATGACCAATCACGGAGCACGTACGTATGGTGACCTTTGTTGAAGAAAACGGGCAGTTGCGTTGCGTCTTTGACGGCCCGATGAATACCACCGTATGCGGCGCCATGGCGGAATCACTCCAGGCGCGCATTGACACGGCCGGCCTGCCGGTCGTGTTTGATCTGCAAGGCGTGGACTACGTGGCTTCCGCGTTTTTCCGCATCTGCCTGGTTGCGGTAAAGAAAGTGGGCGGTGATAAATTGACGATCATCAACCTGTCGCCGACGTGCCAGCGCATGTTTAAAATCGCGGGTCTTGACCGGATTTTCAAGCTCGCCGAGTAACCCTGGCGAGTCCCCGCAGACCTGCCTGCGGCACATACCGCGCGCGCCGCCACCGACCGCCTGATTGACAAGTATTGCATACCTTAATGCTTGAAATCATAAAACATTGTGTCACCAAGGCCATCGTCAATGCCGTGCAGCGCGCGCCACACTATCCGCGGGCGCACCATCAGAAACCAGTCGCCAAAATGGTCGAACTTGCGGCATGAGGTGGTGATGCGCGTGCGCCACAAGGTGCCGAAACGCTTGTGCAGCATCCGGCCGTGCGCCTTCATCCTTTTGGCAAAATCGACATCCTCGGCGATGCGCCACTGCTCATTGAACCCGCCGATGGCCTCGAAATCCCGCCGGTAGCACCAGAACAAGCCGGCCGACATGCCCCACGGCAGCAAGCTCAGGATCAGCAGGCCACTGAGAATAATGCCTGCGGAAAAGCGTTCGGGCACGATCGGCACGCCCCCGCCGATATACCGGCCGGACGACAATTTCCGGTCGATTTCAAACAGCATGTTTGGCGACATGACGCTGTCCGCGTCAATCGTCACGAGCATGTCGCCGCGGGCATGGCGCGCGCCGGTGTTGCGGATCATGGCCAGATTGCGCCGGTCATCATGGACAATGAGCGCGCCGTGCTGCGCGGCAATGGCCTCGGTTGCGTCCGTGCAGCGATTGAGCACGACAATGACCTCGACCTGGCCGGGATAGTCCGTGGCGGCCACCGCGATTGAAGCAAGGCACGCGCCGATGCGGGCGCGCTCATTGTGCGCCGGAATGATGATGGAAAATTTCATGGCATCATTCTTTCGCCGCGCAAGAATTACTGCCAGATGCGATCCGCCAAGGTCGGCGCACCCAGGGGCGGCGCGTCGTAGTAATCTTCAATGATGATGTTGTTGTCGACAATGATGCGGCCGGTCGAGCGCTGCAGCACTGTCACGGAGACGCGCCAATCCGACAACGCGCGGATCTCGTTGCGCAGGGACGTCGCCAGTTGCTGCTGGTAGTACAAGACATCAAAGGTGGTGGACTGGCCGACCTTGAATTTTTCCTCTTCGGCGCTGAGCTGCTCGCGCGACAGGCGCGTGGCTTCGCGCGTGGCATCAATGCGCTTGCGATTGGTCTCGACGCCGCGCAGCGCGACGCGCACGCCGATCGTCACATTGTGCTGCGCTTGCTCGACGCCCAGCTCGGCCTGGCGTTCGGCATAGCGCGCCTGGCGGAACGTGGCGACCGGCTCCAGATACAAGATCGGCATCGAGAATTCCACGCCCAACGTCCAGTTTGGATGCCGCCCGCTGTATTGATCATCGTAGGCATGGCCATAATCGCCGCCGGTGCCATCCAAGCCCAGCCCGCCGAGCAGGTTCACCGTTGGCAGCAGGTTATTTTTGGCGACCTTCAAGGTCTCGCGCGTGCTTTTCAAGCTGAGCTGCGCGATTTCAATGACCTGCTGGTTCTGCAGCGCAAGTTGGATGAAATACGGCTCATCCGCGGGAATGTCAAACACCGCTGGCTTTTCAAGCGGAATCAGGCGGTGCTGCACGGTGCGCAGCGCCTTGGGCAGCATCAAGTCGTCCATCTTCAGGTTGATCAGCACGCGCAAGGCGTCTTCCGCGTCACGCACGGCATTCAACGACACCAACAATTGCTCTTCGTCCGTGGCGATCTGGGCTTGGGCCTTGGTCACGTCCAGCGGCGCTAACATGCCCACTTTGACCTTGGCCTCGTTGACTTTCAACAACTCGTAGGCCAGCTCCAGTGTATACTGCTGTGCGGCGGCCTCCTCGCGGAAATAATAGAGCACCCAATAGGCGCGCGTCACCGTCAGGATGGTATCCTGCACGGCGGCTTCCAGCTGGACTTGCGCCGCCCGCCATGAGTTGCGCGCGATGCGGATCGGCGCCATGTTGACCCCCAGGCCGAAGCCGTTCAGGATCGGCACGGAAATCGTCGCCTGGTTGTAGGAATTGGCGGCCGGGTTGAATATCCCGCCGCCGGGATTGACGCGCGTCTGGTTCTGGCCCATGCCGAACGAGTATTCCATGCCGGTCATGAACTTGCCGGCGACCTGGCCGCCAAAATCGAGCGTGTCACTGCGGGTATTGCCGATCTTGTCCTCGGTGGCGCCATTGGCATAGGTTTTCTGAAACGGGCGCGGCGACAGGCTGCCGTTCCATTGGAAATTCATGCTGTATTGCGGATCAAACGCGCTCCAGGCAAAGCGCACGCCTTCGGCCGCGCTGGGCGGATTGTAGCGATCAATGGTCAGGCCGAGATTGTACTCGAGCGCCATGGCAAGGCACTCGTTGAGCGTCAGATAGATGTTCGATTCCGGCACTTTCCACGTGGTAATGCGCGCATCCAGCTTGGCCACCAGGTTGGAAACCGGCTCAGGTGTTTGGCCGGGCAGCAGCGAATCAATGGTGGCGGAGGGCGAGAGCGACAATGCCGCACAAGCCGTCGATGCCAAATAAACAGTGCCGATGATGCCGCCGGCGCAGTGGCCTTTCCAGTACGTAATGTTCATGCATGCAAATGCGTACAATGAGCGACCGACGCACATGGCGTGGCAGACCCACTGCTTGCATTACCGTAAATGTCTACGTGACCGAAAATCCAAACCGCTGCTAACCGCAAGATACTATAGCAAATGGGGCTGGCATTTGTCAAATGGCCGGAAATGGCGTCGGAAATGGCCTTAAATTCCGCTATAAGAACGGGAGCCGCATTCCCGTGCGGCGCTCCTGCCACGGGAGCCGCCGGCGTCGAGCGCGCAGACAGGTAGGGCGGTCAGGCCCTTGACCGCCGCGGTCGTCGCGGTGCCATGGTAGCACCGGCGTGCGCGCGCAGGCAGCAACGGCGGTCAGGCCCTTGACCGCCGCGGTCGTCGCGGTGCCATGGTAGCACCGGCGTGCGCGCGCAGGCAGCAACGGCGGTCAGGGCCTGACCGCCCTACCTCACCCTCCGGCCTTGGCTACGTCAGATTCGCATGTTACCCTATGGCGGGACGGTCACGGCTGCCGGAATTGGAAGGTTGGAATGGTGGATGAATGGGGCAGCGGCAGGGGAAGCAACCGCATCCGCCGAGACCCCCACGACCTTGCGTCGTGGGTGAATAAGAGAGAAAGTCGCACCGCTCGCATCCGCGGCGTGGCACCCCGCGTCGTTGCTTCTGCCTCTGCTTTTCCACTGCAAACTGCAAACTGCAAACCGAAAACTGCTTGCCGGGCCAATGCCCGAATTTGCCCAGTGTTTACTCATGTTTTCACGGAATCTCAGTACTTATGGAAGCCAAAAGGTGTAAAAGACCCGATTGCGCCGGGCACGCGACCTCACTATAATGGCGAAAGTATCACTGTTTATGCTTCTGAAACAAATTTTTAACCTCCATGTGGGGGCTGGCATATCTTGGTCCTCCTTGGTGATAATGGTGATGAGTGTGCTGGCGCGTTTCCTCAACGCGCGGCCACAGCGCCACTCCCACATGGCTATTTTATTTGGAAAACACATGCATCTTCGGTCGCGTCACAGTAACGGTTCGCTCCTGCCGCTGGTATTGATTATCGGCGGCGTGCCGCTGGCAATTGGCGCCGGCATTGTCGGCTGGCGAGAAACGGAAAGCCTGTTGTTCACGCTGATCAGCGCCGGCCTGCCGCTGCTGCTTGTGCTCACCGGCTTTTTTTCATTGAAGTGACGGACGTCACGCGACTTCATCCACCTTGCATTTGCTGGCAAAAAACACTATGATGATATCGCTACGAATCGAGGCTACCGGCGTGCCGGCCACTCCGGCAGCGAATTACTTGCTCATCAGGATCGCCATGAAAACGCTGCTCTCCCTGCTGTGTTGCCTCTGCCTGCCCCTCACCACCATGGCCTTCACGATTGACGGCGCTCCGGGAACTGGCTCGAAGGTGATGCCGAGCGGCCTGGCCGTGGTCGTGCCTGCCGCCGCGCACGCGGGCGTGGGCAGCGGCACGTCGCCAGCCAGCCTGTTCAACAGCCGCGCGCCGGCCACGCCGGCGAACATGGCGCCCGCCGCGGACGCAATCAGCCAGCCGCTTTGCCCGGCGCTCGCCTCATCCGCATTTTCCGATCCGTTCGACACGCAGACGGCCAGCCAATGGCAGATCGCAACCAACACCGACTTCACCAGCCTCGTCTACGATTCCGGCCTGACGACCAATCTGCTCATCCTGAACCCCGAACCCTGAACCCCGAACCCTGAACCCCGAACCCTGAACCCCGAACCCTGAACCCCGAACCCCGCAC
>Ga0247841_10010924_pt1 | contig 12221 bp, 2 predicted proteins | sample LaCruzMarch2015__2_FD_192410 | JGI IMG/M metagenome (GOLD analysis project Ga0247841, IMG submission 192410) | Freshwater microbial communities from meromictic Lake La Cruz, Castile-La Mancha, Spain - LaCruzMarch2015_18m | ecosystem: Environmental > Aquatic > Freshwater > Lake | place: Spain... | reverse complement strand
TTCTGCCATTATCATTACCCTGGTCAATATGAACCACAACTTTAATCGCGCTGTCAACAGCCTTAACGGCATCGTACCCTTTATTAAGCAGCTGTGCAAGCTGGGTCCAGTTTGAAGTGCTTCCATCGGGCCACAACATCCCCCCGATTATTTCATTTCCAACCTGCACCCATTCGGGCGTTACACCTGATGTTTTCAGCGCAGAGAGCACATCAGTCGTGTGATCATATACATCGGTTAACAATTGACTGAAGGTATGTGAAGCCCAGGCAGCAGGTTTAGTCTGTTTTGCCGGATCGGCCCAGGAGTCGCTATAATGAAAATCGATCATAATCCGCATCCCCATATTTTTGGCTCTCACCGCCATATCAACGACTTCATCCCTGCTGCAATGCCCGTTAATCCGGTCTGAAGAAGGATTAACCCATACCCGTAAACGAATGGTGTTGATTCCATGATCTTTAAGAATCTGCAGGCAGTTTTGTTCAGCTCCTGTGGTGTCATAAAATTTATAGCCCGTTGCTTCCATCTGTTGCAGCCATCCTATGTCGGCTCCTTTTGAAAACTGGGATTTGGCAGTAACTGAAGAAAGAATGAGGATTATCCAGAAACAGGTATAAATGATCCTGTTAACCGGGTTGCCCGCACTCCTGCCCCCGCCCATTGACTGGGAGGGGTGCAGGTGAGTGATCGGTCGTTTACATCGGGTCGGTGCGATCAATAATTGCATAATTCAGAAAGCTTTTATACTACGGCAACACGACAACTTTTTGAACAGAGGTTTGTCCGCAGGCAGTGAAACGGCAATAATAGACCCCCGGCGACAATCGCTTTCCGTTGTCGCCTGTTGCATTCCAGTTGAAGGTATGGCGACCTGCAGCCCTATATTCATCCAACAATATAGTCGAACTATTGCCGGACTGATCATACATATTGATTTCAACCTCGCTGCCTGTAGGCAATGCAAATGAAAATGTCGTTTGGTTAAGCACCGGATTTGGATAAACCATGCATGAGGCATCATTGATTCCTGTAGTTCCGTAAGAATTTCCCACGGTCCCGTCAAGAGATTTCGGTTGGAAGAGGTTGCCATCAAAATCACTGAATTCCGATGCCGTAGGAGCGTTTATCCATGATATTTCAGATTTTCCTGATGATATAACACGGAAAGTCAACCGGCATAAATTATGATCAATGTTATGAATGCCTTCCGCACCAGCTGCCCAAACAAAAGTGATTTTCCCGGGCTCCGGCAACCCCACTGTAACATCTTCCACTCCGGAAATCCAGTCGTTCACATCGACAAATGCGAGTTTTACCGGATCAAATTGCAGGGTGAACTGGAAGGCTCCCAGATCGGGGATATCAGAAAAATGTACAGGCACTGAAATGAATCCAGGCTCGGCTGCTACAGGATCCAATGTGACCAAACCCTGATCTGCCACCTCCAGTTTCACAGCAGGCGGGAGATAAGACCCGTTTGCATCACCATAGGTCAGCCCGTTGAAATTGGCGGTAACATTCGCATTCGTCACAGTAATGGGCTCATTGTTAAATAACCAGTCACCAACAACAAAACTGTTGATTATATAGGCTATCCTTTTTTTCACGAGCAGAACATCGCTGGCAGTTAATCCCCCGGTTCCGTTTACATCGCCACTGGCGAGGAATATACCTGTTAGTGGGGCGATACTGGCAATATGCTTTTTATACAGCAAAACATCGCTGGCGGTCACGCCTCCCCAGGCTTTGGAAGATGAAACATCGAGTGTGTAACTGCCTGACGGCACATCTGAAAATGAGAAATTTCCTGATGCATCAGTTGTGGTGGTTGCAATTGTGGTTCCACCACTGTTTTTCAAGCCGATGCCCAAATTATTCAATGGCGTTTGGGTGGTATTTGCGTAGGTAACAGTACCGTTAACTGTATGCCCGGCAGAAGAAACCCCAAGGGTCCCGTCAGTATGAATGTTCTGGGCATAAAGATCGCCATAATCATTACGCTGGTCGCACCAACTAATGATATATTGGTTGTGATCGAGATATCCAAAACTTGGATGGAGTTTCGAGCTTTGCACGGTGCAAAATGAAACTTTTTGAGTAGGCCAAACATATGCACCTTCGCTGTTCACACGCATGGCAACCATCTTGCTGTCTTCTGAATTGCCAAAATCATAATACTGATAAAATACAATCATGTCGGTTTCAGTAGCCCGCGCAGTTATGAAACTCTCAGAAGTAGAGAGTGATGTAGGAATAAAAACTTTCCCGTTATTGCCCCATTGACGAACACCGGCAGCTGAAAGTTTTTGCCCGTACAGTCCCCGGTAATTCTGATTATAATCGCGCTCATCCCAGTAAACATAAGCTTCACCCGATGCATCAAAACAGGTAACAGTCGGATCGATCTGGTGGTAAGTTGAATTAGTTGAAACCAGGGCCCCATTTGAAGGCATCATGATGCTACCTGCCGAAGTAACATGTTGTACATAACTACTGAATACTGAACCGGAAACTTCAGCAAACCAAGTGATGAAAATACCATCGGCCATATCGCTGGAAATGTGAATATCGGTTGAATAAAATGGAATGCCTGCGTTGGTATACACGCCGACGGGGGCTGCCCATACCGGACTTCCATCGGCCGCGTATTTCTGTGCGTAAATTTTATTCGTAACACCCGGGAAACTACCTGTTGTTTTATACCATACCAGGATAAAATTATCGCCATCAGACTGGATGGCCTTGGGCGCTGTGTTTCCGATGGTAGCTTCCTGTATGTTAATCCCACTGGGCCCCCAAAGAAGCTGGCCTGTCGGGGATATCTTCTGCATTTTAAGATATTGTTTACCCTCATCGGGGAAGCACTGATCGATGAAAACGGCATTGCCATCGGCACAGGCAAAAACTTTCGGACTGTATTGGACGGTGTTACCCGGAAATAATGCGATGCCGTCAGGGCCGTACAGGAAGTCTCCCGAAGGGGAAATCCGATACGCATATGAATTGTTAATACCTGTGCGGATATCCTGGAAGGTTATCAGGGCGCAGGTATCGTTATCAACCGTCATATCGTAATCGGTGATCCAGGTGTCCGCGGGATGTCCGCTTATCAGAATGCCATTCGCCGGCCAGAGTTCACTGCCATTAACATCAAGTTTCTGCAGCCTTACATTATAATTACCATTGTCATTTGAGAACCAGCTGATATAGGTTATTCCGCTTGGATGGGTAGCCACTTTTGGCAAGGTCTGCTCCCCGTTCATTTCGCTAATCACGTTGTTTACAGCTGGATCATTGCTCCATTGACCCGAGGTGACGGTTGAAAAAACCAAGGTTTTCAGGGAGGATATCTTATTATAATCCGTTACTTTAAAGGTCATATTCCACAACTGGTTTGCCTGTACCGGGGTGCCGCTTAACATGCCGGCAGCATCAACTGACATTCCGATTGGCACAGAGGGTGATGTGAACGAAGTAGCATAATTATCGGGGATCTCATAGGTGCCCGTAATGGCTGCCAGGGTATAACTGTTATTGTTCCCATCGGAAATACCGGCAGCCCAGTTGGCCCCAGGGGTTATATCGTTCCCATAATAAAATTCTATTTTTCCGGATGGATAAAGTTTAACAGCCACATCGATGTTGACTTCCGGCTGATCAAACAGTGAGGTTTTCCATCGGAAGGTGGCCTGTGTGGCATCTCCCGAATAATATATGCCATCGCCGGTAGCCGGATAGATCATCAGGTCGGCTCCATAAGGCGTAATGCAGCGGGTGGCAATCAGGTTGGCGGTACTGCGCACGTATTCAAAGTTGTCATTAAACAGCAGGGAGCCATCAGTAGAAACGGTGAGGGTGTCATAAAACTCCCCGTAAAACGGGAATTGAAAGCCGATAGGCTGGAGGGCAAACCCATCATCATCGCTGGTAGGAGAAAGAGGTTGGCCTGTTATGGCAGGGAAGTTCCCCTGCTGGATTTCTTCGGCATAGTCAACCTGCAAATCCCAGGTATAAGGCGAAAGACCACCGCCTGCGCTAAGCTGAAAACTATAGGGCTGATTGACAGAACCCAGCGGCAGGGCATCCGTAATAATATTGGGAGCATCAAATGCCACCGATTTTTCTACCGAGAGAAATATGGTTCCGTTTTCGTTAATAGGAACATTACTTTGTGCAGAAACAGCCTCCTGGGGTGTTGTACCTGAATAATCGATCACCGAAAAGGATATCACCTGGCCTGTTCCTTCATTATAGGGATCCTGACCATCGACCTGGATGAAATATTTAGCTGGTTGCCCGCTGCTGACGTAGCTCAGTAAGGGAGTAATATCCAATCCAAATTCAATGGTTTTATCAGACTCTGAATAACCTCCCTGCATATATAAACCGCCCCCCTGGTAACTGTAAAGAGGGAAACTCAGGGTATGTTCTGGAGTTGTTGCAGAAAGATCGGCAGCAACACCGGCTGAGATTTTAATTTTATTCCTTGATGTATGTTTTACGGTGGCTTTTAACGTCAGTATCGGACTGCAGGAGGGCTTCACCGTGATCAGGTGTACAATATTGTTCCAGATACCTCCGGTGGCAGTGGGCTCAGCAAGCGTTTTGTACATCACATAAGCTTTACCGCTGTTCCCCCAGCTTGTGCCCCAGCTGTTGGCCATCTTCACACCACCGATTTCCCAGTCGCGCATATTCACTACGCCATCTCCATTGATATCAAGGTGATTGGTGTACTGGCCATCGTTGTTGTAATCAAACCTGATTGAATCGTTATAGCCAATGAACGTCATAGCGTGATTTACTGAGGCATCCCATCTGGTTACCACTACTTTTCCGGCTTCAGGTGTTCCTGATGGCAAATTATTGGTTTGAAAGTTACCGGAAACACCTCCGCCAAAGCAAACAACACCTCCAACAGCTGAGCCGTCGCCATGATCGAAGAACCATTGCTTGAGCATTTCCAAACCATCCGGGGTGGAGACATTGATGTAATAAATGCCCAGAACGCGGTTGTTCATACCATCGTAATACTGAGGATAACCACTCATCCAGCGGGATTGACCTCCATACCACATACTTCCACCATAGCCGGCTACATTGGGGCAGCCATCGGCGCTGATGATCTGCCACCCATCAAAGTACCACGATCCACCGCCATTGCCTCCGTTCAGAAAGTTCCAGGTGAAATGTGTCGGATACTGGTTCTGCTGGATGCTGGCGGCTATGCCTCGTACATAATCCTGCTCATAGGTGAATGCATATCCCACTCCGCTGGCCTGGCCGCAACTTCCGCCATCCTGGTTAAATATGGGTCTGAAATAGGGTTGAACCGAATTGTCGATACTCACCGGAAGTGTTCGCGTGCGGTTTTGTTCGTCCACGATGAACTTGGGCAAACTGTTCAGGTAAGCATAATCCTGCGGCGTAAGTTCACGTAATCCGCCAGCGAACCAGGGTTCGCCTTTTTTATCTGGATTCAGATTGATCAGTTTCTGCGCCTGAAGCGTCATTCCGCACATTGAAATGCAGAATAAAACAATGGTAAATCTCAATGAAAGTTTCATAATCATGGTTTTTAGAACAACATCATGTTTTCTACTTCAAAGATACATGACATTTATGAGATTATGAATGCAAACAATCACTATGTAAAAAATTAACTGGAATCTACTTTCCCAGGTTGATGTTTTTCGGTTTAGTGAAAAGATTTAGCCTATTTTTTGATCAGCTTTTTGGAGCCTAGTTCATTTCCCCTCATCACTTTAATCATATAAATGCCTGGTGCAACATTTTCAAGGTCAATAATATGATTCATTGCTCCCGGAAATTCATTTTTAAAGATCTGAACACCCATCAGATTGGATACCTCAACAATAACATCGTCAGGGGTAATGCTTCCCGCCAGTTCAAGCGTAAAGCGACCGGTTGAGGGATTAGGATAAATATTAAAGAAGGATAATTTCTGGCAAAGCGCCATATTAGTATTTTCTGTCGGCAGCGGGTCAACAACACCGGCCACAAAAGATTTCGGGATAGAGCAATAATCGCCGCTATTGGTGATGCGCACAAGCAGGTATCCTCCTTCCTCAACAAGGGTACCGGGCAGCAGGTGCACAACCTCTCCGGCCACCAGTTCTGCCGCTCCTCCGGGTTCAATCGTGAAGTGTGTGCCATTTCCTGCAACAATCATGGTGTCGGTGGCTGCAAAGCATTCCGATTCATCATTGTGTATAAGGATTTCGGGCAGCGTAATGTTGGCCGACAAATTGGGGATCATGGGCTCTGTTAAAAAATTCATTTGGTTTCCGGCAATGGGAAAGCTTTCGTGGTTTACAGCATGAAAACCATCGGCAGTGATGAGAATATCATAGGTTCCGGGGGCAATGTTATCGATAAGACATATCCCTTCTTCTTCGGTAATCCCATACCAATCGGTTCCATTAAGAAGAACGGTTGCACCGGTTACCGGTGCGCCGGTTGATTGGTCCATCAGGGTAGTCATCAATGTCCCTGAAAGGATGTCATTTGTGATAAACACGGAATAATCTTCAGCTTCCCCGTATTCATAAGTGGCGCATGCATCGTTGCATAAACCAACGTTATTGGTACGAACCCGCAACCTGTGTGCACCCGTTGCAGTATTGGAGGGAATAGAGATATGGGTACTATAAATAACACCTGAATCGATCAGAATAAAATTTTGCAGGAGTTGTTCTCCGGTCTCAAATTCAAAATTATCATTCAGATCAATCCATAATGACACATATTGATTATTAGATTCAGAGGATAAAAGCACATCATGAAGATATCCGCGCGCTATAGTGGCTGTTTGTGTTGTGAAATCGCCATAGCCGTTTGAACTGCAACCCGACGATGGGTTCCGGATAGTGTTTAGTTCAAAATAATTCAGTCCGTCACCCGAAGTACAGCCATATAAATACAAATCTTCGGTGCAATAGACAGGCGGGATTGGAGTCAGGAGAAAATTTTCAGATACAGTTTCTCCTGGCATGATTACAATCCCTTCTTGCGTTGCCGGTTCATAACCCCCGGAGGTAACCGTTATATTATACGTAGCTGGGACGATGTTACTGATGGTATATTGCCCATTGGGTTGGCTTAAGGCAGAATAAGATGTTCCGTCGAGGGCAATCAATGCATTTTCAACGGGTTGGCTCGTAATATTATTTAAAACATAACCGGTCAGTTTTGCGGGTTCAACAGGAATCCCGGTAACTTCAATATTATCAATAAACCAGCCGTCGATACTCCATGAATCAACGCCAAAAGCAGTAAACCGGAGGTAAAATATTTCGCCATCGGCAAAATCGGAAACATCCATTTCTTCGGTTATAAAACCAAAAGTACCTCCGGTATTGTTATATGTAGCAAGAGTAATAAAATCGCCGTTTTGCAATACCACCTGTACCTTAAATTGTTCGAGGGTTGCAGCGCTGTATTTTACGTATCGTATGTCGTATTTTACATGAATTCCGGTAGCATCTGTGCCATCCAGCAAATGACTTCTCAATGGAACGGAATAATTGTAAATGCGCGGGTGAAAATGAAAATCTGCTGATGGCGCCGGATTTCCCCACGCTTCTGAAATCAGCCAGTTGCCGCCTTCGGGAACCCATTTCTGTGTTGCAAATGAATTGGAATTCCATTTTTCGGTAAATGGCAGGGTAAAAGGCGCAACATATTCCCAGTCAACTCTTGAAAAGGGATCATTTTCGAAGGCAGAACCGGCAAAAGGGCCGGTGGCTTCATCAAAATAGAGATGGCCAAAATTATTGGGTTTACTCACATTATAAGCGCTTCCGGTGGTGTTGGTCGGAAATACTGCATGATGAATCACAACGTCAGCTCCATTTTCCCACCTTATTAATGCCCCCCCCGGATACCCATCGCGAAACGAACATTCAGTAAATGCGTTATCGGCATCCACATAAGCGCCGCTGTGCACAAAAATTCCATCGCCGCCCATACCAGAAAAAACGGTGTTGTTGGCCGAAATAAAACCACCCCCCGAAATATCAAAACTATACCAGCTTTTTGAAGCGCTGGTAACAGAAATTTCATTCCCTGCAACACCGTTGAAAAATACGTTTCCCAGATTATCTGCTTCAAAATATCCGCCTAATAAAAGTGAACCTCCGGGGTTAAAAATCAGATTTCCACGGTCAACCAACAATTTGTTCGTAATAGTCAGAGCGACATCGTTTGACACAGCAACGGTTCCATCGGAAGGTTTGTTAATGGTTAGCTTGTAAAAAGTTTCTTCCTGGTTGAACCCCTGATCAACAGGGCCATCGAGAATTATTTCGCTTGTCAGTTCATCGAAATGTGCCGCGGTTTGGTTGTTTACAAATAATCCCCCGATATACATCTTTGTAGGTGCTTCAAAATTTCCTCCAGTAAGGATAAAATCACCGTTCAAATCAAGGGTTCCGGATGCTGTCAGGGTCTTTGCCAGCGCTTTTGGTCCTTTGCTGCTTTTATTTAATTCGAGGTTGAAAAGATTGCTGCCTGTTGCCACCGAAACGGTTGCATCTTCGGTATAACCATAAAAATTGATGGTTCCACCTGCAGGGTTAAAATCGGTGCGGGCCACCGTGAGATTTCCATTTAATTTTATGATACCGCCGGTGATATTTTCGGTAAGCGTGTAGGTTGCAGAATTATGAATTCGCAAACCGTTCGATTTAAAATCGAGGGTTCCATCGCTCATTGTGAAAGAAGCATTGGCCGAAAATGGCCAGTAGCTGTCGCCATTCCCGCCATAAATATTCATTTCACCCCCCGTAATTTGCAGATTCCCATTCAAATCGATGTATTCGTCAGGTTCCTGGTGCAAATCGAGCTTACCGCTGGTAACAATCACTGTCCCATATATCCCGGGATCTTCCAGGTCGTTTAGTTGAAACCAACCTCCGTTCACACGCACAGTTCCCTGCGTCCAATCGTAATGTTGCACCGAAACAGTGGATTCGTGTACGCGGAGTTCGCCGACAGTTTTGTTTAGTTCAAGTTCCCAAAAGTTGGTCCCGGTTATTTCCTGAATGCCTGTGCCGTTAAATGTCACTCTTGCATTCCCATGGTTGAAGGTTGCATTATTTGTCCAGTTGCCTTTTATCGAAATATCATGACCGTTTGTCTTAAATGTTCCTTCCTCAATCAGCAAATCTCCCCGTATTTCAATATCGCCAGCCAGGCCTAACCAATCTCCGACACTCACCACAATATCGTTGAAGTAACTTCCGGCATTGCTGCTCATCGAAAAACCACCTGCACCGGGTCTTTCAAACCTTACAGTTCCATCTTGGAAATAATAATTCCCGCCAGCCACACAGTTAAATGTTCCATCCATTATCACGGTGTGCATTGCTGACTGGATAAAAGTTCCGCCAAAATTGATCAGGAATTCATTTTTAACCCTCAGCGGCTGAATTCCGATGTGATTGTCGTAGCGTACGGTAGCGCCGCTCATTTTGCTGATTTTCAAATCATAAAACCGCGAGGTTTCCGAAAGGCAATAAATCATGGAGTTGAAACTTCCCCTGAAATCCACAAAACCGCTGTTGAGCAGGATATTAGAGTTTTCGCCGAATGTCCAGTTGCCAAAAGCATTAATACCCGACCCTGCGGTCATTTCTATGTAACTGTATTGCTCTGCCACGAAATCGCCGGTGCAATCTATTCTATTATCGGGATTGAGGATCAAAAGCCAGCCATGGAGATGGAGGTCCCCTGTCACCATAAGATTGTTTCCGTTTAACCTGAGCCTTCCGGTATTCAGAATGTTAAGGTCAGCGCACATAGCGAAAGATTCCGATATAACAGGGTCGTGGCCGTCACCCGTAATCACAACATTAGACAAGTTGTCAGGAACCAGATTTGTATTCCAATTACCCGGCTCATGCCAGTTTGACGATACGGCGCCTGTCCATATCCAGGAAGTGAGGATTTTTATTTTGTAGTTTCCGTCTTCGTGGCGGTTCGAGAAAACGCACAAACCATAATCATCTTCCTCGGTAATGTTAACGGTGAAGGATTCCAAACCGGCGCCGGATGCGTAATTCGAGTAACCAATGTTAAAACTCTGTGGTTTGAGGTAGATGCCATCGGTGGAACCATAGAGCGCCATTCCAAGATCTGGCCAGCCTGAGGTTGTTTCTAACTCAAAATAATACCTTCTAGGGGTAAGATGAATTTCTTTCATTTCTACAATTTCGTTGGCATTCCATGCATAAGGTCCATTTGAGCCAAACACCAGATTTTCATTTCCGCCTTCATATTCCAGTTGTACGGGACGATGGTCGTCCAATGGTTTTATTTTTATACCTCTTAGCGAGGATGGATAATGGTTTCCATCCACAACCATATAATTGGTAATGCCATCATAAGTTGAAGAAAATGCCGGATTTTGATTGAAGTTTGTGTTATTGTAAAGCTGAATTTCCCAATTACAGTAATCAAGATCGGATTTAGCGCCAATGACTGCCCACGAAGGTTCGGTATGCTGAAAATAGTAATAGCGCGGAAGGCTATCGGTGGAATAGCGATGTTCGCTTACCATTGTCGGCGTTGGGCTGTCGGCATGGATTTTAAAGTTTTGCGGGCTGCAGTCTGCTCCTGCATATTCATCATCAATTTTTAAATAAATCATTATTCTGCACTCGGTTGAATTTATTCCGGCCGGGATATGCCAGTTGTACAAATGATCGTTTTCGGTTTCTGTTATTTCATCCCAGCTGTGTCCACCTGTAGTCGAGTAATAAAGTTCAACGGTTCCGGTGTTTAAACAATCGGATTCCCAGGTTATTTCGGCATAATTATCGGCGTAATAATCCTCGCCCTGGCCATCACTGTTATATCTCCGGTCTCCGACAGGTTCTAAAATTTGGATGTGATGCCCTTTTGAACCTCCCGGTTGCACCTTGGTCAGGATATCGGCATGCGTTTTATCCACCCAACTCAATCCATAACCCCATGTATCATGCACAATAATTTCATTAGCGCTACCATTGTACCCAACCGCACAAAACGTGTGGTGGATGTTGTATGAATGGTTCAATACCGGACGGTTTTCATCGATTTCATTTTTAAGATAAGTCCAGGGTAAATCGTAACGGTTAACAATATCAAAATTATAACCACAACTTCCATTGGTTACAGCTTCCATTCCTTCGTCAACATTCCACACATAGGTTATTCCTTCGTATATTGTATCTGTGTCCATCTGAACGGCCAACTGACGGTGTGTTCCGCAAACATAGTAATCCTGTTCTCCTACAATACCATCCCACCTGTCGAAGGTGTTAACAACCATTAATGGAAATTTGCTGGAAGCAACTACTGAACGATAATCGTAATAGGCAATCAGCATCATGGCGGCTGTCGGGCTGCAACCATAGCTCCAGTCGATAAACGGCATGTATTCGTAGTAAGGAACATACGTGTCCCCTTTGGTCGGATGAACAAATCCTGCCTTGTATTTTTCCCATTCAATGGTGTAATCCGATGATTTAAAGGTGTTTTCTGTTTTGGTTTTTCGCGCCAGAAAATCTGTTTCAGAAATGACACCTTTGCCAGGTGCAGGGCAGATGTATTGCTTTTCTCCCTTGGCTGAATATTCATACCAGACATTAAATAATCCAAAGTAGTAGCCCTTGGCTGGTTGAACATCAGTGTTTAAATTTGCTTTTTGCATGAGTTTCCTTATTCTTCCAGCCTCGGCATACTCAAAAGACAACATGTTTGCATGTTCGATAATTACAGGCATGTCGGTGCGGGCGCTCATCAAAATCCTTCCAAACTGCCCGTTGCCCCATTGATTGTAGGCATCTCCCTTAAACTTTGCAGAAATACATTGTTCTTTAAGGATTTTCTTTTCAGGAAATTCTTTTCCAATAGAAAAATTAAACTGCCAGGCCACAATTTCATCATCGAAACCAAAATAGGGAATTGGTTCGGCGGGATAAACGTCTCCCCACAAGGCCTGCGCGTTGCGATTGGCAATCTTTTGAATTTCATCAAATGGTACCTGCTGGCCCTTTTGCCCTAATACAATCATGCTTAAAAGCATCATAATCATTGTGTAAACAATTGTTCTTTTCATAAATCCTTCGTTTTTACAGTTAATTAACTAAAAACACAACGGTTATTGAGGTGCAACACCAGCTTGAAACCGACATGACGATTTCCGTTTTGCG